>JAAUXU010122385.1_pt1 | contig 30481 bp, 41 predicted proteins | sample 7278151 | NCBI WGS metagenome assembly JAAUXU01 (sample SAMN14350113, study PRJNA611818) | marine sediment metagenome | isolation source: surface marine sediment (1.8m) | place: French Polynesia: Moorea | collected 2018-08 | reverse complement strand
GTGATCCACTCACTCTGTGTTCAGCTATGGGATGAGCAAGAGCTGTCACACAATTTGAGAGGGGAAGGATCACTGAGCTGGCACGCTCTGGACAATCATTTTGTGCCATTGCGAGAGTCCTGGGAAGGAGTGACAAGGTTGTCCGCAACTTTCTCAATGATCCTGAGCAGTATGATTTTTGAGGTGCAGCTATGATTATGGCCAGGCAAAAAATCACCCAAATCAGGTTTTTTTTAACCTAGTAGTCTAAACACACAGTATAACCCTAGGACTTTCAGTGCTCATTGTCACTCACTGGAGGTGTGCCACAATCTCAGCAAGAGGCAGCCCACAATCTTGAGTGTACTCACAGAACTGCCCATTTTTCTGCTGCGGCTGTCATTATGGCCAGCACGGTAGTTACATTCTTGTTGCCTCGGAAAAAGACATCAGGGTCAAATACGGGCCTCCCTGGAGATTTCCCTCGCTGACATCTGGGTTAAGCAGTTGGAGTGCTCAAAATTGAGAGAGGAATGAGCATTCTTCCTGTCGCCTTTTTCCTGCATTGGCATTGGGCTTGGACGAAATCGCCAGGTCGAAATCTACATATGAATTAGGTGGGTCATGTGTGACTTTCGCCGTGACATCATTTCTAATTGAGAATCGGCAGGAGCCGCACGTCACTCGCGCCCGGCAAAATCAACCTCCCCCTCTGCCCATTTTTTTTGAGCAGCAGCAGCAGAAGCTGAATGGGCCGATCACAGAGTTGCCACAAAAGCATTAGGCAAAAAGACCAGTGCTTGCTTCACGCACGGAGGGTGCACGTGCATGGGCGTGCAGGCGGTTGAGGCGTCGCAAGACGAGCAGGACGTTCAGTACTATAGACACAGGTGTTGTGGGGAAGAGAATAAGCAGCTCTTCAGAGCGATTCCGGCGTTGTTCTGGACGTCGTACCTGACAAGCTTTGCTTCATAATCACTGATTATGTCCAAGGTTTTGGGACAGATTTCTACAGAATTGGCCAAACCTTTGCTTGGTGAAATCTTGGACGTTTTATTCGTACAAATGAGCAACAACTTCGGTCTTAGGGTGCGTTTACCCGGGCACTTTTTTGATAACTCGTCGGTTTGTGTGACACATAATTGGCCAAGCATATCCCTCCCCCCCAGCCATAACAATATAAAGTATATCTAACAGAGCTACCTGACCAACTGTTGCAGTGACAGTCCCAAAAGGTGCCTGACGAGGTCACCCCCGAGGAGTCAGGGCCAACATTAATAGGAAGTACTGACAAACATAACATTGTAACAAACAGCAGTCACTGAACGTTCTTGCCACTCACACTGTAGGTATAGCCAAAGTTGGGCCAATAGAACTTTCAGTGGTGTCAACAGTAGTACCTTCTACCGTGCACGTAGTACTCAACACCTTCTACCATAAAAGTAGTACACAGTACCTTCATAATATCTTCTCAAACCTTCAACAAAAATAGTACCTATAGTACTTCAGCTATGTACATAGTACCTGCGTAGTACCACCTACTATGTACTACAAAGTGACTGAATGGACAGTGTCCTTCAAGATGTGTCTTCGGCATCTTGCAACCACTTTCCAATGTTTTCCTTCAACAGCGTCTTCCCTCCTGCCAAGAGATTCGCGAACCTGGCAGCCACAGGGTCCCTTCCCAAGGTGGCCACGGCCGCCACAGTCGACCCTTGGCAGTAGAAGGCCACAAACTGTCCGGAGCTGACCTCACCGTCATAGTGCACGTCGTCGAAATTCGGGGCATAGCCAGCGTAACGAACACTCTTGCCGAACTGGGCCGTCCAAAAGAAGGGCACCGTCTTGAGCGGAGTGTTGGCGCCGATGGCGTTCAGCGCCGCACAGCGACCATGCGCCGACGCCAGTTGCCAGTGCCCGATCGCCGCTCGTGGAGATCCGACAGACGTGGAGAGGGGGAACTCTGCGATATCTCCAGCGGCGAAGACACCAGGAGCGTCTTCCACTTGCAACATCTCATCTACTTTGACGTGGCCCGAGGGAGTGAGGTCGATGCCGGAGTCCTTGAGGAACGCAGTGTTCGGCACGGCTCCGATGCCGAGGACGACCAAATCCGCCGGAATGCTTTCTCCGCCTTTAAGTTGTGCTTCTTCTACCCTCCCCTCCTTTCCATGGAAAGCACTGATCCCCGAATTCATAATGAACTTGACGCCCTTCTGCTCGTGGATTCCTTGAAGGTAGCGGCCGATCTCTGGTCCGAGCGATCGATGGAAAGGCGCAACTCCGCTCCCGACGACGCTGATGGTAGCAGACACGCCCTTGTCCGCCGCCAGAGACGCAGCCACCTCCATGCCGATGAAAGACGTGCCGATGATCACGATACCCGCCGTGCTCTTCTTTGCAGCGGCAGCGATGGAGTTAGCATCCTCAGGAGTCCTCAGCACCATGACGTTGAGCAAGTCTCCCCCTGGAACGTTGCTGACTCTGGGGGAGCTACCAGTGGCCAAGATAATCTTGTCGTAGTTAATCTTTTCTCCGGACTCGAGGGTCAATTGCTTGGCTGCAACATCCAGTGCTGTGGCTTCCTCGCTCGTGCGCAGCTCGATATCACGGTCATCGTAGAAGTTTCCCTTTCTCAGAGCCAAGTCCGCCGCCGAGCTGGTGAGGGCCTTGCTTAACTTCGGTCTGTCGTAGGGTGGGTCGGACTCGCGGGTGACGAGCAAGAGGCGGCCGGTGAAGCGGCCGTCTCGGCGCAGGGTCTCCACGCAGACCTGGAGAGCAGGGAACATGAAGCATGAGAGTCCTTATCGTTGGTTGTCGAGGACGTACTTAGTTAGGGTCGCTGAATGTACAAATTTGATTATCCTCATGGACGACGGGGACAAACAGGATTGCGTAAGTTTGTACGTTCAGAAAAGCGCACGACTTGAGAGGTCAAAAGGAAGATTGACAATGGACTATGATGTCTGCTTTGTATGTGGACAAGGGCGTGATCATCTTGCCCTCCAGGAACCAGGGAGGAATCAGCGAGTAGACTGACAAGAAGTACTTCTCGTCTAGAATTCACAGGGTGTTCAAGATTGAGCAGAGTGTCTTTCAGGTCCTTTAGGTCACGTGCAGCCAAAACGGACATGTCGATGGACGACTTTGCCTACCAAGAAGGCTTAGGCCGACAGGATTAAGTCCTCTTGCCCAGCAAGAGGACGATTGGCACCAGTTGGGACTGGCACTTAGAGCACCCTGTACTCGAAACTACCTCCTGTCAAGGTCTGGATGTCCAAGTCCAAGCTGACTGGAGGGAAGGCGTGACCATAATGGCTGTGTTCGTGGTAATCCACAAGGGGTATGAAAAAGTAAGGATTTCATGGTTCCTCACCTGTCCAGCGGCCCCGCCACCCACGACGACAATGGTCTCGTTGTTGTCAGGATCCCTCAGGAAGGCGGCGGCGGCCCTTTTGCCGGTCCCATCTCTTAGCTGTCTGCGAGTGGCCCTGATCACCACCTTGCCCTCCTCCACTTTGGTCTCGAAGGCGTGCACGTCGTCCAAGCCAGGGAAATCTTCGAGGTCACCCGTGGTCACAGAGAAGCAGGCCCCGTGCCAAGGGCAGCGTATGACCCCGTTTCCATAGGCGCCGTTGGCCAACGACGCGCCATAGTGGGAGCACTTGAGCGCAACGGCACGCACCGGGCCATCGTCGCTCTCCCTGACCAGCACGCATTTCTTAAGGGCGTTGGAGTCCCCTCCTGCGACCAGGTTGGCCACGGTGGGCCGGCCAGGGTGCAACTGGTCCTCTGTGCAGTCGGTGGGGACGTCAACGATGGTTTCGTCCGTCTCCATCACGCCGCCGCCGCCGCCGCCGGCCAGGACGGACAGACAGGTTCCCATGTCTCAGCCTGCGTCACACGTACGCATTAGTACACAAATATTATGGTCGAGAAAAGAAGAAAAATAAGTCAATCTGCTGTTGTGCGTAACCTGGCAGGTAGCAGTGGGTAAAACCTTTATGATAAAAGAAATCGACCGTGTTCTCCTCTTGCGGCACTCCCAGGACCAAGAACTTCACGCACACGTCGAACCCGAACTTCGGGGACTCTTTCGAGTCTCCTCCCGAGCTCGGAGAACAAGATGTCCGGAGGGAAGTAGCGTAAGAGTGCTTTTGTACACTCGCTCCCTCGCTCCCTCCCTCCCTCACTGCTGCGCTTGCCGGCAGGTCAAGCTACAAGAAGGAGGACGACTGTAAGGAGAGGACGATGACGGAGGAGACAAATTTGGTCTTTTCGTCCATCCCCGATGGCAAACGCACCCGCGGCCCTGCCCACTCAGCCACTACGCCAGGAGGACGAGGACGAGAGCAGCAGCGCAGCCAAGGCGGTGGACGCGATCAGCGCATGCGGGCCAGTCTGGACCGACCGCGACCAGCCCGCCCCGCCCAAGCCGATCGAGCCGCACAGATTAGGTAGAGAAGGAAGATTAGAAAAGTAGAAAAGGAAGACAAGGAAAGGAGGCGTAGAAGAAACTATTTCTTACTTAAGGTAACGGTCGGGCACTCCCCTCACACCTCCTCACACTCCTCCGTCCGCCGGGGCAACGCCTCCTCCTTCTTCGGGACGGGCATGAAGATGGACCTCGAGCGCGTGGGCGCTCGGTCCAGGCACCGGGGAGACTCTGGTGGCGGCGCTGGCGCCGGATCCGCCGAGTCCGAGGCTCTGGACCAGATCGCCAAGGAGGTGAGGACATTAACGATCGTCTCTGGCTCATTCTCCGCTCTCGCCCTCTCTCGGACTTGATCTCGTTCTCGGTGTAGGCATCGTCCCCGGCGCTGGTCTCGATTCTCCCTCTGCTGAGCGCCGGACTTGTCCAGTCGGCGGTGGAAGAGGAGCTCCTCTTCTCCAAGGCCCAAGTGTTCTCCCCCCCCCTAACATTTTTGCGGCTCTCGCCCGACTAAGACATAGTCGTGTGAGCCACACCTAGTGCCAATTGTTTGATGACGTTAGCAAGAACGTCAGCGTGGAGGTGTTCAGCTCCATGCACGACGTACTCATTGGGGACGACGACATCTTCTAGTACACTCAGGAGGGAGAGTCACTGCTTTGCTTTAATATCACGTCACAGTTTCCCTTTTTTGTCTATTTTTTTTCTTTTTACTCTGTTATTTTAAGGGTAACTGTAGCGCCAACAGGAACTCGTGCGATACCTGACGCAGACGATTTCGAGACTTGACGAGGCACTTTTGTGCACAACGCAGCCGTGTTTCCTGAGCTCGTCGCATACAAACGAAGGCAACAGAGTTATGAAAGACACCTTTTCTGTTTCTTGCCCGTTCTAACTCTGTCCATTGCCTTGAAAGACTGAGGGGAGGATGCCGACGCCCCCATTTCCCCCTCTCCAGCTAAATGTCAGCTTTCTCTGCCTTCCAGAAGTATCCAATCCCCCCCCCTCCCGCCAGCTCCCGAAATGTCACTTAGTCGGTTAGTTGTGAGAGTGCTGAAGGATCATGGTGCCGTCGTCCTTTGCCATTGATCGAAAGTTGAAGAAAAATGACGCCAGGCAGATCATTCTGGCGAGGAGGAACTTTTTCTTCTTCCTGCCGTCGTCCTACCCGAGTCTGAGGAGTCGCAATTACTTGGACACCAACCCAGCGTCCTCCATAGCACAGCAAGGCTTTGATCATGTACAGTAACTGTTTCATTTGTGTTGTCGGACCCATCGCATGGGTCCCGAAAAGCTCCATCAATGGGAGGCTGGTGAAGGACAGGGGTGCGTGCGTCAAGAAGTTCTCGTAGCAGCCTTTTTTCCCCCCTTTTTACTCACCCGGGTACTAGAATGAGACTATGATGTCCGACCTCATCTTTGTCTCCGTCATGTTGCAGGCCGAGGCCCGTTTGGCCGCCCGCCGCCAGGCCCGCTACGAGGCTCGGAACATCCGCATGAAGGAGCTGGAGAGGAAGCAGAGGGAGGACCAGGAGAACGCGGCTAATCAGAACAATGTTTACCCAGGTAGGAAAAAGTCTGATATAACGTGTTTCCTTTGTTTTACGCGTGCCACCATTACTAAGCCCATGAGCTTGAAGGAAAGCTTGGACTTTAAAGCGCTTACGTCTGGGCTTAAGCGGTCAGCAACCGGCCTGTCCAAGAAATTGCTTTCGCACCCTTCAAGGACGACGAGGAGAGCAAGAAGAGGAGAACAGCCTGAGAAATTTGGGCGCGCACGCTGTTCTTGATGCTTGCTGTAGTGGGATTTGTTAAGCAAATAACACGAAGCCTCCTTGGAGGTAACAGAGTCGTTGTAACGTTCTACTCTTTGTCATGCTTGGTATGCACACAAAAGGAAATGCTTCTTGCGACTACTTTGAAGCCGCTGTCGAGGCAGAAAACTCAAGGTAAAGAGGAAGACAAAACGCCTGTTTTCTTGCTTGCCAAAGCATTCCTTTCCCCTCTGCTTCTGCTTCGTGTCTCAGTCCGCGTGAGCACGTGTAGAGAGTGCGACGCCAGCAACAGCTTTTTTTGGGAAAAATCCATGAAAAAATTGGATTGTTGCTGCGTAATGCGTACTATGCAACTCCAAGAGTGTCCGATGGGATCCCTGTGAAAGAAGCTCTGGGTGTGAGGGATGGAGGCGGCCGCGATGGTCACGGTCAACGGCATGGAGAAAGGCGACGACAGAAGGGATATCGGACCTTCTTTGGCAGGGGGGGGGGGCTTTCGTGCTCTACTTGAGTAGATGCATTTTTGTTTGCACAGTCTTCTTCCACCTACTACTTCACTTGCATGCATTCCACTCTCCCAGTGAACCTGAGACCTCCCCTACAAGTCAGTGAGTCAAGTTTAAGCCAGTGTTAGGTGCTGTGAATGAGATTTAAATTTCTTATTATGCTCCGACCTCAATGACCCAGCTGCCAGACAGTTGTGAGAATACTAAATTTGTCCTCGACGACAGAAACAAAGGCTGTCAGAGAAGACCAACAACGCATTCAGTTGTTGTAACTGTGTCGTTCAGTGCAAACGTGCTGCAGTTGTGAGCAGCATAGCAGACGCGGTCCGTTTTAGCGTGTGTGCACGCAAAAACCATGTCTTCCAACTGGATGTCCAGCTTTCTCGGCTTTCTTGGAGGTGGCCAAGCACCCCCACAACAAGCCCAACCACTGCAACGACGTCGTCGGCAGCTTCAGCAAGTCGGCGGTGCCAGAAGGAGGCCGCCGAGAGGTCAGGGAGTTCCGCAACAGCAGCAGCTGAGCAGAAATTCCAAGGAGAGTCCAAGGAGGAAAGTTTTTTCGCAGAAAAGCGACGCAGACGAGCAAGAGTGGCACAAGTCATTAGAGAAGCACAAAGAAGTGATGGAGGCTGGAGACACGTGTCAAGTAAACAAGTCAGTAGTAGTCCAAGCAGCAGTCAAAATGACTCCTTAAGACTGGGGTGCCCTGTGGCTTTTTGCTCCCTTTTTTTATAAAAAACAAACAAAAAAAAAAAGAAAGCACCACTTTTTCAGTTCACTGTCGGTTGCTAAGCTGGGGAAACTGACAAATGTTGTACGTAACCCGGTCTTAAGCAGCTCATTTTGACTACACGAGATCGCGCAGGAAAACGTCTTGCAACAGTAGTTTTCCATCAGAGAAGAAGAGGAAAGAACAATTATCTGCGGTTCCTCTCATTTTTATCTCTGACGAGGCCGAGACGAATTCCTCCTGCAATTTCCAGGCCCACGAGCAGGAGGCCTCCTCCACTGGTGGTGGCAGTAGTAGGAAATCGTCCGCCAACTCAGGAATGCAGCACCCGATGGCGTTTAATGTGGTGCAGGAGGAAGGAGAACGTGACAATCTGCTACTTGGACCGACGTACAGAGGTTCAAACTGTGAAGAAAACGAGGTGGAGGATGAAGAAGAGCAATTTTTCTCATTGGTCAATGTCGGCGAGTCTGCCAGCGAGCGTGGCTCTGTCCACGATGATGACCATGATGATCTGGCGCGTTTATCGTCATGCAGCAGCAGAGGTAACAGCAGCGACGAGGACTCCAGTCTTCATCTGGGTTCTTCCGATGAGAATGATGTGTTCGAGGAAGCTGAAGAAAAAGTGGCTGTTGCCGAGGAAGGAGACAGTGAAGCACTTCGCTCCGGAGACGAACAATCCTCGGGCGCCGAAGACCCTGGCGTTGACGAAGTACGTGCAGCTGTTGTCGAATCATTGACCTCTCACCAAGGTGTCTCAGATGCTGCTATGAGAGGGCAAGATGCCGGAGACCAAGATGACGAGGAAAGTTACGACTCCTCAGCTGTTTGTGCTAAAGAGTCCGTTGCAAACGTTGACGTAGAGCAAGAAATACCAGGAAAAGGCCAAAAATCTGCGGAAATACCAAGAGGGAAAAGTCTTGCAGCGAGAACACCTGTTCCGGCGGCGGACGTTGCAGCTCGGGAACAAAAAGTCCCGCTAAGAGTACAGGAGCTGGACGTTCCAGAAGAGGAAGACGAAGAAGTCAGTGCTGACGAAGTAAACGAGGAAGCTCTTGATCCAGAAGGGAGACAGGTGGAGCGTCTGGGTGACCGCGAGAGAAATGACAAGGAAGTCCTAATACCCGGCGCTCGAGCTGTGACCGAAGAGGAGGATCCCGGTGAAGTCCTGCATCCTGCAGAAGGATACGGAAGTGAGAATCTTGGGCAGCGTAGGAAGGAGGACGTTAAAGAGGAGCAGGACTGCTTGGAGGAATCTGCTTCACGTCGACGTGACGTCATTGAGGAAGTAGCGTTCGAAAAGAGCCACGCAGATATTCTGGAGTCCTTTGTTCCTGGTGTCTGTATGAACGATGTAAACAAGACAGAGAGTCAAGATGCTGCGCCAGCAGAAGAACGTGATCGAGGCTCTAAAAATGTTGGACATTTCACTGTTGAACCGCTTATACGAGGCGAAGGTGAGGAAGGCGTTGATGTGGATTCTCAACAAGAGTTGGAAGGCGCAAAAGAGCGAAGCGAACCCGAGAGAAGTGATGGAAATTCGATACCAGTGTGGTGTGAGGAATTCTCCGAGCAAACGACAAATCCCTTATCAACAGCCATAATAAGTTTACCTGTTATTACTCATTCGTCGCTTGCAGCATGTGAGAAGGAAGAGGTTTCTAGCGCTTATCAGCGAATTCCGCCGCCTCCGCCGCCGTCGTCGCTAAAGCAACATTTTGTCCTCCAGGGTAGAGACCAAGATCAATACGAAGACGAAGACATGGAAGCAGCATCAAAATATAGAGACGACAGCAAGAAAAAGCGTAGGAAGAAAAGCAGCAAGAAGAAACCGGAGCTTGCCCAGAAAGCTGGAAAGGAAAATCGGGGTGGGGGAAAATCTTCTATGCAGGGGGAGGAGATCTTGGCAAGTGCAGAACAGCAGCAGTTGGAGGGTGAGGATGGAATGAAGAAGAGGGCAAAGGAAGAAAAAGAGTTAGTAGGAACAGGAGGCGAGAGACACGACGACGTTGTCATGACTGGCGACGCCACCGACGGACTGTCCAAGTCCGACTCCGGCTTTGCGGAGGACGAGCAGAGAGATTGCAAGAACAGTGACGAGCAACTGAGTCTGCAGAAGGCCCACGACCTGTTCGAGAAACGCGTCGGGCCCCAGCTCCATCACCCCGCAGTGGATCACGACCACGAGGAAGAGGAAGATGACGGGCATTTGTTCCTTAAAGGTATTCTAATAAGTGCGACGGAAAAATGGACTTGTCTTTAGGGGAGGGGAGGAAAAAAAAAACATCTGTGAGCAACTGACAGAAGAGAGTACAAATTACCAGTGTTTTTCCGCGGTACCACGTAGTTTCTCACGCCTTTCTTCCATGGAATACCTGTGTTCATCCTGCAAATTTTACTCCAGCAATAAAGCCGACAACTTCTTCATCCAGGCAAGAAGAAGCTGCCGGCAAAGTCTTTAACCATGCATGCGCGCTCGTGTTTGTTTGTTTGTCTCTGTGTTGTTTGCCCACTCGGTAAAGCTCCCTCGACGTTGACTAACGTCAAGTTAAAGGGGGAAAAAAATCATTTCCCCCTCCCATCTTAATGTCCGGTAAGTTAACCTTTTGTGTCTACACCCTGTATGAGAAGTAGCGTGCAACGTTTCTGTTCATGCGGTGCAACTTGCTCGTTTTTTTCAGACGGCGTCCGTCTTCGAGAGGAGAGGAGAAAAGAGGTTGGCACCAAAAATCTCTCCTCCAGGAGGTCTTCCACGGACTCGTCGGAAGAGGGGTTCAACCTGAACGTCAGGGACCTTAAGGTGAGCGAGGTTTCTCACAGCTTTTTACAGGTGTCGAGTGGGTCTGCTGAAATAAGACACGCCGTCGTCGTCGTCGACGACGACGAACAATGCCGCATTCCTGTCTGTGTACACATGCTTGCCGACCTCCGCCAACACGCACAAGAGGATGTTTCCTCGAGTATTGCAACTTTCACCCTAACTTTCATGACTGAGCCCATTGTACCCGTGTTAAGTAAGGTCTTTCCCCGCTGTGCACAGCGTTTGTTACGTGGGCCTGTATCTTTTTTTTCACCATGTTTGTCGCGTTGGGTTGAGTGCACGTTCGTGGAGCAGCTGTACCTGGCTGTCAATTCGAATTCCACCTGTAAAAATTGGCTGTGATGTAGTTGTTAACGCTGCTGTCGCCTTTATTACTACCTGGCTGTACATGTGTACTTGGTGTTTCTCGCACGTAGTACAACTGTTTCCTGGCCCCAAAGGGGCGGCAAGCCACCAACTTTGCAAAGCGTCTCGAAGGAGCAAAACACCTTGACCCTGATTTCTTCTTCAGAACGAACTTCGAGAGGTCGAAGAGAAGTTTCGCAAGACCATGGTGGCTAACGCGGGCCTGGACAACGACAAGGCTCAGCTGACTTACCAGGTAATGAAACTCTGGGCCACTTCCGTCATGTTGTTCACTTACGTTCGCATGTTATGTAGTAGAAGGGAAGTTCGAGGAGGTACGCTTTTTTTTTTTTTTGGAACAGATATTTTGGGGCCAAAATAATAAGATTTTACTTAAACCACTATATTGTAGCTAGCCATTTTATGCGGGGACCAATAACTCCAAAGCTTTATAACACTAAAGTGTAGCGGACACTTCTTTTTTCAGCTACTACTTTTGACTGGGTTGAGCTACAGAATTGGTTCATAAATCTATGTAAACCTAACAAGCTCCTCTGAAACCAGACTTGTTTGCACTTTTGCCTTTGGGGCGGCACATTTTTTCACAATGTGAGATCAAAGTTATGTACTGTAACAGAGCTTAAAACATAAAACTTTGCTTGCACTGTGAATGAGTGAGTGCGAATCAGTTCGGTTTTAGACCGGCTTCTTTGGTTTTCATAGATTTGTGAACCACTTCTGCAGCTCAACCCAGTCAAAAAGTTATGGCTGAAAAAAAGAAGTGTCCGCGATACTTTCTACAATGTACAACTTGAAGTTAGAAGTACTTTTTACAAATAGTAATGCAGGTTTTTTTGGTCCAAAAATGAGATGTGTACTAGCTAAAGCAATGTCTAATGCCAGTTTTCCACCCCAAAAAGCAACATTGACATCCCGTATATATTTTGCTATTTCGTCATGTTTACTGTTTTCATGCTCGTGCACATTTAGGTGGAGTTGTTAAAGGACCGCCTGGAGGAAAACGAGGAACAGTCAGCTCTCGTCAACAAAGAACTGAGAGAGAAGAGCAGAGAGTACGAGTTGTTGAAGAGGAGCTACGCGGAGGCGCAGAGGGCTGTCCAGCTATTGCAGGTAAGCATACACAGATGACGAAACGACACGGATAAGATTCGTACTCAGCGGACGTTTCGTTCTGTCCTAGGCCCAGTTGGACGAGCAGGCCCGCCTCTTGGCCGAGCGAGGCATGGTGCTCGTCGGGAACGGTGATGACGGCGGATCCGGCGATCCAGGCAGAGGTGACGATGACGAATCTGCTCAAGACCAACGCACAAAAGCGATCGTGTCGGCGGAGACGGCGACGATCCTCTCCGGGCTGGGCTCCGGCCCACTCGACGTGCGAATCAAGAGACTTGCAGATGAGAGGGACGATCTGCAGGTGCGGCACTCAAATGATTTGAACGCAGACGATCAGTATTTGCAGGGCATGCACTGTTCTCTGTTCTCCTCCAGGATACTGTTCGTCGCCTCAAGCTGGACCTGGAGGAAGAGAGAAGCCGGTATTCAGGACTGGAGCGCGCGCCCTTCTCGCCGGAGGAGGCGGACTGGGAGACTAAGAAGTTGGTCGACGACTACAAATTCAAGATGCAGAAGGCAGAGCAAGATATCAACACTCTGCAGACAAATGTAAGGAGAGAAGAAACTCAAGCGTTGCTTTCATGGTCTTGATGGTTTTTTTCCCCGTCCTATTTCCACATAAGGTCGCTCGTCTGGAGTCTCAAGTGATTCGCTACAAGACGGCCGCAGAGACGGCGGAGAGGTCGGAGGAGGAGCTCAAGACGGAGAGGAGGAAGCTGCAGCGAGAGGTGAAAAGAAATTTATAACGACTCCAGCGGCGTCGTCATTAAAAGTCGTCTTTGTGCAGCTCCGCGAGGCGACCACGCGCGTGGAGGAGCTGGAGACGGCGAACAAGCACTTGGAGACAAGGCTGGGGAAGCTCAAGACGGCGAAATCAAATCTACTTAAAGACTTGTAGAACCAAGATAAAAAGTGTATCCTCCATCCATAACAGTGTTTGTGGTGCGTGTCCCGTCGTACCCATCGTCATCCTTTTGACGGAGAAAGAAAAAAGAGAGAATAATGGAAATCTCACCGTAAACACTACGCCCAAAGCCCCAACTACCATTTTGTCGCCTTCCCTGCCATAGTTTACTGCATGCCCGGGTCGTGCTTCTTCCACGCTTTTCTCTCCAGCTGAATCACGGAGGATGAAGTCAAGTGGAAATGCGTGACCTGTATAATCATAGATAAAAGCTCCTGTAATACAGGCAGCCAGAGTGAAGATGAAAACTACGTGGCCTTATTTGGGATATCATCCAAGATTTGTTGGAGCAACTTGTACTGCAATATCTTCTAATGGATTAGACAAGGCTTCCATGGAGCAAAAATCACAAATGTACGTACTGATGGCCAAGGAATGACTCTTTAATCTTTCTTTCCACGAGGTTGCCTTGAAGTAGCATCGTCCTTTGCGGTTGCTGGGGGTGGGGGCAGAAGGAGTCCTTTGTCAGAGAGGTGCGACACTCAATGATGCTTAAGGTCCGTCCACGCTACCACATATCTGATATACACGTATGTCGCAAATGTGTCAGTGTGGATGCACCCTGAAGTCCTTGTTTCGGCTAGATTCCTTTTTTGATTTGAAGCGAGGCCAAAAAAATATCAGAACATCCATGTGATTGGCAAGAGCAGATTTATATCCATCAGTGTTGCCACTGCTACTACTACAACGCAAACTCGACATCGTTAATATTGTATACGTACCACGATTGTTGCGCGTTGAACGTTAATACAACTGCTAGAGTAACCAATAAATATGAATAATAGGACTGTGGACTTCGTCGTGGCCGTGATCCTCGACTTGACTACCCCATCCACCATATCTCACACTTTATGTTTCAGGCAGCCTTGCCTTAAGATAAGAGACTTTATCTTTGCTATCTTGCACGCATGCTGTGAGGTTTTTTCTTTGTAAGCAGGACTCCGTGCGCAGTGTTAAGCGGATCCGATAAAAAATGATTAGCATATATAACAGTCAGCAGAAGCAACCATAAAGCAAGCAATATGTTGACGCTACCAGTGTGAAGGGCTGACATCACATAGGGCTGGAGGCATGGATGGTCCTCTTGGTGCCGAGCATTTGTCGGATTGGAGGTAACGCTCTTGTCCGAGTTCCAAGGGGTTCTTTTACGTATGGACAGTCATCGTAGCGGCAGCGATGTCGACCACAACGCAACCGGCGACGGGCTCTCCAAGGACAACGGGCCGATATCCACGGGCTTGCTCGTCGCCACCGTCTTTGGATCTGTCACTGTCACCTTCGGCCTCGTGTTCGGGACTCTCTTCGGCATCAAGACCTGCGTCAAACTCCGCATGTCGAGGACGCAGATTCTGTCGATGCTGAGTGGGGTTTTTCTACTGGCCTTACGTATGTCGTAAGCGTGTATGCATGACTACTTAGAAATGCGTAACGTGCTTGGGCACCTTAGTTGCCTTCACGGGATGTTTGGTGACCAACCTGATGGTGACCGACGATGAAGAACTGGACTTCGTCACGCTGATGTTCTGCATTCAGTTTGCCGCTTTTCTGCTCCTACCAGTTATTATCATAGGATCAGGCGTCATGACCAGGTAGACCAAGGAGGACAACGTCATTCCCCTCTCTTACAGTGCCTGCTGACTTCATCCATCCACAGGTACTTGAGGACAGGGTTGTCGTCGTACGACGTCTCGTGCTGCGACACCTGTTTCACTGCGGTCCGAGCGGAGGAGGACAGAGTCCGACAGTTCTACGCAGGCAACCCACAACACCGGGAGTCATACATTAGGTCATATCCGACCAACTAGACGTACCTCTGCAATATTGACAAGTCGAAGCTTTTCAGCGTGCAAGACTTCTTCAACCGCGTGTTGCTCCCCTCCCGCGAGCCTGCCCCCAACTACGACGAGGCCATGCGCAGGTCGAGGGCCATGGCAGACGACCGACCGCCTTCCTACCCCGAGAGCGTCGCCAGCTCGTCGCATGATAACTCCCGAAGTGACAATACCAATTGTGCTCCCTCCACAGTTGCCTCTGTGGCGGCGAATTTGGCCCCGCCTGTCTACGACGAAGCTCTCCAGGATGAAGTAGTGGAAGGTGGGGGTGTGGAGAACCCGGCTTACCAGGAGGAGGAACGTCGAGGCGACAATGAGTGACTATGACCAGTATTGGGGTAAACTACACACAAATACGTACATTATTCAGTACCATTTGGTAAACATGATTCATGTCCGCTATGCTATGGACGACAATGCAACTACGCCTTTATAGAATTATATACACGGAATTTAGTGGAAGTAGAGGAAAATGTAGGGCTCGTTGAAGTGTGTACAACACAAGGAGGCGACTACAAAACTTCAACTGCGAAAATTGTACTTTTTGCTAATGCGTCATCTTTATGTTCAGCTCCCTTGCATTTGTGGAACACACTTGGGACCATAAGCATGTACTGTAGCAGTAAAGTTTGCTTGTGACGAATCAGGAAATATACTGCACAATCAGTGATAGCCGGGTCATGTATCACCCATGGGACCAGAGCAAATTACTCTCAAACCAATGTGACCTAATGACCAACTTTCCTAATTATGCCTACGTACAATGTACACCTTAAGCACTGTTTATTTTTTACACGACTCTCCGCACTTCATTCGACCATCAAGTTTTCCATACTAGACTATGACGCTTTAGGGAAAGGAATTTCTCTTTTTTAGACTATTTAAGACTACCAGAAGTGAACCTGTTCACTGCCTGCCCGAAGTTATTGAACAAAGAAAAGTTAAAATCACAAACTTGAATGCTCTTTTGAGGCACAGCTTGTAACTCATACACGTAAAGCACAGTAGGAATACTGTATGGAAGAAATAGTATCTTTCACACAATGCGATTTTTCCAGAATTTGTTAGAAAGATCACGTGTAGCTTTAACTTTTGGGCGTAAGGGGTCTTGACTGAAGTATGACAGTACTAAATTTTCAGAAACAATCAGGACTGGACCGAATAAGCAATTTTGATTTATGAACTGCATACACGTAATCGGGCTTACACTGTATTGTTGTTGCTGTTGACTTGGTTTGCGCATCCATCTTTTAAACTGATTGAGATGGTTACGCAGCTAAGTTTGACTCGTTTTGCCGAGTGACAAATTTCAAAAGCTTTAGTAGTTGCAGAAAAAAGTAATTTTAGTTTGTTAGACTAACCTTTTCGGTGGAAAAAAGTTTGATTTTCGCAAAGTATAGTCTTGCATTAATTGAGAGTTTGACAAGATGACAAAATGCTGACTGAGCCAACGCGAAAATCGAAAAGCCTCGAATTGAAAATCGAATTGAAAAGTTGCAAATATCGAATGTCAACTGTAATTAGTTGTCACAACATTTGGACGCACTGAAGAGTAACTAATTGCAGTTCCTAATTACTCCCACACATAGTGTTGGACCAGTCCAATGGCTGTTCAAGGAAGACGAATCCTTGTACTGGAAAAGTGTTCGGTCTGGCAGTTAAGGTACTGCAGGTCTCATGTGTCTATTTATTGACTTCTCCCCACATGTACAGTGCATCAAAGCTATAGTTGTCCGCACAACTCATTGACACAGTCCATGCTGAGCAGTCACTTCCATTGTAAGGGAATGAATACGATTAATCACTCTGAACATGTAGCAGTCACTGCGACCAAAACAAGGAGGAAGGCTCAAGACATCGAGGATTTTCTTTGTTTTAAACGACTCTGGAAATGCTGTATGATTCAAGGCCCCTCCGGGCTTAAAGACTGAAAGGAGAGCCTTGAGATGTTCTTGATGCTCTCGATGCAATAGGGCATCTCTTCATTGTGCGTGCACCTCATGGGCTCCTGTACAGATGAGCAGGGAATGCATATGGATACATTCATTTCGTTCACAGTTCCCCACTCACGTGATCCAGGAACAGCATGACGATTCCGTTGACGGAGACCGTGATGCCGAAGAGGACGATGCAGATGGCCGGGAGTCTCTCCTTGGTAATGTGGCTGCCTTCGTAAGATAGTTTGAGATAGCAGACGCCGGGCAGAATGAAGGCAAGGGGGATAGCAAACAGTAGACCCTGCAAAGTCGGTTAAACCATCGATGAGATACTTGTTTTTCTGGATTAAAACGCGTGTACAGCTTGATGTAGGCTAAATGCAAGTCTGAGAGCCAATTTGGGCGAATTTTTGCGTTTAGCCTTGCCCACCTTGAGCAACTTTGTCTTACATTCAAAATAAGAACTATTCCTAGGCAGTTGGTGGAGAGCGAGACGAAGCACGTGATCACCACCACGACCACAGTGATGCTAACGTGAGATATCCAGGACTGCACGGTTGAGTAAGAACTAATTATAGTGGCTGTTAACGATATTTTTTTGTTTTCCTTGACAACGACCTCTCGATTGAACTTTTCGCTGAAGAATCCAAGCTGCGTGAAGATGATGTTCTCAATGACTTCTCTGCAGATGAAGCACTCGATTGGGTAGGTCAGGAGGATAGTGATGGAGAAGAGTAGGCGGCACACGTTCATGAGGTCGTCCCCCCAGCAATAGTTGTTCAACAGGTCGCCTGTAAGCAGTAAATGTCCAGGACATAGAAGTCGATACTAGATCGATTCTTGGTTACCCTGTGTGAAGTCCAGGAATGTAATGTATCCTCCGACGGCACACGTCAAGAGGACGACGAAAGACGAGAAGATGGAGACGTGAGTCACCTTGTTCCACTTCTGCTGACTGGTGTCCTCGATGGCAGAGTACAGCAGGAACGAGTTGTGGTGGCACATAAATGCTGCGGAAGTAAATGAGTGAAGTCGTTCTGAATGCGACTTATTTACGAAACTTTAGTCATTCATGTGCCCCATCCCAGGGGGCCCACTCAAAAAGAGTCCGAAGTATTTGTAGGAGCTCTGGAAAGTGGCTCTGTTTCAGTTGGACATGTTGAACACAACATGTTCAAGCACTTTTGCGCCCTGGATGGGTCAATATGGAGTTGGTCTGGCTTGAGGAGTCACAAGCATGAGGTTGTTTTCTGTCCTAATTCTGTTCACAAACTTTTTCCAGGTCATGGAACCTCTAAGTCGGGGTTGGGATTGCCCAGTTTATGACTGAAGCTACTCGCACCCTGTACAGTGCCACATTACAACTGCTAATAACTATACACTGTAATGGTTGCAGACTTACCAAACGTCATTATGGCGACAGACTTGGAGTACGACCCAGGATTGAAGAGCACCAAACTTTCGTCTGTCGTAGGGCTAAAAAGAACTTGTAGTAGAGCAACAATAACTATATCATATTCATGCTAAGCCTCACATGTCGCCGGCCATGGTGAAGAACCTGATGTAGATGCTGACGAGGATGAAGAAGACAAAGATTAAGCTGAGGAAGCTCACCTTTGCCAACTTGCCAATGTCCCTGAAACAACTTTCCGTTATAAGGGGCAGTGCGTTTTTGACAGTCAGGGCTGTACCTGTACAGGGACAAGGGGAGTGTGACCAGGAGCGTCGTGACGGCGACGACAAACTCCCTGCTGGCGACGATCGAGAGGGGATCGACGCCTGTCACCCGGACAAAGACCGTCGTCACCGTGTCGCTCACGATGACGTTATAGCTCACCATAGCTAAAATGGAGGCACATATACGTACATATACGCTCAAAATGGAAAGATATGCATCACAACATGATGTCAGTGTATTCAAGACCTACCTATAAAAGGATAGGAAAACTGGAACAGCGTCAAGAGGAAGTATCCAGGCATGCCAAAAGCTGCTTGCAGCATGTCCTACAAGGCAGGGGGAGGCGAAAACATCATGCTTACACTTCTGATCAATACTGCGTGATCCACATTTACCGTTCCTCGTGTGCCCTAATTCAATCAGAAGTTGGCAACTCTGATCATACGAAGCGAGAAACAGCATTTCAGGATGCCAGAAAAAGAGTCGTTGCCTAGGTCGGACAAGTTTTCAACTGCAGGGATATGTCTAAAGCCACTGACCTCAACCATGTTGGCACGCTCAATGCCAAAGAGTAAACGTTCGGCAACATTTTCCTCATGTTGGTTAGGAATATACACTGCTGTTCAAAACATTAGAATCACACTGAAAACACCGGTATTATTACTCGGGAATGCATTGTGACGATGACCTTGCATGCATTCATTGTTTGTACCATAGGTGAGACAAGCGTAGCAGGACTTTGCAGTCAAATTTGTATAGGCACATGAGCAGAGCATTTTTCTGCATCTTCTCGCTGTTCAAAACTTTAGAATCACATAGGTTTTGGTAATGTGAGAGAGCAGTAAAGAGCAAAAGAAGTGGGATTTGGGGGGGGGGGGCTCCTGCATAGGAGACCTCCTGCTCCAGAGAGGCGCTGTCCCCTCTCTTCTGAGCTGTGCACGCTGCAGTAGCTCCACATAGCCTTTGCCCTTCATGCGGGTGCCGACTACCTGTGTTTGCATGCAGTGCAACAGACATGAGAGAAACAGCAAAGTTTTAATTTTCAACAACCTGCAATGCAAGTTTGCCTGCTGAAGTTACGGCCCCACGCACAATAACGCGGCCACCTCTCTGGCAGGCCGGCAGGTTCCTCCTACGTATTCCCCAACTGGAGGGGATATGCAGGAACCCCCCCAATTCCCCACTTCTTTTGCTCTTTACTGCTCTCTCATACAGCTCTTCGCATGCCCATACACAGATTTGACTGCAAAGTCCTCCTTAAATTGTCTCACCTATAGTACAAACATGCTCGCAGGTTCATCCTCAAACTGTATTTCTGACTAATCATAACGGTGTTTTCAGTGTGATCTCCATGATTTGAACAACACTGTGCCTTGGTGGGATCCTGGCACTGGCATTTTCAAATGCTGGCTTAAAACTTTATCTTGGACATACATTGTGGATCACACTGTGTAATAACAAAAAAGTGTACGTGCACTTATGAATTACCTGATAGGTAGACGTTCCGGAGAGATTTCCATTCTTAACTAAAAGAATTAGTGAATAGTCCGTCAATACAGCCACGAGGCACAAGGACACGAGCCCTAGGACTAGTCCTGATTGCTTCATGGCGTACGCCATTCCTGAAAGAGATATTCTGCCGTATAGAAGTTGACGGAGATGACACGGGGAGAGACTTCCCGTCCATGTGCATGCATACCTATGATCCCTGAGCCAATGACAGAATTGACATAGTTGAACACTGTCGCCGATATGGAGCTGCCCTCAGGCTTGTCGTCCTGGCAGTCGCTCACCAGCTGGGCGACGTCGTTGCCCATCGAGCTGTTGTACTCCTCGACAACGGAAGAGCGATCTGGGACCTAATATAGAAAGTGTAACTTTTTAAAAAGTTGATCATCCCAAGGAAAATTGTCCAAGTGGCTGCCAATGCGATGACTCAATTGAGACTTCATTAAGTAGCATGAGGACGACGTTGGATAGGACAAGTGGAGCACGTCAAAGTCCTCAGCCACTGCACAATATGTCCGTACAGGATGTTCTCCTGACAGCCACCGTGGCCAGCATCACCCACTCACCGCACCAGACGTCGACGAGCACGATCTCCTCTTACCTTCCTCCCACTATCATTTCCTCCGCGCTTGTCCAGGATTGGAGTATTCTCATCTTGGCCGGCCATGACTTGGCTCTTTGCCCCAGCTTCCACCTCCTGTTGCTGTTGCCGCTGCTGGGCCTGTGGAGGCCTGGTTCGTGCGTGCTTCAACATGGCTCTTTTCTGCCTCCCCCCCCTTTAGGGTAGGAGTCACTTTCTTTTCCACAAGTTGGGCTTTCTCCTCCTCTCTTCTCCACTAAGATAGAAGCTAAGGACGCTGTATCACACACTAAAACATCTTTCTCTGTCCTGAACTTCAGCTGAAGTCACATTTGGCAGAAAGTAAGGACACAGTACTGAGATCAATCAGAGCGACACAGCTTTGACATTGACTCAGCAGCACCTTCGCCCACTTCCTTTTTTATTTTCTTTACTGTCTGCTGGAGGTTGAGCAACTTGTAGCTTTTCTCCAGTCACAATGAGCAAGTTGCACTCGCGCGTTTGTCTCTGTCTGACTCACTTTGCTGAGCGCAAGGTATAGTAAGTACAATGAGGATCTCAGGCACATTTCGTGGTCCACGTTCGAACACTTGAACGTGAAGTACGCGTTACACACATATGAAACAAGTGCGTGAAAGGAGAAAGGGAGCTTTTAACCTACGTACGTTGCATGTATTAGAATGACGACAGGCAGAGTCAGTGTGTGCGTGAGAGAGAGAGAGAGAGAGAGAGAGAGAGCAAATTTGCTAGACATGTTGTCTACCTTAATACACGGCCTGGAAACATTTCTTATTTTCAATGCACACATGGTAAAACGTACGTGCGCCCCCATGTGTATGACGATGAGGGCTCGACAAGTGCTGCTTCATCGTCGATCCAGAATTTCGGTCAACTGCCAGTGCAATTGTACAGCATTATGAAGTTGACGATTTAAAAGAAGGGTCAAATACTGTGCTTGACATACCTGGGGAGAAACGAGTGAATTTTCATTTTTAGAAAGCATAAAAGAGACGAAGAAGTCGACTAGAATGAACCTACAGAAATGCTGTCGAACCAAGGATCTTTCAGAGCGGTGGAGGAAAAATTGTTGACACAGAATTTAATTTCGAACAGATGCTTGCTACTCTTTGTTTTTTTCGGCTCTTGTCTTCTCGCATTGTTTCATCACGGACACCATAAAGACAATCTTACCGTTTCAAGGATCTGTTTTTAAGTCGGCGCATTGGCATTGTGCTGTATGCATTTAAAAGGGGTTAGTTACAATCATTTTGCTTAAGAAACACGCCATTTACACTAGATAAAACGAAAAATGCCTTGCTTTAGACGTCGAATTTCTTGGGCCCAATGATCGAATTCGTAGGAGTTTATTCTTTGTACTGTACTTGTTATGCATTGCAATGCACTATAATTAGTGTCTTACGTAGTTAGTCTGCAGTAATGATAATAATAAGGGCAAACTTTAATCTCTCATGAACACACGCGGTGATGGCAGCATTGAAGCAAACTGCATGAAAAAGAAGTCATACGACATCCCTCAAGTTGAAATGTTCGACTTGATTCATCCTGCCAGTCTGTCCAGCCTCTCGAGGTACCTGTCCTCGTCAAAGTCGGCCATGTCTCCGTCCTCTCTAAGGAAATTGGCGTAGTAGTAGTCGTCCAGGTAGTCCTGGTCGCTAGTGTAGGACACGAAGTTGCTGTAGCAAAAAGACATCATGAACGGTCGCTCAACTCTCGCCATCATGGCCATACCCTTGGCAAGGCACGACGTTGGCAGTGGTAACGGGGTCCTCCTTGAAGTCGATCTCAGTGTCTCTGATGCTCAAGCTGTGGATGCAGCCGCGAAAGAACTGGGGGCTCTTGGACGAATGCAGGAGGCTTTGACCTCGATGAATCCCCCCGATGAAAACGTTACCCCCGGCGTTCAGGACTTTCAGAGAACTCTGGGTATAAGGTAAAAAAAAAAGGATGGATATTTCTGACACCGTGAGTAATCAAGATGGTTTCTCACCTTGCTTTTCCCATGTTGGATGTCTTTGCCGTCCACTTGCAACGATCCCAAGCGGTCGTTCCTCGTGATCATAATCTTATGGACCTTTCCGTCGTCCACCCTGTCCGAGGCCACGATCTTGGCGGCGCCACCGCCCAAGTCAAAGCTGAACACCGGACGGCCGTCATGAACTAAATGACAAATACCAATCAGTCGACCCATTTATACTTTTCGTCTGGCAGAGAAACTTGCTTTCCAACTTGATGTAGTCTTCAGACTCCTTGACGGAGTTGGACAGTCTCGTTCCCTCTCCATTTTGCCAGAAGAGGAGACCGTCTGGGCTGTCGGTGGAGACGAAGAAGGCAAGGCTGTCGCCGTCGTCGCGACCGTCTTCGTTCGCCTCCGGACCCCGGGGCAAGAGTTTCCGGTCCAGCTCTATGAATCCATCGCCGCGAAATCCCACAGATGAGCCGATCACGAGAGCTGTCAAGGAAAGTCGTACATGCACTTCACACTTCAAACTGTGCAAGAAGCCAATCCTTTTTTCCTCTGCTTTAGCAGGTGAGCTCAAGGTAATCAAGATGATTAGCAGAGAAGCGCTGGCACTGACAGCATAATATGCAACATAATCATATGTGACTTACATGCGTGCGCGCATAACTTTTAATTACATATCATTACAACTTTCCACATTCAAAGTGAGTTGCAAACCTCCTTAGTCCACTCAGCACTACTCATGTTCCACCTGCGTGACCTGCGTCAAGTCCAACTGTGTGCGTAAAGCAAACCTCTGTCGGTGCACTCACTCTTGTTGCAGTTCCGCCCGCCGAAGCCCCACTGGCAGAGACAAGTGTAGTCGTTCTCGTTGCCGATGCAGTCGCCGTCGTTCTGACACACGGCCTTCAACTTGGTGCACAGAGAATTTTCTTCTGAACAGTTGGGACCACTAAAGGAATGAGAAGGAACTTGCACGAACTTTCTTGGCTTTGTACAATCAAATCCCTCTCTAATGAGAGGTGCGTCCTTCAGAGCGACGGAACGTGAAGATTCCCAATAAAGGCATTAGGTTAGACCAAACGATGAAAATTGTGGAACTTTGGGGATTTGGTGACAAACCCAAGATGCAATCAACAAAGGTGAAGGTGGAAACAAATCGACTTTTCTGCCCCTCTCTGGCAATAAAAGTTTACTACATAACAACGTGTTCAGATAACACACTTTGTTTTCAGTTTCATTTGACTACAGTTTTGCATCTGGAAACTAACTAAGCAAGTCCACAGTTATTTGACCTAACATCCTCATGTACTATGTCTATGAAACTTTTAAGGCGGAGAGGGGACCAAAAGCTGACCAGTTCTGCATTCCTTGACTGGAATGGATTCTAATGGAGTCTTACAACAAATGTAGAAATAGACTGAAAATTTTGGTCTAGCATGGACCCTAGACTTGGTCAATTTTTTTCATCTCTTGTGGCGTCCTAGATTTGTTGCCAGAATCCACTTGAAGACCTTCTAGCCAAGTGGAATGAAAAAAAAATGACTTTTTGGGCCCCCTCTCTGCCTTTAAAGTATTTTAGACACAGAACATAAGGATTTTAGGTTAACATCAAAAATTTGATGTGGACCTGCTTAGTTACTTTCTAGATGCAAAACTGAAGAGCTGCAGTCAAATGACACCAAAGACAAAGAGCTTACAGCTTTGTCACAGGGCTTTCAAAATCTGAGCACCTGGTTGTGTACTGAACTTATGTAGTAAAACCTTATTGCCATGGAGGGGGGTCCAAAAATTTTTTTTGGAAAACAATTTGACTACATCTTTACCACTTGGCATTAGGTAACAAACCTAAGATGCCCTCAGTTAAATTCCAAAATTTTTTGATCTAGCCTAATGAACAGTATAGGCAGCACCAACTTACTTACAGTAACATTCATCATTCAGGCAATTTCTCACGGCAGACCACTTGTTCTGAAGGGAAGAAAATGAGTTGTATATTGTTTTGGAATTTTGCTTCGAAAAGTACTATGCATACAGAAGACACTGACAAAATTTCAGGTCAAAATTTGCAAAACTAAGAGTGCCAGGTCTGCCACAGGAAATGCCTGACTAGATAGCTGGTACTGTATATGTTTTGTATCATCTTTAGTGTCTTCCTAGAGACAATCAGAGTTGGAATATTGCTGTTTTTTCGCAGTGTTTTGGCTTACATCTGACTGTTGCCAAGAGACAACCTCTCTGCCCCCCCTCCAAGGGCACCACAACCTCAAAGAGAGATGCATCAAATTTTTGTAAGCAGACTATTTTGCTTTGCTCGCACACGTTTGAGACGCTGATTCTGGAGGAAATTTTGTACATAGAAGCAACAGCTGGAGAAGTTGGACAGACAAAGCACTGTCCTGATCAGAGGCGCGCCTACACTTTTTGGTCTTCTGCTTGGCATCGATCGTCAATTGACAAACGCACGAACATTTTCCTCCTCTCTACAGATGCCGTTGAAAATGGAGCTGGACCGGTTACCTGAAGCCCTCCTTACAAAGACAGCGAAAGCCTTCTTCCGCCTCGCCATCTTCCAGGCACTCCCCGCCATTCTGGCACGGCTCTTGAAGACATTTGGCACCGTTGTCTCCTATCTGTGAGCACTCCCTCACGTTCGAGGAGTCGACGGCGGACTTGTGGAGGTCGAGCAACGACTTGCCCAGGCGAAGGTCGTGAAGGCAGCCGTGGAAGTCCGTGGTGTCCACGCCAACGCCGGCGGAGAGGCTGATCTTGGCACCTGCAATGGCGGCACCTGTTTTGCAGTCTCTACAGGTGCGGAAAATGATGAAACGTACGGTTGACTCCACCGAAATACACCGGTGTCCGGATGTTGAGGCCCCTGGTGGTGCCAGGAGAGGTTCCCTTGACGGGCTCCTCGCCGCTCACGGTCAAGGTGGCATCTCTCAGGCGACGGTTGATGTTCACCTGTTATAAATGTGGGACAGCAGTTGATATTGGCAACCTCTCGAGCCTATCCTCATTTCCGCACTGTAGTCTCCACCTGTACTTGCACCCATACTCGTTGAGTTGAGCAGGGATGAGTGAACATAAGGACAACAATGAGGAAGTATTGGCAGCTGCCAAACTACAACAACTGTAGAATTTGAGACGTCTGGATAAAAAAGCACCAAATGTCCGATTGACATCTCCATTCTGCAGGGAATGGCAGAAAAGTGCAGTATGAGATTGAGAACCTGGTGCTGATCAAAATTGAGATTGATTCGCACAGAAGTGTGAATGCAACGTAAGGAAAGAAAGCCAAAGAAGACTTAGTATACACTCTCAGTCAGTATAATGCGGGCAACAAGAAGTTCTCCTAAATTGAGCTAGGTCTGTTTACTAGAAGGTGACTAAAGCACTATCTTACGTCCCCACGAGTGTGATTTTTCACCACGAGGAATCACTTTTTGTTCATACCTCATACCACTTGCCGGGGATGATCATGCTCTTGCTGCGCAATATGGCTGGACCTTGGAATCAATATACAGCGTTGTCAATAAGGGGGCACAACTGGAACCGTCGTTTCCCTCACCTTTTCCAGTGTCGAATCTAAATTCTAGGTGTCTGTTCTTGATGGTGACGGCAGCAAAGTCTCCCTGACCCTCAGCGCTCTGTGAGCAGTACACGAGCAAGCTGTCGAGGGTGTCAGAAGCTTTGAAACTGAATGACAGCTTCAAACTGAGGGGGAAAAAGAAGAAAATGAAACCGATCTTATTTTTACATGTACGTACGTGTACGACGTCGCAATTAACAAAACTCACATCCTGAGCACGTGTTTCGGCCTGTTGAAGGCCACGTAGGCCCCTGTATCTCTCAAGAAACCAGGTGTCTTGGTGACGTTGACCGTGTCCTCGCACCTCAGGCCCGCCTTGCCCAGCGGGCAGAAGCACTCGAAGCTGGTCTCGGTGTTGGAGCAACGGCCTGAGTTGCATGCGCCTGATCCAATAAAAAGAGAAAAGATAACCGGACAACAACTATCTAACACTTGTTCTAAAAAGAGGTTCTTCTGTCTCACCGGAGTAGCACATCTCCCCGACTTTCTCGCACCTCGTGCCGCTGAAGCCCTTCTGACAGATGCACCTGGTAGTCGGAAGCACCTCATTGTTAATAACGTTATTTATAAATGTGACATCAATCCGATGAATGCATGCCTGAATCCCTGGGGAGCTGCGTCCTCTTGGCAAATGCCGTCGTTGGCGCATGGTTCTTCAGCGCAGGTCTCGCATCCGGTGACTCCGACGGCGACGGGGGCGCGCGAGGGGGACAAGTCCACGGAGGCCCCGTTCACCAACAGACGGCTGATGCAACCTTGGGAAGACATTGGGAAGTCATATCGACAGTTGCGACACCAGCAAGTGTGTGAGACGTAGACAACGCTATGTGTTTGCACGTTCGTAACATCTCACCCACAAATCCGTTGTCGATGTAAGTGTCCTTGGCGGCGTTGACGCTCGACGGGACGCCTCCCACGTACAGCGGAGTGCCGAGGTCCAAGCCGACGAAGCGACCCGGGACGGAGCCGGTCACGGCGGGACTGTCGTCCACAACCATCGTCCCACTCTTTCTATTCCTGTGGTGTGAGACGAGCGCGTCACTCGCGTGCATGTACCTCCACAATCTGACCACGGCCTGCTTCGTGGACGTCGAAGCCACCTTTAGCCAGCGACACGTACCTCGTGACTTTGATGGAGTGCCACTGCCCGAACGTCAGCGGCCTGTCCGACCGGATTATTGCAGTGCCATATCCCAGGTTGAACCGAAATTCGGGCACTCCCTGAGACAAGCCCAGAGAGATGAAGTCGGCGCCTCCACTTGAGAACTGACCGTTGTAGAACAACAAACCTAAGAATGCGAGAAAAGTTGGTTCAGTACACATTTTCTATCTTCGAGGTGATTGTGCTACCATTAGCCGTCTCCGGCTTGAAAGACACTTCGATCTCCGCGTTGAGGTACGGGTCTGGGATGGTCTCCAGTGCCATGTAGGACAACGGCGCCTGCGCGAAGTAGGGCACCAGCCCGGTTATCAGCAACAGTGTGGAAGAGGTGACCTCGGCGGAAGAGGATCTGCTGGTGCAGACGTACGTGCCCGCATGAGACGGTCGCACTGAGGGAATCACCAACGATGACTGAAGGAAACATACGAGCTTGAGTACAGTGGTAGCTCTTTATAGAGATGATGATTCTTTCTTGGAGAAAAGGAACAAGCGAAGCGGAGTCATCACTTGCAAGCTCCCCTCCTTCGCCTACCCCTTGTCTGTTGGTGTCTCTTCCTATGGTCCCCTGCTGCTTGGTCCAGGTGTACGTGACTGGCGGAGTAAGCGATGGCGCACGACATTGCAGCTCCACATCTGACCCAAGTTCAGCCAGATGACGACGGCTGGACTCGTCCGAGTAAGTCACGGGATCTGACGAAGTAAAACGGTTGAACTCTGGTCGAGAAAAAGATAAGTGGAAATCGTGTGTAACATCGAACTCACCACCAACAGCTTCCACCACCACCGCACTCGATCCAAAATCAAAGAGAAGAACAAAACAGGAAAACTGTCTTATCAAGTTAAAAGTTACTTTATTACTAATGTTATTATGTCATCAGAAACGAAACTCATGTGTTCAAGCGTAAATGTATGATGTGGAATACAGTAAAAGAAACGAGTTAGTGAAGGATCACTCTAATGATGAAGAAAAAATGACATGAGGCAGTGCGTTCGACTCGTGTGGGATGTACAATGTGTGGCAGATGTGGTCGTATGTGAAGAAGCTAGTGCCAGATCAGGGAAGCAGCCATCACCAGAGAAAAATGTGTCAAGACAATCTACTACGGACGGGATTTCCGCCCACCTTCGACAGTGAGAACAAAGCTTCGCTCCATTCGGTCGTCGTCGCCGTCGTCGTCGTCGCCGTTGTCCACGCGGCAGCGGTAGACGCCGCTGTCGGACTTGCGCAGTCTGGTGATTCTGGAAATTTCGCGAAAGAAAAATTGGAACCATGTGGAAAAAAAAGGTGGATGAAAGCTTTAGATTAGGGATGGAAAGGGTATCATCAAGTCGGATTTCGAGCTTGTGAGGTTCACAAGAAGCCCGTGGGGTTTTCGGGCCCGGGCTCGACTCGATTCCATCCCTATTTCGTGTGCGTACTTGAGAACGTTTCCGTCGATCAACACGTTGGATCCGAAGCTTCCCCCCGAGGCCATCTCCCACGTGATATCTTGGGGCATCTTCAACCTCTGCCCGTCGCCCCAGATGCACTCGAGGACGAGGTCTTGGCCTACGTAGAAGGAGTCGTGGTTGGCTACGATGGACAGTCCAGCCCCCTCGGAGGATTTAAAGGCTGCAAAAACGAAAGAGATTTTTTTTAAAAAAATGGCCTTTTCTGTCCTTCGTCAAGTGACAGAGGGTTAATAACAAGCGCACAAGCAACACACAGCTGTAAGCGATGATTCCCTTGGATCGAACTGAGGACAGCAAGCGCTCCCACCCCATGATGGAAACCTTCGGTTGCCTTTACCCGTCGCAGCCCTTTTCTGCCGGGTGCCAGCCACGCTCTTCTCGGCTGCGGCGTTCCCCTCGCAGTTGTCTTCATCGGAACCGTCCCTGCAGTCAAACTCGCCGTCGCAAACGTGCGAGCTCGGGATGCATTCCGTGCCATTGGCGCACGCGAAGAACTTGCTTCCGTAGCACCCTCCGTCTGGCAGTGGGTCGAAGCCGCCGCCGTCTTGATTGTCGCTGCTCTCGCACCCTATCTCGTCCGACGCGTCGAGACAGTCAATTTCGTGGTCGCAGCGGTAGGCGGCGGAGACGCACGAGTTGTCGCTTTTGCACCTGAATTGGTTGACGTCGCAGGAATCCACGTGCTGGATCGCCGGTCTTCTCAGGTCCGACGGCCTGTAGTAGTCCGTGTGGGAAGTGTGGGGCTGGTAGTAGTCTGAGAAGTAGTGTTAGTCACCACCACAGAAATCGTTAGGAGTAGAAACATCTCAATCACCATCACCAAATCACACGAAAGATCCTCAACCTCTACTCGTGACGCTGGAGTACTACATAGTACTAGACCTTACCTTGGTACGACTGCACCTTGAGCGACACTGTCTGCTTAGCTGTTCCGATGGTACAGGTGTACAACCCGGCGTCCGCTATGGTCACTTCTCTCAGCCGGAGGATATTTCCTCCGGGTAGGACGAATGCGTTGGCGGGCATAGGACTGTTCTCCCGGCCCCAAGCGTCGGGTTTACTCCAGGAGTTCTGGTCTCTGTCTTGAAAGATCCGGCAGAGCAAGTCTACGGTCGAGCCCTCGCGAGCCGTGAACTCCTCGCCGGTGGAGTAGCTCTTCTGGTCCCCTGAAAAAGAAAATAGTTTCGATGCATGTTGGTCTTGGGGGTCATGCACGACGGGGACAAGACGATGATCTCGCAGTTTGCCTTGTTGTACGCCTAGGTGAGGAAGACACTTGTTAGGGACCAAGTAGAGATAGACGAGGACACAGTTCTATCAGGTCATTCCATAAGTAACATCGCTTTTTGGACTGTACTTGATACAACCTCTGGCATTGTGTCCGGACAGTTTTAAATAGTGGCATGAACACAGTAGAGTTATCAAGACTTTAGTCAAAACGTTGATGGGTATGACTTAACTGTTAATTGTAGGCTTCAATAACCACTTAAGAATGGATGTTTCAGGAGCTCACACAAGGCACACCATGCCTTGGGCAGAAAAGGGCAAACAATGGTATGAAAGCAGTGAAAGTTCATAAAATAAGTGTTTGGGGAGAGCATTTTCAACAATTCATAGTGTCACCAATGGTTTCTCAAAATCTGATACAGAAGCATTAGCTTGGAATCTCCCTATTTGGGCACCCTGTCCATTTGGGCCACTCTGCCTCTGCCCATGCTGAAAGCTGATGATGATCATTGCTTCTGATGCTCATGATTGAACAAAGGCTTGGAAAGCTGACCAAAAAAGACCTTACTTTGGGGATGACCTGATATGTACCGTATAGTAAGAATCTTTGAGGGGTCCCACGAACTCCCGTGTAGATTACTTTTTCGTGGCATGCATTGATGAGTTAGGAATACATCATACTAACGGCATACTGACCGTCTCATATCGTACTACAGGGTTATCGAGCTAAATCCGGACTGATTTCTCCATCACTGAATTAGGATCGATGCTACTGATGTTGCAGAAAAGCCTGATCTGACTCCTTTTATGCTTCAGTGGCCACAACTTGGTCACGTCCAACACTG
>JAAUXU010112960.1_pt1 | contig 30481 bp, 19 predicted proteins | sample 7278151 | NCBI WGS metagenome assembly JAAUXU01 (sample SAMN14350113, study PRJNA611818) | marine sediment metagenome | isolation source: surface marine sediment (1.8m) | place: French Polynesia: Moorea | collected 2018-08 | reverse complement strand
CGAAGCTCCCGCATGGGTCTGAGGCTGCAATTGACAAAAAGTTTTGGAAAAAACACTTTACAGGCCCAGATTGACGACTTTTTTCTGCCCCAGATGACTTGAGATATGAATGCAAGACAAAGCGAATCTGCGAAGAGCATTGACTGAGGTTTTAGTGGACAAGAGCAGAAAAGTTTGTGCCCAGACAACCCTTGTAAAAGTGTTCCACTGTATTTCTTATTGGTGCGCAGGTAGTCGTACTTTAAGCACACACGCGCGCAGTGTTCATCAACATGCAGACAGATGCCAGGAGCAAAGAATCTTCCTGCACCCTGCACGCCCGTCCGTGAGATCCGCGACTTGCACCGACGCTTCTTTTCCTGCTTTGAAATTGCCATTTAATACTCCTGCTGACATCGTCGTCGTCGACCTCATTGGGCATCTCGGCCGAGGTATGAACGTCAGAGTTCCATCTCCGTCGTCCAAAACGTGCCCTGTGTTATACTCATAGAAAGCCCTGAGACTGTAACGAGGGGCTTAATGCTCCACTACCACTGCTCGTAGGACGCGGGTTCATCGTTAGCGGGGCAGCAACAGCTGCAGAACATAACTAAGTTTAGAGTCTTCTCAACGTACGTCTTATTCACATATTCTGCACTGCATACGGTGGGTAGACTACCTAACAGGTGCATCCGGACTATTTATAGCTGCAACCAAAACAAAAACCCTCATTCAAGCTGAGTACAAACGTTAAACAAAGTATGAAACAATGTTTTTGTGTACCCTTCAATTTCTCCTTGTTCTCGTTTTTGTTCTGGCATCACCTATAAATGGGGATAACGTGGCTGTCCCCACCAAATCTGAAGGATGTGTGCAACGCTTTTGTGCCCACACAAACAAACTGTCGGTGTTCACCGAAACGGTTGCTTGTGCACCAAAATGACTTACCTCGTGCTGTAAACTAGGTTAGGTTAGGCCTGATTGGTTTACGTTTGTCATATTGGTCCAGAAAATGCCATTTTGGTGCACACCATCTTTATTCTGGTGGAAGCTATATTTGACTCCCTTTTAATTAATCTGGAATTGTCTGTTAGTCTCTGCATAACGGATATGAATATATATGCCCTGTTGTTCGTCAGAAGGTGACCGTAGGATTGTCTTTATAACGTCCTTAAAGACACGTGATCAACCGTTCACTACGCAAGGTTCAGTCAAATATGCATCAACTCATGGCGATTTCTTTTTTATTGGAGCTTTTATCTCTCATCATCTGCCAGCTGCTGCAGGCTTCTTCCACTGGTCCCTGATCATGGTGGGGATCCTGATGCAGGCCAATACGCTCTTGCCCTTCTGACGCACCTTGTCGTTCTCGTACACCAATTCGCAGTCGCGCGGTCCAGGAGTGTCATTCACGCCGAGGATGCGGATGGTCGTTGTCACGTCATCCAGCTTGGACAAGAGAAACGTGTACATTTTGCAAGGACTTGCTGAGGTCGTTGACGTGCGTGCTGCACGTGCTCGACAGCTTCTTTACCTCTGGAGAGTACGATGGCACCGTGATGGCGGTGCAGAAGCAAAAGTCCTGGCCCGGACTGATGGCTTCCTGAGGGCGGCACGGGGGACTCATGCCCAGACAGGTGTTGGGGTTGAAGTCGCCTTCGCAAAACGCATTGTTCACCTTGAGCTCCTTCGGCAGCAGCCCACCAATGAGGGGAATGGCGCTGGGGTGTATCGTGCCGTGGATGGACGTCTGCAGGGCCGCCGGCGCCGTACTGATGCCGTGCGCGGTCCCGGAGATGCACATCTGATTAGGTTTGTATTATATGATTAGGTTGTATGTTTGTTATTAGGTTAGGTATGTATTGTTTGTTTGTTTGTAGGTTTTACAAACCTCCAAACAAAGTTGAGTAGGTTTAGTACATCACGGCCAACATCGATTATCGAGATCGCCTTGTTTTCTTTCATACTTACCACAACAAAAGTCGAACAATGTTTTGCTTGACGTGAAAAATACCAAATATAATCTGTCATCACCTGCGTGAAATTGACAGTGCCTTAGCAACCCACCTTTACTTTGTCGCCCTTGAAGAAGGGGTGTCGCTGAAGTCTTGTGTTGTACAGCCCAGTGAGTCTGACGTCGTGGATTGTAAACAGAGAGTCTGAAATAAGTAAATGCAAGCTGCTGCCGATACTAACTAAGTATAGTTGCGTACATCCAAGAAACATTTCTCTCTTTCTTTCTTTCTACCTGCTAACCTGCTACAGTGCGTTATCCACGGGACTTCACTCAGAACCTGTTTCTAGTAGCTGCACGCGATCACCAGACGCATTAACAATATCACATTGTTTATGTAGACAGAAAGAAAAAGTATCGTGTTCTCTACATGCATGAGCCACAAAGTCTCTTCTTGTCTCTTTGGCGTGCAGGGTGCGTCATAAGACCATGATTGAAAAATGATTGTGGAATTTTCTATGCAAATTGACCTGACTGCAGAAATAGCCGCTTGGTGATTCATCACTAGGGATGTGAAAAAAAAATCAGGACGTAGAACGCTTAGGTTGCATGGGACACATATTGGACCACTTTCGTTTGGAAGACTTACTGTATATTTTGTACACTTCTGATCATTTCCCCATATCACCGAGGTTACTTTCGTCACATTTTTGTACTCTTCAGAAGGCTTCGTCTGTTCCGAGAAAAATTTTCTTAGCTGTCTCTTCAACTGAGCCAGAGTCTTGGCTTTGGTGCTGCAGCAATAAAATAAACATGTTTTGCTTTTCCCCACTGAATATTTTACTATCTCTCCGCATATTTTTTAGGGCATGATTGGTGCTTCATTTGCCAGCTACGCCCATCTCTTTTAGTCCCTGGCGATCAACTAAGATGTACTGTAAGATCAAGCTTTCACTGGAAATAACTGTAAACTTTTATATTTGAAAAATTGATTGAGACGTGAAAGAGCTGACTTTTGCATTATTCACTTGCAAAATGAAAGTGTGAAAAATATTTGCAAGACAATTTCATCTCTTTTCAAAGCTCTACTATTCAGCTCTTCGGACATATTGACATGATTGTGTGCTTTTCGTGTGGTAACCCCAGTACTGTACTGGTTGTATCGTAAATAGCGTGACTCCAGCTCTTCACAATTGCTAATTAATAAAAATACGATCATAGGAATTACAATGAAGGCGAACTGATGTTTATGCTTTGAGTTCAAAACTACAGCAGTGACTCAACGTTTCCAGTCAACTCAGCCATGAGACCAAGGCTAACACAGGAAAGATGAGTAAATTTACTTCTGCCTGATCAAAGCTAAAATCGGGCAATGATCTGACCCTGAGTGTTAAAGGTTCAACGATTCGTATTGAAAAAAGTCCCGATATGAGCATTTGCAATAAGTTCGAATGGTCTCTTACTCAGGTTTCCGGAAATACATTCTACAGCCTCATACGTTTTTTGTGCCTTTATCTACAGCATGATGAATCCCTTGATTCACAATTCTTCTAGTCGCCCCCGTAGCTCCAAACGTGTTCCGAAACTTTCTCTGTCTACCTCTGACTGAGGCTGTCCCGACTACCTTTTAAGTTATGCAAAGGACTTGGTCATCGTCACCTGGGCAACGGGTTCTCCTAGCCGGCTTGAGATTTGGATCATTGAAACAGCTCTTGTCGACCGCTAACACCTGGTAGTAGTTGGTGACGACGGCCACGAGGAGGAGATGCGTCCACTGCAACGACATTTCGACTACTGAGCAGGGTTGGAAGACCTGTTCTTATTTGGCTGTTTGACGTGCATATTTGAGCAGCGGCAGCAGCGGGATAACAAAGATTGTGTGAGCCCATGCGTGCGCTAGCGCGCGCGTGTGTGCTGGGATGCGTGCGCGCGCGCAGGTCGAGGAATACTGCATATGATCGCAGTGATGATGGAATAACGTATGAGGTCTGTTGGACATCTGGAAAGTGAAGCCCTGTCTGGAGCGGGGACTTATGTGTGGCACACTTTGCAGCGGCTCCAAACACTTTCCTGGAAAGTGCATTAGGAAGGAGAAAGTTTTTGTCTTCTTCAATTTGGCAGACTCATTTCTTTGCTTCTTATGCTCTCTCTTCTTCTGAGCTGAGGTAGCGAAGCTGCAGGGATGAGGTATGACCTTTTAATGTTACACAAATACTTTTGTGTGCAATATTTTAAGGCGCGCTTAGGCTTGAGGCATTTGTTTGTGCGCCTCAGGCTCTTGTAGTCTAGCAGATGAGACCAGCCATTTCGGCCCGATTTTCTGCCACTCAGACTAAGTTGGCGCCTTTTTTCAATGCCGCGGTCCACTAGGCGTGGGTCGGACCTATGATATGTGCAGAAGTCATCCTATCCACTTCGATGTGTGACACACTGGGTGCGACCCATCTCCACTACGGAAACTGCCAAAGGATCAACGATGGCCGTTAGGGCTGTGCAGGCTATGAGCGCTGCTCTGAAGGGCTGCTGGAAGAGCGTAGCGAGTGCAGCGCAAGCCGCAAGGGCAGTGCAGACACCCAGAACACTAAGAAAATTGTCTTGTCCTGGTCCCAGGACGAGGACGAATACGAGCTAAACTAAGAGAAAGAGAATAACAAGCCGACAGCCGCCTCCAGCGCGGTCCTCGTCGCCCCCGCAATCAGCGCCATGACAAAGTGCGAGGCTCAGAACGTGGGATCGCCGACGCCGTCACCGCGCCATTGAGAATGTCGCGGCGAACGTTTCCCGGACGGCCGCGCCATCGCCACCGCGGTGGCGGCCGCGACCGTGTCTTGTCCTCGGAGGCGCCGTTGGTGGCAGACGACCTGTCCGAGGCCGCCGCCAATTTGACGGAAGGCCTGGTGCTTTTCAGGGCGGCCGGCGTCACGCAGTCTATGGACGAGGTGAGTCTGACGTTGAGCTTGCAATACCTTGCTCAACACCTCACAAGAGAGTCCCGGTAAATTTGTTTTAGGTAACTTTTAAAAAGTTTATCGTAAACACTTAAAAGTTAATTTGGCAGTGAGACCATTTGATCTAAAACTGTCCCAGACTTGATGAGGTTGATCCTCTGGCGTAGAGAGATTGGTGGGGACGAGATCAAACCTACGACAGCGTCCATCGCCCATTGAAGAGTGTTGCTGTGAGTCGACGCCTTGGGAATATTCTAGCCGTCCTTGGAAGTGTCCTGAGTCCATTTGCAACTTATCTCAGTATGACAAATGAAGGGGTTTTTAGTGTGTGTATGGGGGGGGGGGGGTAACTCTCTACTTTCCGTAGGTAACTCTAGAAGCAACCTCAGCCAATCGAAACTTATGCCATGTGTTATTTTCTTTCTCAGGATGACGCCTGCTTCCACGGCTTCGCCCATCAAGACGTGGTCAGTGCAGCCGTCAAGGCCAAGGCCAGCCTAGCCCTGATTGACCGGGAGCTGCAGTTCTGCACTGGCGCGCCCCCGGCCAACCTAGCGGAAAAGTATTCGGCCCTCGCCGCACAAGCCACTGTTGTCTTCAAGCCCAAGGAGAATCGCAAAGCCAAAAAGCTGCTGAAGGTAAGCGGAATTCAATCTCGCCAAATGTCGTCATTGGCGAACGAGGCAGCGGACGGCAACGTACGTTAGACTGGATTGAGTGGGTAATTTTGGGTTTTACAGGACCATTTTTTGTGGCTTGTCGCCTCAAAAGCGTGACGCTGCAGTTCGGGGTTGACTGTTGATAGGGAGGAGATGGATTAAAGAATCGTGTCTGCATAGATTGTGATTTTGCTTCTTTGTGCGAGAGCGTTCCTTGCTTTGCCTGGATTCCATTTCCTACGTCAACAAGTCATTATTTGCCTATATGTACATGTGGTGTAAACCTGGAGCTACCTTGGAAGAGTTGGCCAGCCCAGGGTTCTCATGTATGTTTTGGCTTCTGTAAACATGGCCAAGAAGGCGCACCACGAGTTGCAAGCCATCAGTAGCTCATGCAATTTGCACAGAACCAGAGATGTTGGTATTGCAGATAGATCTAGCAAAAATTATCCAGCATTTCGTGCAATCAATCCTCGTAGATGCGGTCAGACGAAACGAAATCAATCGCGTAATGCGTAGCTCGAGGCTACATGAAATCCACTTTTTTTTTTCATGCCACATATAGAAGAAAGCTCTTGAGTATCTTCGCCAGATTTTGCCTTTCGTGTTCTTGGAGGAAAGGCATCTTTTAAAGACGAAGACAAATTGTAGCTCCTTTTCTCGCTTTTTCCCTCCAGAGACTTTCAGCTAGACATATGAGCAGGAAGCACCAAAAAGAGAAAAACTCTGATAAGTTGGCATTTTCTTTTGTGCCCAACTTCTTTTCCAAAAAGAGCTATAATGAAACTTTTGACGTTGCCCAATTTCAATGCTTTGCAGCCATCACAGAAATTAACGGAATCTGCTTCCAAGGGCAAAGAACCCCCGTCTTCACGACGTCCATCAGTGGCAGAGAAAGAAACGCTCGCCAAGCCGAAGTCATCGTCGACGTCGTCGTCTCGCCCTCGGAGTTCAACTCCGGCCAAGACGAATGAGGTCAAAACATCGAAATCATCTGGCACGAAAAAGACAGTACCTGAAGCGCAAGAAGAGTCGACGCTCATTAGGGCCAAGAGGGACCGACGAAAGACTCGAAAGCTGAGAGAAGACAAGTCTGAGGTTGATGAGTCAAAAGATGAAGACTCGTCTCCAGTCAAGAAAGCTAAACTTAGCGATGAAGCCAGTGGTAGCAAGAAGAAGGCGGCAGCTGCGTCAAAATCGAAGAATAAAACTCCGGTGCCAAATGACGATCAAGTTGACGAACTTCATGAAGATGAGGGGGATACAAACCCAACTGTTGCTGCTGCAGTGTCTTCGGGTCCCAAGCAGCTAATCAGGCCGTCCAAGCTGGGCGGCTTCGGAGCAGGGGACGCAAGTGGCGGATTCTTCTCCACCAGTCAAGATCCTTCCTCTTCGTCAAGACTCTTTGGAAGTTCGCCTGCAGAGCTCATAGTTGAAGGGAAGAGACAATGGAAGCCGTCCTTTAAGATCCAGGAGTCCATGGAGATCAAAAAGAGCATCACCCAGTATGCTACGGCTATAAGTTGTCTTCCCCCAGGATTCTCTTCGTCTACGTCGTCTCATAGTTCTCCGTCTACCCAAAAGAAGGCGCCGCCCACGGTGCCCAAAGAAAGCAAGGAGAGCCACGAGAAGATCCAAAGAATCCTGGCCTCGCAATGGGATTCCAGGTTGAGAAAAGTTGACAACAAATTTGTCAAGACGTCCAGGATTTCACTTGGAGTAGATCAAGTGAGTGTTGAACTGTTACACAGTACTGAGTACAGAGGCTGAACAGACGTGATTCCTTTTCAGAATGTTACCAACAAGCGCCCCTTACTTCGTCAGTCCAAGCTAGAGCTTAACCAGGGTCTCCTGCAGAGGCTTCGTAATCCCAGTCAACAGGTTCAGTTCTACGAGGCCATTCAGCAGTCCATGCAGAGGCCGGACAAGACGCCGCCAAAGCTGCTCAGCTCAGACACGTCGATCAATCCTGGTAAGTTGGGTTTGTTCTTCGGCATGATACAAAAGATACCCAATAGCAGGGTTGCTATTGCCCCCCCCCCCGGGGGGACCCCAAAAGCACAAGTTTTGACCGACCTTATTGTTGTTTTTTCGAGGATGAGCTTTGGCCCCTTTGCGGTCCTCTTTTGTACAAATTTGCTCATTGCCTCAGTACTAGTGACAGTCTTGATCCTCAAACATGCTCGATCAGATCGAGTTCGAAGGCTTTTGTGAGGTTCAAGTGTTCAAGCTTTGATCAATCAGCTCAAAAGCTTGCCTATCGCTGCAAAACAAGGCAGCTGATGGCAGCATAGGAGGGAAGACTGCCTAGAATTAAGTCAGTTCAGAGATTGACAATAATGTATGGTGGACACCTCTGGGATGCAAGATTAGGCGAGGAGCCGATCAAGGTGGAGACTTTGGGGCAACACAACTGCGCAAATTTTCAGAGTTATTCTCCAAAAAGTGTGATTTTCGTCCTCTTTCGGAAAAAATGGCAAATTTCGTCCCTGGACCTTGAAGAAGCGCCAAACAGTCTTTTAACAGCGCAACTTTCAGTCAAAAACGCCACCCGGCGACACTGCCCAATTGGTTGACTCAGGCGCTATTTGTTCTTTTTCTTTCTTTCAAAGCACGAGAGATCTTGTAGACTAGATTGGCCCGATGGGAGATTGATATTAAAGAAGCTTTCTCAAAACAATGAATCAGCTTTGCTTCTGGGCCATGGGCAAGACAACTTAAAAGAGCAAAAAGGGATGGGCAAAGGATTGCAGTGGAAATCCTCTCCATAAGTTATGCACTACGTATACGTATCTGTTTGTCCGTACAGCTGACTGTGCGGGTTTCTTCTTCCGAAAATTCCAGTGATTTATACTTCACAGATCTGGGCTCCCCTTTCTGCCGTTAAGCCGTTTTTCTGTCTTACACCAAAAGATGATTAATTTCCTGCTTGAAAGAATTCTTCTCCCCTGAAATTTCAGCCGGGACGGCCTTGGTTGAGCAGCACTCATCGCCCTCTCATGCAAAGGAGGGCGAGAAAAGCAAGAACTTGTCCTCTCCCAGCCCGGGGAAGACGTCGAATCGCATGCCCGGCAACATCGTGTGCGGAATCTGCGGGGCTGTACGGTACGAGAAAAGAATAGATTATTAAATCTCGCGAGAAGAAAAGATCCTAATAACATCTCTTTTCAGGTACTACGCATTCATACTACAGGCAAAAAAGTTTGGCACCTTCTCTTGCGAACCTTGTCGGAAGTTCATTTCGCGGACCATTCGAAAGGCAAAGGCCCAAAAGCCGGACGAGCAGAAACTGCAAAGTCTTACTTGTGTTTCCGGAACAGGTAGGAAAGAACTTTACGAATTTAATTATTCCTCTTGTGCCTCAGAAAGTTGCTTCAAAAAATACTGCGCTGTTGATCCTTTCAATCATTCAGTCCATTCTAACCTCCGACCCGGATTCTTTCATTGGCATTGCGAAAAAGGGTTGGTAGATGCATGAAGAGTGACCTTGTTACTAATCTGTGACAGGCACGTGCGTGGTTCCTCCTGTGATACGTTCCAACTCGGGCAACCCTCGCAAGAACGAATGTGGGGAAGGCAGCGACGGCCGCTGCGAGGCCTGCTGGCTGAAGCTCTGCCTCATCGGGTACAACCTGGAGGACAAACTGTATGATCAGCTGCGTTCTCATCTCCCGCGCAGTATCCGGTGTGTATGCCGTGTCTAGAGTACCATGGAATGTGATGTTGAGTCTAAGGTCAATGTATTGTTTCAGGTCTCAGCTTCCAGAGGCGAGTCAGCGCAGTCAGAGCAAGTCTCTTGTGCCTCATCGGGGCGAGATTTTGGAGTTCAACCGCCAGGTCCCGCTCTCCAGGCCACTGTTTGATGGATTCGGAGACGTCAAGCGGGAGTCGCTCTCGACCGGCTCGCACTCGATGCAGGCGGACACTCAGTCATCGGGTGGACCCAGCAACAAGGGCAAACAAAGTCAGAACAACCACGTGGTGCACGAGCGGCTGCCCAATGGCTGGACCAAAAAGGCTGTGAAGAGACTTTCTGGTGAGCGAGAGCTGTAACGAGCTTGATCTTCTCAACAGTTTCCAAAAAATTGTGGATGTCTTTTCAGGTGTTCAAAAAGGCAAGTGGGACATGTACTTGATTACTCCGGACCAGAAAATGCTGAAGTCGCCGGCAGACTTGAAGCTTTACATTGCCAAGTCTGGAGCTGTCATTGACGCTAACATCGTCAACTTCTCGCTACCGAAGAAGACGGCCAAGGTGGACAAAGTCCTGCAAAAGAAAAACATAAAACAACAGCAAAACGGCGAGGTCCCCGCGGAGGCGCCCAGCGAAACTAGCACGAATAAGATTTCACCAGCGATGAAAGAAATCAAGAAGTTGAACGCATCCGGAGAGATGGCTGCGCTCCTGCCCAGGAATTCCAAAAGGGAGAGCAAAGTTCCGTTCAAGTATCGCGATTACAGCCCTCCAGAGAGGAAGCAGAGCGACAAAGCAAGCAAGAAGAAGCAACAAGTACAACAACAGCAGCAGCAGCAGCAGCAGCAGCAGCAGCAGTCGGAAGTTGACAAGAATGCCACCAGTGACGATGACGCCGTCGACACCGAAGCACTCAAGGATTCGACCAACACTGGCGGCAAGGAAAAAGAGAAGAAACAGTCGTCAAGGCCCCAGCAACAACAGCAAACGGTCGTGGCCAAGGAAAAGTCTTCACCTCCCGTGGCTGTCAGGAAAAGTGTGCAAGACTTGTCAACTATTGGCGTCGGTACTTTTTCCATTGACAAAGATACAGTCAGAGGTAAGCTGGACAGTGTGAGATGATTTGTTCGCTCGCTGAATCGTAATTTTTCCCCATTTTCCCCAGTTCTTCCGTCCGGATCCCTGTCGGATCTTCGCTTTAAGACGTGCAAACGCACCGTATCCTGTAAGAGCTGCGAGAACTGCCTCAAGACGGACTGCATGAAGTGCGTGTACTGCATGGACAGGAAGAAAAATGGAGGCAAAGGAAATCTCAAGAAGATCTGCATGTACGGAGCACTTGTTCTTGTACCTCATGTGTGCAGTAACTCGTTCATTTCTTTTTCTTTTCTTCTCTCCTAGAGAGCGGCGGTGCCTGAATCCCCAGATGACCGGACTTCCAGCCATGTCCACATTCCGAACGTCTTTCGAGCAGAAGCGGACTTACATCAGGGCTGCCACAGCACTCGCAACCAAATCGGCGCCACCTCCGCCGCCTTTGACAGAGCAGCAGGGGAGCAAAGCCAGGGAGGACGAGGAAACGGCCCAAGTCAAAGAAGAGATGCCTCCTCCAGCTCTGGAGCCAATGGTCGCTAGGAGACCTGCAACACCACCTCCGTCGTCGCCCTCTCTGAACACGTCTTCCAGCAGCAGTACCAGCATTGATTCTGAAGAGGCCAAAAGGCCTAACCTTTCGTATGCAGCTTTGATAGTACTGGCCATTAGAAGCTACTCGGAGAAGAAGGCAACCCTCCAAATGATCTACCAGTACATTATGGACAAGTTTCCCTACTTCCGTGTGTGTGATAGTCAACAGTGGCAGAATTCCATCAGGCACAACCTTACTATACACAAAGCATTTGTCAAGGGTGACAAGCAGGAAGGTAAAGGTTCTTTTTGGAGCATCAACAGTGAGATCAACGCCGATCAGTTTTTCAAGAAAAGAAACAAGGACGACAGTGGCGCGATCGAAGCTCTTAAAAGGCTAATGCCCAAGAGCAGGAGAGAATCTTTGGAGGCTGCTGCAAAGCAGCAGATCGAACGGATGCTTCACACGACCAACTCTCCACACGCACCAGCAGTTATGCCCCATAAGCCCGCCGACGTGGTCAGCAAGACTTCTGCTGTCGCGGAAGACAAGAGAAAGTCGATCGAGGACTTTCTTGAGATTGGGTTAAGACCTGAAAAAGTCATTTCTGCGGTAGACGAAATACCAAATTCTCGCACGGTCAACGTGAAGGGGACGACTGACGAGAAAACCCCAAGCAAGGCCGAGAGCCACGATCGCCAGGCTGTCCTGGTGCCTCCAGCTATCGATGTAAGGAAGGATAGCTTTGCCAGGAAGCAGCCGCCCATTTCTGCCAGCAGGAACTTCGGACAGGGCAATAAGCGCCAACAACACCATCCCTATGAAGGATGCCTGGACTTTCAGCGTTTGTACGATCCCGACGGTGTTTCACAGGGTGGCCAGGCCGTGGTGACCACCGAGCCCCTGCCTGTGTCCACTCTCTGCTTCCTCTGTGGCTCTGCTGGCAAAGAAGAGCAGCAGCAAATGATTGTTTGCACCTCTTGTTGCGAGCCGTTCCATTCATTCTGTCTGGACCCCGATGAGCTGCCGGCCACGGCAGAGGTGGAGAGGTCTTGGGCATGCCGTAGGTGCGCTCCCTGTGGAGTCTGCGGTGGCTGTGGCAGCAGTGACAGCGAAGGAGGTCGTCGACGCAGATGTGTCAAGTGCTGCCGAGCCTTCCACGACGAGTGTCTGCAGCCCAATCAAAGGAAAGATCTGGGAGAAGGACATGCCTGGGTAAGATGAGTATCACCCGTATTCAGAAGGAACCTTTGACCGTTCGACGTTCCCTAATCTTGTCTAGGTGTGTTTCCATTGTTTGCGCTGTTCCTCCTGTGGCAAGGCCGACGTCTCCCACTACCTGGCAGGGTCCCCGCTCTGTTCCACCTGCTGCTTGCAGAAGAAGCAAGGCTCTTACTGCCCTTTGTGTCAAGGTTGCTACGACGATAACGACTACGAAACGAGGATGATGGAGTGCTCCGAGTGCGGCGGGTGGGTGCACGCAAAGTGTGAGGGCGTGGACGCGGAGAAGTACCAGATTCTCAGCTACCTGCCAGACACCGTGGAATATGTGTGCAAGTAAGTACAAACCTTTCACGTTAAAATAGAAGCTACTACGAGTCCAGATTTTTTCGACCATAAAATGTTCCACGGGTATTGTGGCAAGACTAAAATAAGCGAGTATTGTTTTACTGACTAATTTATATACATAACAATAAATGATCTGATGAGTTGAGTAAATGAATGACGAAAGAGAGCAGTGACTGAAGAAAGGTTGAAGAAAAAGCAAGCAATCCGGACACTGCATCTCCTTCTTGGGCAAAGCGTGTTTATGAACCGGAGTGATATCTTCCGACTTCTAGGTGCGCTAAGCCGACGGCACGAGGCGCCAGACGCCCGGCTGCTAAAGCATCGACAGATGTCGTCGTCAGTCCACAGAAGCTGTGCTCCACGTTGATGGGCCAGACCTTTGCCAGACCTGTGTTGGACTCCCCCTCGTCGCAGAGGAGCAGCAACGACTCACCGCTACTCTCCTTCCAGTCTTTGGACGCCGGGTCGGGAGCTATGATTGTCGCGGGGCTGCCCAGCGTTCCAAGTCCAACACCAGAGATGTTTCAGGATCTCGGCGGGTCAGAAGTTGAGGAGGATCCGTCAGGTCTGAACCAATCTACTACTACTAGCAAGAATGACGAGAAGAGTGCTGTTGATGCTGTTACAACTTTGGATCAGTGTGAGGTTGGATCAAGCAAAAGCGAATCCACCAAAGATGGCAAAGTTGCTGAACTCTCCTTTGATTCTGCTATCGCAAAGACCATTGAAGCTAAACAGTCAGTCGAGGCAAACGGGAATGCGACAGAAGACGAAGAAGAACCAATTGAATACGTGGTCGTACCCAGTGACGTTGAAATGCCTAGTCTGGAATTAAATACGATAGAAATCTTGGAAACGCTGCAAAAGGAGGAACCTGAACCCAGCGGAGAAGAAAAGTTGTAAATGTTAAGGAAAAGAGTAACTTTTCATTCTGTGCCTGTTGTTGCAGTTGAAATCATGAGGAGGACTAGGTGATCTCAGCTACTTCCGTACAGTGGAATCGGGATGCAAAGGAGCAAAGCTGGACAAAAGCAATTACGGTCATTTCTTGAAAGTATTTGGTACGAAAAATGCAATGAAAAGTACTCACTTGCCAAATCACTTAGACATCAGGTGAAAGGTTTTCACCACCCCAAAATACAGCGGATATAACGATCAAAACGTTGCGCCGGCCTGCGACAGTGCGTCCTTCCTCCACTGTACATTCATTGCCGAGGGTCATTCATCAGTTTGAGCATTGATTAAGGCATCATTGGGAGCATAATCCGGATCTAGTCAAAGTTTTCGTCGGCAAAAGGCAACTGTTTACATCAGGATTCCACTGTAATCGAGTCTGGAAAGGTTCATTCCACTTACAAATAGTTTGTATCTTGTACACGTATCTCATGGACAGCCAGGAAGTGTTACATTTGTGTAAGTACGTGTGGCTCGGGTGTTGTCGCTGGGATTCTCTATGCCTGGTGTAGGTAGCATCACGTAATTTTACTAGTTCAATAAGCTGTAAATCGTTCTGCTGTGAAAGCTTGAGATTCTCAAAATGTCTGACAAAGGAAATAAATGCTATATCCATGTCATTGACATTTCGCACAACCAAAACTCTTTCAGCATCAGGTTTCATTAGTGGACGAAGCAAAAGCATCTCTTTAGTAGATTGTTAAAGCTGTGTAATTTTTGTTTCAGGAAATGTAACCCGGAAGAACCTGAGGCCCCTTGGATGAAGGCCGTAAAGGCTGAGTTGAAGGCCGGACAGCAAATCATCCTTCACCGTCTAATGCAGACCAAATCGGCGATACCATTTCTTGAGGCTACCAACAAATCCGTGGTAGAACAAGACCGGGATAACGACGTCGCTGCGGCAGTTGTGACCACTTCCACCGATGAAGCCGAAAAGCAGGTGAAGCAAGGATGCACCCGCATCAAGCGGTTGAAGGAGGAGCACAACGTTGTGGACAGCTACGTGAGCGTACAGAAGATGGAGCTGCCTGCTGATGCCTTGAAACTGTACAGAGGTCACAGCAGCCTCCGTGAAGAAGATTGCCAAGATGACTCTTCCAAGTCGGTGGACGGTGACAATTTGAAGTTGCTCGGCCCAGAATTGAAGGCTTGCACAGTAGAGCTCAGAAATATTCGGTTCCACTCGTGGTGGGGTCCTATAGTCGAGAAATACTTGGACGCAGCCCATGAAGTGAGTTGCAAGTCCCAGCTGTCCATTGCAGAACCAGACAAGGACGGGGACGAAGTCATTGACCTGACGACGTTGAAAGCCCGTATAGACTCCGGCATCTACGCGAATGTGTTGGACTTCCATCTGGCATTTAACAGGGTCTTGTCCACCGTTCACGTGCCCGGACCTGTCAAGTTCATCAGGAGAAGTCACCTCAAGCGAAACTACGGCAATATATTGAAGGATGTCTTTCCTTGGTTTGACGTGGACAAGCCCACTGCCTTCTTTGAGTCATCGACTCCAGAAGAGAGCAGCGTCCCCCCAGCCACTCCGGATCACTCTTACTCAGATTGGACTCTGACGAAGTTACAAGAAGAAAGGTTGAAGAAATCGAGGGAAGATGAGCCGCTTTGGAAGAGGAAGCCTGAAGCTATCAAGAGTCCACTCGTAGATAATCGCTGTTGCGCCCTGTGCGGGGTGACTGGCGACGGCGACCAGGTGGCTGTTGGCCGCTTGATCTATTTCCGCCAGAACGAATGGGTCCACGCCAACTGCGCCCTGTGGTCCTCCGAGGTGTACGAGGAGGTAGACGGAGCTCTGCAAGACTTGACTCAGGCAGTGGCTAGGGGGTTGAGACTCCGTTGCACTCATTGCGGCTCGCGTGGGGCCACGACTGGCTGCTGCCATGAAGACTGCCCTCAAAATTATCACTTTGTCTGCGGATTGCTTGACGGAGCAGCCTACAAGGAGGACAAGACTGTTTACTGCCACGAGCACAAAGGTCTCTATGATGACAAGGGCGATGCCAGGGACTTTTCAGTTAGGCGAACCGTCCATGTGGACGGAGAAGAGGCCAGGAAAAGAAGCACAGCCAAAAGAGTCGATCTTAGGAGAGTTTTTGTGCAGATAGGAGCTCTCTCCGTGTATTCATTGGGTCGGTTAACTAACTATTCGTCTGTCCCGGTGGGATTTGTATGCTCCAGGCCCTTCTGGTCGACCGTTGATCCCCGTAAGATGGTCCGATACACTTGCCGCACTAGGCTGTTCGTTCCCAAGAGGAACTTGAAGGTGAAAGAGGAGTTCAACCTCACAGTCAATCACTGTGTGGAGAGTGAGCGTAGTGTTGAGAAGAGCCTGATGCTGTTCAGGCAAAAGCTGAAGCTGGTAGAGGCAACACAGAATCGCTCCTGTGACTTCCTCCCTCCCTACTTAATTGGACATCTGTGGAAACACCTCAGCTACAAAGATTTACATCCTGAAGAGTATGAAGAACCTGAATCACCGCAGGCAGCTGTTGATGACGAGAAAGACCAACCAGAGGGACTTCCGCCTCCTGCTAAGATCGCCAAAGTGACCCCAGACTGCGATAATGTCAACAAGCTCAGGGATGCTGAAATCAGTTTTGCTTCGTCTCCTACGAAGCGGTTGAACAAGGCAGTGAGCAATGTGCTAAAGCGAACTCCGAGTAAACAGGTGGGGGGAGAGACCACCGACGACCTTGACGACCTCGCCCTTGAGGCTGATTTTCATCTAGAGGCAGACAATGATCTCATTTCGGCTATTCTCCGAGACGGCAACTTCGAGCAGGAGCTGGATCCTTCGGCCAAGGAACATCAGGTAAAGTTGTTCAGCAACGTTAGTAACTTGTCACACCCCTTGCTGTTCGACAGTTTTTGTTATTAATGTGCATTGTGTATTTGTACACGGTCACGTCATAGATATTAAAATTATTCCTCAGGCCAAAATCGCTCACTCCATGGAGGAGGAAAAGACAAGGAAGGAGGAAGTGACAGTGGTCAGGACCTGGTTCAATCAGAACAAACGGAAAAAGTTCAGTGAAGTGAGTCAACAATGCTCTCTGCCCTTTGACGTCCACATCTTCGACATGGACTATGAATATTCGGACCTGACCGACAACGTCAGAGAGGACGATCAAAATAGTTACTCATCCGATGAGTTTGATGAGGATCAAGAAGACTCAACAGCAGGCTCCGACAAAGATGTTGAGGAAAGCAACAAGGAAGATGACGATCAAGTTTCTGTGGACAGCAATGACATACTCAGTCTTGTGGCGGAGAACATTGAGAAGATAGGCAAGAAAGATGACAAACAGCCAGTTGGTGCTCTTCAGGCTGTTGGCACTGATGGCGGCGATCTCAATGAGTTAGACATCATTAGCAAGATCCTGGCCATGTCCAGCGACAAGTTGTTTGAGATTGGTGCCGAAGAGCAAGTATTTGAGCTTGAGGGCACCAGCGGAGAAGTCACTCTTAGCTTTCCGGCGCAACCCCAACAAAGCCAATTGAAAATCCATGAAGAAGATAACTTGCCTGACAGTGATCAGGATCTATTTTCAGAAGATGTCAGTGTCATCAGAGTAAGAAGGCACCCAGATCCCATGGTAATGATGCGCCAGCTAGATGGGGTGGATGACAGTGAAGCAATTGATTCCAAAACGGAAGAAGCAGCCAGGGCACCTCCTGTCGTCAGTGACTTTTCAAGCCGACCTTTCGATCCTCCACAGAGAAATCTTGCTCAACCATTCGTTCCAACTCCATTGGGCAGTGATTCAGATGCGTCCAGAGGCCAAGCACACAATGAAGTTGCGGAAACCGCTCCTAGGGTCCTGCCACCACCACTTGCCCAAGCCCCCGTTATGCTTGAACCTGTGCAAGCCGAAGGACGTCCTCAAGTGCAGCAGTCGGTGACTTCGAACGTAAAATCCCTAAGCAATCCTTTAGCTTCCAAGGAAAACTTGGCCGCCTCAAGAAAGGATCCCATAGGGAACTCTGAACAAGTAAAAACATCAGAGAAAGTTCCGACTCTTCCTCGTACTTTGACCTCGTCGGAAACAAAGACCAGATCATCTCCAAGTCACCTGAAGAAGCCGTTCGCTTCGCCAGCTCAGTTTCCAGGGAAGGAAAAGGAATCTTCGTTGACGACGAGAGAAGCGTCCGAAGACAAAGAAAGGAGGGCTCCTTCCATGCCGGTCATCGATTCAGTGGGGGACGACAACCAAGTCCCCCCTCTCCTGGACCTTGAAGCCGACATCCCTCCGTTGGTTGTCGAAAGAGGTCCCTTGACGATTCACTCGCCTGCATCAACTACCCAAGGAACCAAAGATGGAGACCACGCGATGTCTTGTCTTACTGAAGATGTGGATGGTCAGGAAAAGAGTTCCTCTAGACGCAAGACCGCCGCCAGCGAAGCGACATTAACGAACGAAGACAAAGAAAAAGCTCCTGAAGACGTCATTCCCTCCACCTCCGGCACCAGCTCTTCGGATCCTAGTCCCAGAAAGGACTTCAGCATAGCTGGACTACTTTCTCCACCCAGTCAGATGATTGAAGTGGCTGCCGCTAATCCTTCCAAGAAGGCCAATGAGAAAGACGACGACAGTGATGACGATGTCGTCTTCATTCCGTCGCCAGAAAAGAAAAAGAATGCTTCAATCCCTAACAAGTCTACTCGAAAGCTTATGCCCAAACCGATTGTTCCTCCTCAACTTGCTCCCATGGCGCCGCCGCCCCCACCACCATCAGCTGCGCCTCAGTTCGGCGCCGCGGCAAATCCAGTGTACGTGCAACACTTCTCAGCTCCTGACTCGGGCACCACCTTCGCGGAGACCTTCCAGCAGACGACCGGACGCAACTTGCAGTACGTGACCAGCATCAATCCTCAGCAGCAGCAAATGTTTCCTCAGATGGCGACACTTCAACCTCCACTGGGTTTCATTCAGCAGACACCCCAGTTGCAGCTCACGCCGCAGGGATTCATCAGCGCTCTTCCAGCGCAACCTCTTAGCTACGTAACCCCCCAGGGGTTCATCGTCAACCCGTCACCGTTCATTAACGTGGCTTCCGCTACTCCAGCCATGCTCTTCAACCCAGCCGCGGCGGCGGCTGGGTCGAGCACCCCCACGTACATGCCAGCCACTCCCGCGCCACTGGTCACCACGGCTCTGACTGCCACTCCCATGAGTCCATACCACCCTCACCAGTTGTACCCGGGGCCCTCGTCCACGCCCATCCTGGCGACACCAATTCAGCCGGCTCCGACACCAAATTTTCCATGCCTTACATCGTCGGCAGCATCAGCTACCAATCCCTCATTGAGAGCCCCTCTTACTCCTCCCAAGAAAGTTGCACGAGTTCATCCGCAACCATCGACGCATCAAAAGATGTCGCCGGTTAGGCCACAAGCGACAAAACCCGTCCCACAGCGGCCAAAGGCAGTCGCTCCTCCCAGGATCGATCCCATCAAGGCCCTTTCCAGCATGGCCAGCCAACCAATGGCCAGCAGTAGCAGCAGCAGCAGCACCTCTTCTCAAACAACGAACTCAAGACTAACAATTACTCATGGCACTCATAAGTCTTCAGAGCCTTCACGTCAACCGACGACTACGACTATGCAAATGTCTACCGACATCGATGTTACCGGTCTTAGCAGCAGTGCTGAGCCGGTGCCCAGCACTAGTCGAGGTTCCGCTCCAAAAGTCAAGTCCTACGTCGATCGTCACCGCTCTGTCGGCACGCAGGCCAAAATCGGCGGACCCTTGAAGATTTTAACTCCCAGACCTTGGGTCGGAACTGACGCCACCGACCGACAGACTCACTCTTCATCACTGCTCAGTGCTTCTTCTGGAGTGAGCGCTGATGAGAGTTGTTCCAACGGCTCAGTCACATCCTCATTGGCGGCTACCACTACTGCCAGTGTGAGACAAGGTGACGATCTCTCCGCCCCCAGTCGCGAATCGACTCCTGCATCTTCCTCGTCACCTGAGGATCATTCTTACGCCATTAGTCCAGCCACGACGCCAGACGAAGTGGCAGAACCATGTGGAACTTCTGTAGTCAAAGTGTCCTGTCGGGCGGCTAAAAGCAGCTCCATCAAGATTGTACTGGGCTCGTCGTCGTCGTCGTCGTCGTCCGCCAATGCCTCTGCAACCTACTGCATTCAGGAGGTGTCGGTGAAGGACGGCAGCGCAGCTCAGGGCGCAGTCGACCCGGACACGGCAATTAAGGCTCTCAAGGAAAAAAACAAGGTGTCAAGGAGGTCAAGACTCAAGCCCGTGGCATTCGTGTCGAAACTCGATGGCCGAGGTCAAGTGCCGCAGACTGCTGACGATTTTGTCAACGAGCAGGTGATTGACGACAAGAGCATGCGCCCGCCATCATCGCCAAAGCCCCAATCCTGCGGGATCTGGAGGCCTGTAGAAATCAAGAAGGAGGAAGAAGAAGAAGTACAAGAGCCTCATGTTGTGTACGAACTCACCTCAGAGGATGGTTTTAGAGCTGAGTGTGAAGACGTCATGGAGCTGTGGCACAAGGTATACTCGGCGGTGCAGGAGGCGCGGGAGGAGCAAGGTCTGACGCAGCTTACTCAGCTGGGAAGGACCGGCGAGCAAATGCTTGGCCTGACTCACAACGCTCTCATCTATTTGATGAGTCAGCTCCCTGGAGGATCCAATCAGTTGTCCAGGAGGAATTCCAATGATGACGAAGTGATCCGTAAGAATCCCAGCGGCTGCGCCAGGACCGAACAACTCAAGAACCGCAAGCCGTTGGACATGTTTTCGTGGCTGGCCAGCCCTTTCCGCCAAAGGCCTCATCCCAGCGTTTCTACTAGTAATCGGGCAGCGGAGTCATTGTCAGATGCCTCTGCAATGGCTTCTTCTGAACTCCCGAGTACCAACACCAGGCGAGCTACTTCTCTCGACTTGCCAATGGCCATGAGATTTCGCCACCTGGCCAAGAACGCCAAAGAGGCTGTGGGCGCTTACAGTTCAGCCATCCATGGCCGAGGTCTCTACTGCAAAAGAGAGATCCAGGTAAGAAAGCCCCAAATACGTCCTCCTGAACTGAAATTCCTAATATTAACTGATGTCATCCTTAGGCTGGTGAGATGGTAATTGAGTACGCCGGCGAAGAAATTCGCGCCATGCTGACGGACAAGCGCGAGAAGCTGTACGAGTCTCGTGGGATTGGATGCTACATGTTCAAGATTGACGACGACACAGTCGTCGACGCCACCATGAAGGGTAACGCGGCGAGGTTCATCAACCACTCGTGCGACGTAAGGACTAAGCTGACTGTCATAATCGTTCTTGTTCATACATGCACACGCACATTCTTTGTCTATAGCCAAACTGCTACTCCAAAATTGTGGACATCTTGGGAAAGAAACACATCATCATCTTCGCCCTGAGAAAGATTTACCCTGGCGAGGAGCTCACCTACGACTATAAATTTCCCATCGAGGATATCAAGCTGCCTTGCAGGTGCGGAGCAAAGAAATGTAGGAAGTATATGAACTAAGATATCTTGATGCTGACATAGCCAACAGGAACGCTTACGCTTGGATCTCTTACATAACCAGAAGTTTTACCAGTATATTATATAGCGAGCGTATTTATGCTTATTGTAGTATCGACTGTACGCAGACACTTGGGTACGACATGTCGGTCTTTATGAGTCTTGTACCAGATCATTCAAGAGAGTAGAAGTTGCAGTTATATTAGGTGGGACATTTCTGAATCGACGATTCGGGGTCCTGCTAAAGTTCCATGCTTTGTGTAAAGAAAGTCAATAAACTCTAGAGACAGGTCGAGACATGTGCATTCTTTTCATTGATATTACGTACAGAAAATACTACAGTAAAAGTGTTCACAAAAGTGGTTTCGTTGCTATCACACGTTATTTCCTTTTGGACATTCAGGCTTGTGGAAACTCGTAGTCGTAAGTCGAGCGGTTGAAGTACTTGTCGGTCTCCTCCAGCATCTCGTTTAGCGCCCTGATGTAGTTTTTGGCGATCTGGATCGTCTCGAACTTGGACAATTCTCGGTCATTGCCATGTCTGTGTGCATATCACAACCGGATGCGTTGGTTAGAATTATGCCTTTATGTGATTGTTCACCATAGAACTAGACGTTCTGTAGGTGCACGAAGTGAACACAGTCCTTACCTGGGGAGTAAGTGTCTGAGGCTGTCGAAGGCTGTGTTGAGCCTGCCCATTCGTTCCCTTTCCCGGTCGTTCGCGTCCGCCCGCTTCTGCCTCTTCTCCATCGGGGTGAGCACCTTTGGCCGAGGGCCTCGTTTCTTTGGGGTAGACGACGGGGTGTTGTCGTGCACCAAACTCACGTCCTACGATGAAGAATCAACGTGCAGGGTGATCTTACTTAGTGGAACCCATAAGGTGTCGAACGGCGCGTTAAGTAGTCAACAAAGTATCGACACTACCATACTTCTTATTGACAATTTCGGCCTTGATGTGGCCTCCATGACAGCCTCTACATGCTCTATGCGGATACTACTTACGATGTCTTACTGGGTACGATCACCTCTGGACATACAAAGTAACGTTATGCACAAGTGCACATGTACATATATCACACGGTATGACAGACAGAGACACTGTCCCATATACGTGACACCCATCGTCACCCACCTTTTCTTTCTTGGCCTTCTTGCTGTTGCTACTGAGCGGTGGGGGCGTTTGACACCCAATTGACGATGACGGCGATGAGGAAGTGACTCTGGAATCCTCCAGGATCTCTCCAGGCTCCCAACGCTCGACGATGCCTCTTTCAACGCCTTCAAAGCTCGTAAAACATTTGTCGTCACGCTGAGGCCAAACTTTCTTTGGACTAGGATTGTTGTCTGAAGGAGGAACAGAAGGAGGCGGAGGCAGAGAAGGGGGAGGAGGACGGCTTGAAAGCTCTTGCACAACATGGTTATGGTTTTGTCCGTCGGAAAATTGCTCATCTTCTCTCCAAGGTTGATGCAGTAGAGTGTTTTGATGATGATGATCTAGTGGCTGCCTAGCACTGATATTAAGGTTTTCATGAGAAACAGTCACGGGGTGTGATTGCGCACTATGGCCTCTCGGCGTTGTTGGCCACGATTGTCTCAGCATGCAAGGATTGTCGTAAGGATTGTTGCTGTCGTTGTAGCCGGCCAGGAAGTCCAGAAACTCCGCATCGCTGATGTAAGGATTTGCAACGTCAGCAGAGTTCCTCTCCATGATCTCGGACTTTGGGACGTCCGAAAGCATTACAAGCTTTTTCTTTTATCCGTTTGCATGAACATGCACGACTTTCTTCTCTGGCAGCGTCGCTGCTACTGAGGACTCTACTCAGATATCTGTCCGGAAGTCAGTTACACCCACACGCACGCGTTGCCAACGTCAGGAGCGGAAGAGACGAGAAAGCCCTGCGAGAGCCCCAACGGCCTCTCGCGCCGCAGCCGCCCGTTTGGCAAGGAGGAGTTGTTGGCGGCGGTGGCGGCGGCGACGGAGGCGACGGCGGCGACGACGGCGGATCAGGACCGAAGAGAGAGGAAGTAGGCGGAGATAGAGGATTACAGACTGAGAATGAAAGGGCTGAGCGAGAGCCTGACTTTCGAAGGACGGGACCAACCAGACGGAGCTGGAAAAAAAGGAGGATTATGATGCTAAATGGAAGATGACGTTTGATGTTGAAAAACCGGCCAGACTCGCGCTTGGGGTGGAAAAAGGGGGAGTCGGAGAGTGACAAATGAAATTATACGGTCTTTTCATGTCGGATTTAGGAGTCTGAATCATTCATTCGTGGAATATGTCTCTACTTCCCTGGCAAGAGCAATGAGACACATTGCGTTGCCAGCCAAGCAGCGACCAGCGTGTGTTGCTTCGAGCGCCAGGGCGGACTCGTCTTGCACGGTGGGACAGTCGTCAATCGTCGGGTGCCAAGCGTCGCTTCCTGCGTAGTCACAGACTATGGCCAAGAATTCTTGCGCGCTCAACAGTGGACGACGCTTAAACGGGTCCTCGACAGTACCGTCCAAGCATCCGGTACGGGAAGGTCTAGTGGTCAGGGCAGAGAATGGCTCCTTCCGCTTGGCCAGAGACAATGAGTGCAGAAGCCACTTTTGCAAATCCAGACGCTGAGACTGAAGACGCGGCAGTAGTTTTTGCTGAGTTGAAACGGGTCGAGTTGCAAAGCAAGTAGCAAAAACATCACCAGTCATAATCACAGCTCTTTAGTCCGTTTATCCACCGGGAGTCAGTTTCTCCGGGTCTTTTGACAGTCATAGTATACATGCTTATTGAAAAAGCGGAGCATTTGTCTTGGTCCTTGCCCATTAAGGCGTCTGGTCCATTTAAGCGTCGTCTACTGTATTTCACGGCAGTAGCGCCAGATTCAGAGTTTTTTTTGTGGAGACACCTCAGAAAAATTGCATCAGAATGAGCAAAACAGTACCCAAATGTCGGACTGCCTCGAAATCTCACTCATGCAGCACATAAAATGAGCAGAAATGCTCAAAATATGCAGTCCATACGGGAACTGGGGACATATATTGATTTCATGTTTGGTCTCTTAAGCCCCTTGCTACTCTAACGACGCAACGGAATTAAGCAGTGTCCACTGGTAAAAGAAGGAAATCCTTGTCCCAAGCTGATTCCTATAGGGGGCTTCTATTGTACGTGCGGTGCTGATGAGGTAAAAAAGAATAAAGAGAGGTTTCACTTTTTGATACATTGTACTTTCCAGTCATAAAATGCTGACTTTCTCTAAGTTAGAAAAGAGAGGCCTCAGTTTCCAGACACACTGTAGTTTCTGTCAAAAAAGGGTTGACTTTTTCTAAAGGGAGACCTCAAATCATAGACAGACTGTATTTTCCACTGCGGAAAAGTTGAGTTCTTCCGTTTTAGCTTTCTAATTTTGCGGTCGATGGCTGCGGTCGTCAAATTACGAACACTCGTTCTTGGGCTATTGTGCGCTAACGAGTTATGACGTGAGTGGAAAGAATGGGTAGAGGGAAGAATGGGTTTATTCAAAAAAAACCATGGGAACGCAATTGGGTCGAAGGTTCCGTCGCTACTACTTGTTTTTTCTACGTCCCTTGAGGGCGAGCAGAAATTTTCAATAACTTTCTTACTTCGGTAGTGAGAAAGCTTTTCCAGGCAAACGAAACCACTGGGCTCAGCCTCCAAAATACTTTCTACATAGCGGGAAAAAAAGAGAAAAGCTGAGTTGTAATTGAATTTATGCAAATCTAGCTTCAAACGTGACTCCCCAGCTCGAATATGTTATTAGTCGGCGCGTGCGCCACAAAACCCAAGCAAACAAAAAGTTGGATCCTGTGTGTGTTTTGCTTTCCCACACGTCGCCCGAGGGGATCGCGGTGAGAGACAGACAAGAGCAGCTCACTCGACTCGAGAGAGGGGAACAAGCTCTCCATGTGGCTGCTCAAGCATCTCCCCACGTTCAAGCTGGAGAGACAGAGAGAGAGAGGTGTCGAACACTATGTAATGATCAAGCGTCTCCTGGCTGCAATGACGATTCCTCAACGTCTTCACTCCCCAAAGCTGGAGAGAGAAAGAACGAGAGAGACGTCAACTCTTCGTCGTTGATCCTTTCCCAGCATTTGACACTGATCCTCCCCGAGCAAATAAATGAACGTCGGTCGTCTAAGAGGAAGGGCAAACATGAATCCCTTTTTGAGCTTGATATCAGACAGAGAATCACGTTTCACATCAGCGAGTTAGTTCAAGTGCTTTCTTCTGCTTTTGTATGAGATAGATAACCATGTATTTAGCAAGAGTTTGCTCTAAATGACAGCATTGCCTCATTCACCTTCGTTGATACTTCTGAAGTTGACTGCGAATGAGTCCTATCTCAAACTTCTTTCTTATTATCTCAATCATACATCGCACCAGATTTTACTCTGTATGACAAGACCAAGGTGGTCCAGGACTGCAAGCTCATATTGTACTACTTCTGCACCAGATCTATCCAAGGTGACTGCAGAAAATACGTAGATAATTGTCAAAAAACACGTCAAGTCGTAGGAAGCATTTCAAAAGGGATTTCAAGGCTATTCAACATTTTTCTCTCTCCTGTGCATATTTCATTTTCAATATGAATGACATTGCAGGATATCTTGGTCGGGCATCAATATTACCTTTTAAACACCTTGAAAAGTCTCGTTCATGCACAATTCTACTTGACTGATATTAACAGTGCTGTCCTTCCTAGGCCCAAAGTTTCAAAATCATCTCTCTCAACAGCTGAATTTTGAAACAAAGCGAGTTGCTTTTTGAGTCTCGCTTCTTGCGCTACACCCTGTGCTGCAGCATCCAAACGTGATGGGACAAAACTTACGCCTAAAGCCCATAAAAAAGGTCGTTTTTACAAAAAACGACAATGACTGATAGGAGAGAAGCATGTGCAAAGTAGCCAAAAAAAAGAAAGAAAAAACTTGTGCTCACCTTAATTTTACGATTATGAGATGCATGCACGCACGCCGCGATGTTGAAGCCAGGTGTTGTTGGCCTCTGGATCCCCTCCAGAGGGCGTGGATGGGGCTCATTAGGACGTAGGACGTCGGGGTCATGTCAGGAGTCAGGAGAGGGAGCAGCAGCTGAGTGACTTTGCGTGTGTACGAGCAGGGGCGATTGGGCTAATTCCATTATCGTGTGTTTCCAGCAGACGCTCCCAATGTTGCTGGTGCAGAAGAAGAAGGAGAGAGAAAAAAAAACCTATCCAGAACCGATCGTAGAGAAACATATGTCTGATTACTGTAGCAGTGAACTCCATTCACTCTCTTCTCCGTCATTTATCACTCTTCTTATTCAATTGCCGTTTATGGCACTCTTCTGTCTTGCGCATTGTGTCAGTGCACTCGGGACACAATGGACACGTCAGGGACTGCCGCACACCAGTTAAAAGTTAATTGTTCTAGTGTCTTTCGAATATTGTGTAATAAACGTACCTAGAGAACGTGCCAATGCAGAAGACTTCAGCTCATATTCAGGTCCCAAAATGTCCCAGTTGGAGAAAAATAAAGTAACGATTTCGGGTCAATGTGTGTGCTGGTTATTTATGCCTATCTCTGCGTAAGATTGGAGTTTTTCTTAGAAAGCAGCATCTCCATCAACAGCAACAGCACCCCCGGACATTTTGAAAAGGCTGGATGAGGAAGCCTCTCAAATCATTGCTGTGTAAGCATTATTAAGTAGGGCTGTCATGACTCGGATTAACTCTCAATGATTCGACTCGAGCCGGTGTTTAGTGAAAGGTTCGACGCGAGTCCGGAAAAAAGAGCCCATCATTAAGTGATCAGTTTTGACAGGGTGGCCAATAAAAGTTCCGTTTCCCTTGCAATACCTAACAACAAAGTGTTCTCTACTGACATTGCCACGAAAGCCTCGTCGCCAGACTTGCTCCAAAGTGCCCTTCTTGGCTCTGGAAGCCAGACGGATTGCGCCAACTTGACGGCCTCCAACTCCCTCGCCGCGGAGGACTCCTCGTCCTCCTCCCCGCCTCAACATTGCGTTAACCGGGCACCGTCGAATGAAAGGTTGTGCAGTATGCGTTCAGCATACAGAGAGTTTGTGATTCCACAGTAATCTCATGGAAATGATGCCGAGTTTATCAGCAACATTGAATCTCCTGCTTGTTATTACTGCTAAGCCTCTCTCCGCATTGTTCGTCAGCACACGGTCTGTCGAGAGTTTTTGCCCGCCAAAGAAGCACCTTCTCTCAGCACGCGAGTGTGCAGTGCATACACATATGTGAACGAGCGTGCAATCATAAGCTTTCTTGCACGATGTCAATGGCAGCCATTTTACACTCACTCGATCTCTCTCTCGGCCGAGTGCGCAACTTTGATAGCCATCATCCATCAGCATGATTTAGCGAAAGCGCTTCTTTTGCCTCTCTCTATCTGTTGAAAGAGAGAGAGAAAAAAAACAGATGCTATCATATGCTGCATTTTAGGGGACACCCGAAAAGTTGGGCTGAGCTGCAGTTAACGTTAGGTGCGTATGTACAAATAAATCGATGGTGCTTCATCATAACTCAACTGGTTTTTCTGTTCTGGCCCATTCAATAACGGGAATTTCTTACGCCTCAGCGAGTTATTGCGACTCGAACCCCTTTGTATCACTCGTTTTGCCGGATTAGTCACACTCAGCTCGCGCCAGCCAATTACATAAACGACTGAGCTTGAATTAAGGTTGTGCTAATAAAGTAGCCTAAGCAGAAGTGCTTTAAAGGGACTGGAGAAGGAAAAGAAGAATTGATCAAACCGCGATTCTTCTTTAGAGAGAAAGAAGCCACTTACCTGAAAGAACCACTTGCACGTGTCCATTGCCGCTGAAACTTTCCTGCATCGTTATTACGGCTTCCTACGCTGGATGGAGACTTTCAAAAGGAGCCTTTCAACCTGCTATGATACTTTCTGTCGGACACAATGGGCTGGATCTTACGCTGGGGGGGAGTAACAACCATTGGCAAACAACACCACCACCATCTGCTGCCCTGCCTGCCAGTCTGCCTGCCCGGCTGGCGGGCTCCATTAGCGAAATCTGTCACTTTCTGGACAATTCATTTCCATATTCGGTGTGTTTTCCTCGTATCACATCACATACACAATAACCTCGACTAAATCATTCAATCTGGCCAATACCTCGTAATCCCTTCCTGTGCTGCACTGACTTTAGGAGCACCGCACGTACGGTATGAGTCCAATGAAAGGGAACCCAATCATTGGGAACAATTATCCGTTTTTACCAACGAATGTGCAATACGTTCGCGTTCAGTGCAATATTGTGTCACCGATCATGCGTTGTCACTGCCAAAATGTCTGACAGTCATACGGTGTCACTGTCCCAGTGTGCCACAATCGCACGCAGGCGTGCAAGTCATGCGCTCAACCGACTTTTTTGCTTCATACGATCCCGGCGCTTGGACGGAGGAGTTCTGGCCCAACTTTTCCTCGCCATTTGGCCTGTCCCTCCCACTTTTGCTGAGACCCTCCTCCGATCAATCAAGTCTTGAGCTTGATGTTGTCAAACAGGAGCTTTCAGCTGAGAGGAGCTTCTGATGTGTGGTCAACTCATGATTGAAAGCGACGCTGAATAAGCACCGAACAGCGCAGACGCGGCCCAGATCAATACCGTCTTCAGCAGCTAGAAAAAGCTTCCTGGACAAATTAGCAGCGATTGTGTGAAATATTCATGGGTGATTTGTTGGCAAGCAAAGCAAACACCGCGAGCGCCAAGTGTTTCTCTTGTTGTCCCCGCGGATGCTGCCTGCAACATGAATATTCATGGAGGAGCTGAAAAAAAAAAGCAGCGCAAAAGTCACGCCCCGATGAAACGAATGAACTGGGGTGTTTATTACAAAAACTGCTCAGTCCCCAGGGGGAAAAAAAAGGTCCCCCAACGATGCTTTTGCTCAGCTACACGTGAAAAATGAGTCGATTGATGAGGCTCGCACATTCCTGCTGCTGTTTGTCTAACCCTTTTCCCCAATTATGGTGGCGAAAAGGAAGAAAAGGAGTGAAAACGCCCCAAAAGGCAAAGCAGATGTGTCATTGTTCTCTGGCTCTGTCTCGTTTGATATGGGCGGTGGCTGTTGTCGGTCTGTCTGTCTGTCTGTTTGTGTACTCACCCCAAGCCATATGGCTGTTTTTATCGTTACCACCAGAGTCACCCCGTGGACAGCCTCAAGGCATTATTGATATCATGACAAAGTCCTTGGATTGTGGAATCTGTGAAAATCTCTTTCTCTCTCAGAGCTGATGCAAGGGACAAAAGAATCCTGTGGAGCTTTTGCCATTCCAGTTTAGTTCTTTTGTTAGAGATAGACAGACCCTTTTTTTAGAGCGGGGTGCACAACATAACTTACCTGCCTGCCAGCCCAAGAGTAATCAATTCTATCGGAATTCTACAGGGTGCGCCAAATTTAGCCTGAATGTGGATGCACACCTCTCAAAGCCACTCACAGCAGGGCAATGTTCATCAAGAAAAGGCTCTGTACTTAACTTTTAAGAAGTTTTTGCTTGAAAAAATGCTAACTTAGCCATTGTTTCTAAGCACTTCAAAGAGGTCTGCCTGAGATTGAGCTGGGACTACCTTAAAGGCCCGGTCATTCTGCAGCAAGAACACGCAGTTGATGGCGTGACGAACACATTGAGCTGAAAATAGAGACTCTTGCGAACTTTTTTTTAAGCAAGTCACTTAAGTAAGCAAACATACCTTAGAGGACATTTTGAAGTTGCAGTACCGCCAACTGTTTCATTTTGTGGTTATCAAGCTCACATTTAAGAGCTACGTAAGCGTGGAAGTTGCCCAGTGCACAACCCCTTATCTGAAGCAGCGGCCATAACGCTGCAACCTTGATGCACGCTTGTGCCACGTGCAATGAACCGACAAATTTGTTGCCAACACCTAGTCGAGAGCTGCATTCAGCACTTGATTTCTGGTCAAGAAACCTCAAAACTTGGTGCGTGGACGTGCGAGTGATGCCTGGAAGCTTAACTTTGACGCACCCTGTAGAATGATGCAGTAGCACTCATCGAGTGCAGGGAGACGTCAAGGACGGTCTTTCCACACAGATCTGGTGCGGGGAAGCGAATGAGCACTTCGATTTCATTCATGACGCTTTTCCGTGACATATGTTGCCACCTTGTTTTTCCTTGCGCCAGCATTGGCTAAAAAGATCCCCCCAAAGAACGATACGTCAGTACAGAGAGAGAGAAGAGACTATGATCCACCCCTCGGCTGTGTCTGACTTATGGGTCACAACACCAATCGTGCTCACAGGAGAGGGCGAGGACGAATTTACCCCCCCCCCCCCGCATATGGAACAGTTTATGTTATAATATTTTTTGCATCTGCTGCCACTGTAATGTATCCAAGCCCAATATACAGAACTACGCGATGAGCAAAAAAAAGGAGCGAACACCCCAGTGGAGGACAATGAGAAATCCTAGGGATCAAAATAATAATCCGCGGGGAGTGCTAAAATTTCTTCCGACGAGAGAGAGCGTGAAAATATCGGAACGCCCAGTTACGCATGAACATGGGGGGGGGGAGGGGGGGGAACCCATTGGGTTGCT
>JAAUXU010183002.1_pt1 | contig 30511 bp, 27 predicted proteins | sample 7278151 | NCBI WGS metagenome assembly JAAUXU01 (sample SAMN14350113, study PRJNA611818) | marine sediment metagenome | isolation source: surface marine sediment (1.8m) | place: French Polynesia: Moorea | collected 2018-08 | reverse complement strand
GCCATCCAGCCATCCAGCCATCCAGCCATCCAGCCATCCAGCCATCCAGCCATCCAGCCATCCAGCCATCCAGCCAACCTGCCTGACTGGTGGTACCATACGTAGCAAAGCAGTGGCTATGCTGACGTAACTCGTATCTTCGTGCCTCTAAACTTGAGTAGGCATCTACCCTAAATAAACAGCTGGTACCGGGTTCAAGTAGTTCCTAACTCCTCTGCACACTTAGAAATCCCACTTCCATTAGAATTTCTACGTTTCTTTTCTCTCACAGCGAGTATGTTTCTTCGAATGGATTGCCGACCTACCCTCTACGTCCTGTACGTACCCACTGGCTTAGCACGTGTTTGATTAGCTCATTCTCCATCATCGTAGTCACAACTTCTTTAATGGAGGCTGCTAGCAGATTATCAATTATTCCCTTTGATGCTGGCTGCTTCTGAGATGCTAAAAGAAATGGCCCAGGAGCCATTAACAGCCTCAGTCGAACGAGGTCGCCGAGGCTCTTTGTTTGCTGCTGTGGAACCACCTACGTCAAAGCCTCCCATGAGAAACAGGTGAGGACGATGTAAGGAAACGCTGCTGTGCGTAGTGGGGAAAAAACCCTTTCAGGTCAGGTTATCCTTCCCTCCCACCGGCTTTCTCTTTGCCGGCCTGAAAGGATGCGTCGCAGGTTGAAATGCGGACTTTTTGTGCCTTCTCCGATCGCCAATACCTCCAATGCGGCAAAGATTGGCCATAGTTATGGGCGGCGTGGCTTCCTTGACAAAATGGAGCAGCCGTCAACATGCACACGGCCAGCGCGCTGCAACTTGGGGCTGCACAAGGAAAGTTGCCCCATGAGTAATGCAGTGCATACATGCGGGTAGCCAGCCACACACGAGCACGTAGGTGAACAATATGAAAAAAATGAGTCCTGGGCTTTTCTGACTCAGGCTGGGACAAAAAGTTAGAGAATTGCGACACTTGGCTTCCGTCTTCTCCATCCGACAAGTTTGGAATGTTGCAAGAAAGTTTTTCAATTCCTCCTTTAGTTTCCTCTCCCTTCGGTATGGTTTAATCCTCGAGCCAGCAAAATTAGCTAGCGAAAGTTTTTGTTGGCTGAATCTGGAGGAGAAGCAGAGAGAGAGAAGTCGATGCTTGGCTCTTGCTCTCCCCGAATACACGTAGCACGCCGAAAATGATTTCCCCCAAAGTTCCACTGGAAGATACCACGACAACTTAGTCATGACAGCACGTCTATATAGTGTTATATAGTGTGCTTGGGTGCACAGGTGAGCAGAGTGTCCGAGAGGAAGTCGACATTTCTGTTGGCGTGCACATCATCTGTTGCCAATGGCCGCCAGAACACCTGGACGAAATTTGGCGCAGAGGACTCTCTGCTTCCGGGAAGTAGGGGGGGGGGCTCGGAGGTGGATTTCGAGGCCATTTGAGGCCGCAATTGAGGTCAAAAGTTTCATCTACTACATATGCGGCAGCGGCAGAAAGAGGAAGAGAAAGAAAGGTGGATGAGGTGCACCCAGATCATTTAGATTCAAAGGGAAAAAAAAAGTTCTCGAGAAAAGGAGAGGATCCGGGTGATGCGTGGACGACAGACCCGGATTTTGGCCACCCCGGCGGGATCGCGGCGGGTCTCATGATAATCCGAGCACCACCGGATGCCTCCGCTAGTAGATAGAAAAGACGACATAATATTGCATCCATCCATCCATGTATATTCTTTTCAAAGAGTACACTTCATGTGTGTCTGCCTTAAATGCTTCTACGTAACAGATGCGTACAAGAAGTTCCTGGAGTGGATTCGTGCCTTGAAAGTAGGTATTGTTAACCCCATCCTAATGGTAACTGCAGCAGAGGTAGCAAGCACAATGGTGAATTTCTGAAGCATTTCTTTACGAGTGTTATAGTCTTTGTGTGCTTGTTTGAGGGTACTCTGGGAGTCATTTAAAGGCTTCTCCTCATCTTTCACATTTTGTCTGCCCATTACTGCTGCTGGTGCATTCCACAACCCTTTCACCTCATTGCTCTTAAGGGTGCCATTGAAAGGGAACCCATAGAAAATGCTGCTCGGTCTTTATATGAGACGTGTATGCCTTTATGATAATAAGTGAGGAGGCATGAGCGGTGTGAGTGTTGTCAAGTGACAGCATCTGTTTAGCACACTGCACTGTACAGAGACAGGTGTGAGGGTTGCCACAACAGACAGACAACACTTGGGCTTCTCCAGCCCACAAGTTGAAGGAATTGGCTGAATTATTTGCCGAGAAGGAGCTCTTTCAAAAGCTCTAAAACTGTTGAAGTTGACGGCCGGAAAAGTCGTCTTTAGATGTTTCTCAAATAAAAAAAATATCACGGAAGTTTTGCTTGGCTTTAGAAGAAGATTGACATCTGGAAAGGTAGAAGCTTCTCCTTAGCTACCAACTTCTCTCGGATGCTGTCTCCTTGCCTGGGGTGTGTATTTTGTTGTTTAGCGTTTCATTTCTTGAAATAATAATGCCGTCAACTTCCCGGTCACTCCCGGTCGTGAAATGCCTGGACGAAGCTCCAGCACTGGATAGAAGACGCTTGTTTTGCAGACTTTCGCAATATCCGATTAGCAATTGTTCTGGCAGGAAAAAAAAAAGTCACTTCCTTTCGTCAAGGCGGAAAGCTCATGCGTCGAAAGATCTTCTGAACTGATAGTTCTTGCTGTCTGCTGCTATCATTGAGTCCGTGTCCCCGCCGACGTGGGACGAGATACTTGGGGCCGTGATTACCATCTGTGTTTTGCTCCGGCTGCACAGTGGAATTCATTTGTGGAATGAAGCAGTGATGTGTCTTTTTCCATGCAACGTCGGAACGTCGGGGACGCTTTTGTCATGCTTTGTTGCGTCAGGGTCCTCGGGGTTTGGAGAGTCCTGAAGAGGTAGCCCGATTGATTCGTTTGCCAGGAAGGACAATGCTCACCCCATTGGAAGGGGAAAAGGAAAGAAAAGCTTGACGGAGAGAAAAGAAAGTTGCAGCATCAGATTGCACGCTCTGATGGAGAGAGAAGCTCTCCGGGTTCCTCCTCATTATGCTGCTTGCTCAAAACAAAAAAAAAGAAAAAAAAAGTCAACTTTTCGATTTCTGGCTGCTGGTGGACAAAGTGACACAGGTGTTGTACGCTCAAGTCGACGTCTCGCCAGTGATGGATGGATCCTGTTCTCGTTCGACCGTCTCTGTAGCCACGACGCCGTCACCTGTGACCTGGTCACACCATGTGAGTGCGTGCGCGTGAGCGCTGTTCCACCCCTCCCTGACTCACGCACTCTCTCTGTTGTCCGGGATGGAGGAGGCGCAGGAGGCGGATACGGCAGTCACTATTTTCCAGCAAGCAACAGAGCTAGAAAGCAGCAGAAAGCACAGAGAAAGCGTCCAAGAAGTGGGAAAGAAGAACTGTCTCTCTCTACCCGAGCACACGCACGCGCTCACGCACGCGCTCACGCACGCGCTCACGCACGCGGGGAGAAAAGCATTGGCAAGAAAGCGCGGCCGCCTGACAGCAGACTCACTCTCCGCCTCCGCGGACAACGTAAGTGGTACATAAAGCTACTGCGCTCATACATGGGCTTTTTCCTCTCTTGTCTTCACTCGACTCGGTATCCGCTGTTGCTGTTTATATCACACTCGCGCGCGCATCGGGAGAGCACCGTGTAAAAGCAGTGCGAGGAGCGCAGCGTCTCCTCAGTCGATGCGGGGAAAAAGGAAGGAGGAGGAGGCAGAGGACGACGGCAGCAACAGCAAACAATCCAAGAAGAAGAAGAAAGTTGGAGATCGACAATCGTTGTACAGCTGTGTTGCCGCCGGCAGCTTGTATCAACCTAACATATCAAGAAGCCTTCGTTACTGTATTTAAAAAAGAAAAAAAAACATACGTGCGCAATTATATCAGCAACGGACCTGCGAAAAACAGTAGATTGAGCGCGCAAGAATCCGCACAGCTTTCCACATTGCTGAAACGCCGGCCTTCTGGAACTAACAAGGTAAAAAATATGATGAGAGGTAATTGTAGTGAGTTAGTAAAACAACGCACAGATAGTTTGGGTCTCGCGGGGCCAACTAATGTCGCTGTTATGAGGGAGGCTTGATGTTTGCGACCACCATTACTACTGCTTCTACACCATACGCTCGTCGCACTCGCAGCCAGCCAGATGCTGGAACATACAGTCCGGGCCCGTCACATTGTGAACTTCGTATTGAATGTAAAAAAAAATTTTTTAAGGGTCAATAGAATGGCAATTATAGTGCGGACTTTTGTCAATTGCACGACCAAGTTTTCGTGCCAATCCAGCTGACTGAACGGGCAATGCGTTTTGACCAGCACATTGGACGACTGAGCCATTCTTGCACTACTACAGAGTCATTGAATTGTCCATGACGATGACTTCTTTCCTGCCACTCTCTGAGTGTGTCTCTGTGATAAGAAAGAGAGAGAGAGCAACGAACTCGGATGTCGACGGCCACCAAATGTACACCATGGTCTCCTTCTCCCTGGTGTGAATGCAGCACGGCCAGTCCAGCAATGGCTTCGCTTCCTCATTCGATACTGGCAATCATATGTTGCAGACATCACAGTCTTAATAGATCGTTCACGACCGCATGAACTTAATCCTGCACTGTCAGTGCACATGTGTGTGGTGGCGGCGGCGCTGATAGCTGTACACGAGCAAGCCGTTCTTGTCCTCAAGTGGAGTGAACCTGTCACTCTTGTCAGGAGGTACGGACCGATATAACGTGCAATACTTGAGGGGACGTCTATTGGACATTTCTGTGATGGATGCATTTTTTAATCCCCTAACTCTTTTGATGGATGCATTTGTCGTCTTTTCCTTCTAAAAAAAAAGGCGAAAAGAGGGGGATGGAAAAGGAACTACTTTAACTTATTGTTCCATAAAAATCTCGCCCTTACACAACACACGCCGTCTAGTTATTTTGAGGAGTCTCTAAGTGGGCTTTTACTGTTTTTTGTGTTTTTTTTTTGCACGCGCGCTTTGAAACACAGGTGCGCTGTAGCTGGAGAACGACAATTTTGCTAATCAACTGGCAAGACCTGTACTTAGCGGAGCTTCATTAACGTCGATACGTCTTGTTAAGCGTTGAAGTGTCTGATGCAGAGATGTCCTCTGGCCCTCCCTCCCACCCTGTGAGGGAAAAAAAGGGTTGAGTCGGGCTGAGGCACGCGAGGAATCTCCGGGGGAGGCTGAGGCTTTAGGGTCCGGAAAAAGATAAACATGATTCAGTAGGCAAAAATGCAAGGAGGAAGCAAGAAAAACACTCTTACCGTGACTGATCGCACGCCAGATTTGAGCTCCAGCTTTTGCTATCACTCTCGAGAGACGCTTACTAATGGCCTTCGTGGCATTTACGCAAGAATCTGCTACAAATAATATTAAATTAGGAGGGAGACGCAGAGTTCGAACGTACCATGTCTATGTAGGCAGGAGAGGAGACACTAAATTATCTAGCAGATCTTAAATCTTGTGGTTGAAGACGCGCTTACTCGAGCAACTTGACTTTCGTAAACAGTTCAGTTCTAACCTGAAAGGGGGCCAGTAGTTCAAGGGGTTCTCACTCGGTCCAGGAATCTGTACAAGAAGCAAACAGTCGAGATTTTGTTGACTGTTTCTTTAACCGTCCTCAGCAACTCTGGGAGTCAACCAAACACTTGACGCTCTGCGTCTGCCACGCTGGGTCTGTCGGGGTCATGGAATTTGTCCATGCAGTGCAATGAACTTGGGGGAGTTCGGGCATGAAGCCCGTGTACGCCTAGTTGTCCCATGTCCAGGTTTCAACCTTGCCAGAATTTGCGGAGAGAAACTTGTAGCACTCCTGGAGGTACGTAGGAGCAACGTGGCTGACCAACTTGATGAAAGACCTGTGTGTCAAGTGTGAAGTACATTCCTTAGGACACTCCTGGGGGATGCCAGTGGCTTAACCTCAAGGGCCAAATTTCTGCGTCAACGTACTGTTCTCCACTATCTCTGCAGGCCGGCAGGCGGGGGCGACCTCGTACGTAGTGGGTCACACACACACACGTGCACGCAGCAGCAAGACACTTTGAAGACACTTTGCTTGCATACTACGTACGTACTTACTGTGGCTGTCAGCCAAGAAGAAGAAAAAAAAGCTTGATTTACCCCCCCCCCCCCTCTCAATACGGTCCGATTACGTACTGACTGCGTGGGGGAAAAGGGGGGGGGGAATCTTGAAAGCAGAAGCGAATGCGCTGAAACATGCCCAAAGTTTGCCACATTGTATACGATGCACGTACCGTAAGTAGTGCGAAGCTTTCACCCTTTGTACCAATCTCTTTTTCGAAAGCCTACTTGCTCTCTCCCATCCATTCTTCCCCCCCCCCCTTTTTTTTCTCTCTTTGTGGCTGCTTGTGAGAGCTAAAAGTTATTTTTGGCCCCGAAAAATGCTCTCCTGCTGCTGCTTCCCCCTCCAAACAAGGGCCCCGGTGGTCGAAGAGTCCACTACTGTATACAATAGTTAGTTAAAAGTCTGTTTTGGCTGACTTTTGGGCCCAGGGAAGCGTTGAGAGCCCCACTTCTTGTCGATACATCAAACGCAGCTTTGCTCTTCACCGGTGGAGAGCGAAAAAAAAAGGAATTCCTTCCCCATTTGCCATTCTTAGTCAGACCATGGAATTCTTTATTCGCCTCTTTCCAGTCCAGCTGTTACGCCGAACAATAGAAAGCTCCACATTCCGATGGGTTTCATTCTGGAGGAAAAATGGAAAGTTGAAGTGTCCAAATTGCGAAAAATTATTCGCCCCTTCTCTTCAGGGAAGTCCTCCACCGACAAAAGTCAATTTCCAGAAAGCGATTTGGCCCCAAGATCGTTTTATATTCAAGAAAGAAAGGACGAGGTCACACCAATATTCTTTCCTGCTCTACTAAATAAGACCAGAAGGTTGTAACTAAGCTGGAAAGAGGGAAGAAGCCCGACCAAGTGCTGGAGTATTTAGAAGTGTTGGGAGGCCAGGACCGAGGACTTTGCTGCTGCTTACGCGTGGCTCTCTTTAAACCAGTGCGTGGATTTTTGTCTTGTCTGGTGGAGCCAACTCGTTTGGGGCCCCCGACCTGAATATTGAACAGGGGGGAAGAAGAAAAGAAATGGACCATCAAAAGAATGGGAGGGGAAGCATTGGACATGAGTAGTACCGACGAATACCATTCTAGGGCATTCCAGACACTGAGCACAGGTGAAAGGGAAAAGGGGGGGAGGGTGTTCGTTAGAACGGCCTTTATGACGGCCTTTGTGTTTGCTCTGGTCCTCTTTTTCTGCTTCTTCTTCGTTCCGGCGCCCCCCATGCAAAACATGACTGACATCAAGACAAACAAATTACTGTTCCACGCATGGGAGGTTGAGGACGGCGCGGGCCGGGCTTCGATTTTCCAGCCAACCCTTTCTGTCCCCCCCCCCTCCCCGACATCGATTGCGCAATATCTTGGAGAAATTCGGACCCGACGCGCATGGCTTTGGCCTTTGTCAACAGAATGACGGCGTGAAGCTTGTGCAAATTTGATGTCTCCTTTCGCAAGGCTGCGATCTTTTTTTTTTCGCGTGTCTAAGGCCTGTTGTTGTAACCCCCCCCCTCCCGGTCTGGTGCCATCAGGCCTCCCCCCCTTTGTACCATACCGAGGATAAACTGAATGCCAGGCAGAGGTAGAACTTAGTAAAGTTTTTCTGTGATCCAATTCTACGGGGAACGGAGATCCAAAATCCTGTTTTCGACTGTGGGCAGACACAAAAAAGTGATGCCAGAGCGATCGCTTGTTTGCTGTAGCAAAGTTTCTCTTTTTTTATTGCGGAACAGGAGATTGCCTGAGTTGAGTAGTTGCCGTTGATAGGGAGAGGAAATCCTCTGCAGTGGCTGTCAGGGCAGAGTGAGGTGGTTCGGGGCAAGCAGGAGAGTAGTTTGGACTAATTGCCCCTCGACAATTACCGTAGGCTAATTAAAGCTATCACAGAAGCCATTCCTGAGGGAGGGAGAAGTGGTGTGGGCGAGGAAGAAGAAGAAGAAGAAGAAGAAGAAGAAGAAGAAGAGTCCGTCTGGAGGAGAAGAGATCCCGGGAGAGGAATTAACGATAGGTTAGATGAAATCTGGGCGAAAATCATCATTGCCGACAGACGGACAGACAGACAGACAGGCAATGTTGCAGGGTTGTGAGAGAAAGTAATTACTCCAAGTCTTCTTCTCCTTGGCCCAATATCGACATTGAGAGCCTTTTCTTCAATTGCTCTTCAGTCTTCTTTCGTTTCCTCGTCGTGATTTGTTTCTTTCCCTCTTTCTTTCCTTCATGGGCTGAGAGGAAAAGTGAGAAAATGTTAACGGAACATGCGGCTTGCTGTATATGTATATATATATATATATATAGTATACACACACACATACATACATACATACGTGCCAAGTTTTTGCCTCAAAAGAGGTTTATCAGGTTGTGCAGGCCGTGATAAATCCTCTGGCAGTAGACTTTTTGTGTGTAGCAGGTACAGAAATGGACGTCACTAATAGAGGCACTATCATTTATTACAGCCCTTTTTTTCCCCGGCCGTCTTTGAGTGAGGAAGAAAAAGCACATTGGTGTGCGCGTGTTTGTGGCTAATGTATGCATACACACACACACACACACACACACATACATGTGTTGATCTACAATCATATATAGATGGGAGATAACTCAGTGGGGAATTAGGACAGACACAGCGATCACCCTTTTCACTACATGCACTCCTTGTTATAAAAGGATAAAGAGGCAGGATCTAGTTGTGCCTTCAGAGTCCTTATTTCGGATTACGCATGGTCGAACCTGTATTCTCGAGCAACTCTCTGGCCTGGCTTGTTCAATAGATGGAGCTCTCACCCACCACCTGAGTGGGTCAGGACGACGGCGACGGCGACGACCGTCAGCCACTTTATGTTTGTTCTGTCCATCTGGTGGACAGTATAATAGTACTTGTAATTGTAGTTTTGAGTGACAACAACAAGAAAGAGCAGTGGCATTCAGGGCGTTGCGTGCGTTGGTTGCAGTTGGGACAACGGCCGAAGTAGGAGAAAGTTGGCGCAGTTGCTCCTCCTGCCTGAGACAGACAATCTTCTTCTCCTCCTCTTATTGACTGCACTTTTCTGTCACTGTCTTCGATTGCTGCTCTTCCGTGCTTTCTTCGACTCTGCCTCGACTAATCATATCTTCTTGGGCGCTCCTATTATTGGCAAACTGACTCGTCTTTGGGCAAGCAGGGGCAGCATTGAATATTTCATGGCTTTCTTCGTCGTCGTCCTTTGAGGGGTCTTGAGTTACACATGAAGGCAGTCAAGCAGGCAGGATCCGTCTCTATGGTCACTCTAGTAAAGCGAACCCTCTTGAGAGAGAGAAAAAAGGCTAGCTCAATTTTGTTGCTTCTCCTTGGAGGAGAAGAAAAATGGAGCAACTTAGTAGTTTCAGATTTGTACTTACGTCCGACGTTCCTGTCCGACGCAGTCAGGGCACTAAAGGGAGAGGGGGGGGGAATCATTAGACACACGCTACAAGTACTGGTGCACATGCTAAAGTAGAGAATGTTTGTCCAGGATAAAATGTGGAGCGCAGTCACAGGCTTTTCATTGACCAGAATATTCATTCATTGGGCCATTATTGAAGCTACTGCACGCTCCAACGTGGCCGGCAGAGTTGGTCTGGATGGTGTCAGGCCACGCAAAGTATTCGCTAAGTTTGCGTGCGCACGCAGTATTACAGCTACTCGAGGTAAATATGTGATGTCCTGACGTAGAATGACCGTGCCGGCCAAAATTAGTTCAAAATGACTGCTTTTTTTGGTTCAAATTTTGCATGTGTGATGACAGCCGCATATCCCAGTTACTGTACTTTGTCGTCAACGCCTCTGACCGGCTGCCCGCTATATTATGAGCATTTGGGCCTAGTGCGCGGAGTCCCCAGGCCCAAAAAGGTCGGGCAGACCCCGTCCACCCGGCTAGAGACGAGATTTGCTTCGACGAGGCATATGCGAAGAAGGCCTACCATTGGGCCTCTGTCTGAGGGGAGTCAGCTGCAGCGTGCTCTTATGCGGGTCTCACGCAGATCGAGAGGTGATGATGACCAAAAAACCTCCACGTATTCAGTGACTTCCATTCAGCTGTCGTCGCGCTGTGTATATGCGAAATTTGACGGCAGCAACTTCCAAATGCCCACGAACCATCGCTCCGACTAATTTCGGCCAGCAATGCACTTCTTCTGCAATTGCTTTATTGCATGTCCGTGAAGTATGTGCAGTCATGCCTTGGATATTGCCCCAGAGAAAGAGAGATAATTAGCATAGTCCTTGATGCACGCGCCGGCGTTGCACATCACGCAAGCGTCGGTGTCGGCGCAGCTGTTCGTGGCCTCCGCAATTAAAGCCTCATTTCGGAGACTGGCATATTTTGGGGAACGCAGCTCTTAAGTGGCGTGGTCCCAGTTTGAGTCCCCTGAGTTGGTAATGCCTCTCCTAGGGCCTCCACCGCAAAGTCCCCGAGTACCAGAAGTCGTCGAGGTCCCCAGAAACGAGCAGTGGAAGGGGAGGGGGGAAGCAACGAAAAAGAAAATGGAGGAATGGAAAAGTGTAATTTAGACTGCGGCTTTGCTTCCCCCTACTTTCACAAGTGGTGTGTTCATCAATGCTACTTACAAACTATTGGTTTCTCTCCACTGGTGCAAATGGTTTCAGTGCCGTAATAACTCACACATACCTTAGTGGCAGCGGTCGACTGTAATCACGCACGTCACGTGCTTACGTCTGTCTCTGACTCCGTTATTTGCCTTGTGGTTTCGACGACTCAGATACATGAGTGAAGGGACAGATTTCTTCTTCTGGTCCGTCCCCCAGGCGATGCCCTTGGAGAACAAGAGCCAAGCCTTGTGTGTCTTGAGCATGGGCGTCACCTCTTTGCATGTCAAACGGACTCGTCGCACTGAGGGACACTAATTAATTGTCTCAAGGGGCTTTGCTTGTTACTACTACTTATTATGCGCCTCCACGTACTCGTCGTAGTAGGTGTCGCAGTGGTACTTACACAGGGTCGTCCATTTGCTCTCTGCTCAGGTGATGCACAACAAATAGTGGAGCCGACGAAGACTTGGATCCCCCCTCTAATTAATTCCGGCTCCCCCCCCCCATCCACTTTTCGTGCTCTCCACTCCATGAGGCGCGTGAGTTCCTCTCCCAAAAGATTTCCCTCGGCAATTAATCGATTTTTCTCTGCCGGCATCTGCTTTCTCCGTCAAGAAGATTGCTCTGCTGATTCCCTTTATGGCCGACCTTCCTGCTACATCATCATATAGCATGGACTTTAATCCTACACTGGGGAAATCTCGTATTTTGCATGCTCCTAGAATACGTTGTACCCTTCTCCGTCTGCTTCTCGTTCCATGCCACAAACAAGTTGCAAAAGTGTACTTTGATGAGACGTATTGATTAAACCTCCTTGCTCGGCCTCATGCATGCTTATTACAGTATTATTATGTAGGTACTCGTCTCCTTTGACGATGGGAAAATGCTCTCTTTTTCCCCGCACATGGATGGGTGCGTGTAGAGGCACTTGTGTTTGGTCGAAGAACTATGAAGAAAATGGTCTCAAAGAAAGAAAAACGTCCTCGTTTGTTTCTGCTATCCGCCAGTGCTTTGTACAGATCAGACGGGTATTATGATAGTAGTGGGTATAATAGGGAAGTACATATTGGAGAAAGAGACAGAAGAAGAGACATTATGCGCAGCTGCGGTTTCTTCCAGTATGTATGCTAATGCAGAGCGGGAAAAAAAGTCGGGCTCTTCTACTACAGACGTACACGTAACAACAGTATGTGAGTAAAGTAATTTTGACAGAGGGCCTTTTCTGTCTGGGCATGACAAAATACCGCCAGCTACTACTATCTCTGTGTCCCTCCCACCCTCCCTGCCTCCCTCCCTCTACCTGAATAGGCCTTCCTGGCAATTCCCTTGCAAGTGAAGAGGCAAGAAGAAGAAGAAGGAGAAGAGGGAGGAAATTAGATTGCCGCCCGCCCTCGTCTTCGTCCGTCCTCGCCCTCGCCCTCGTCCTCGCCCTGGTGAACGTGGGGCAGGAGGAGTGGAGGCTGGCAGGCTGGCAGCCCGGCAGGCAGGAGGGCAGGCAGGGCCAGGCAGACAGGAAGGAAGGAAGGATGGAAGCAAGCGGGCAATTTGGATTGCCTCCTTTTGAACCGAGCCCTGTCTTTTATAATTTTTCTTTTCCAACGAAGCCCTCGCTCGCTAGGTACAGGTAGGAGGTCCGACAGACGCTTTCAAATACCTTCTTCAGGACCGAGGCAATCTATGAAGACAAATTTTTCTCTTCCCCCTTGCTTTAGACCCCTTTTTTTTCGCTTGCTGCCTGCTTGCAGCAGAGGGAGGGGAGCATTATTCTACAAGAGACCTGTAGACACACACACGTATGCTCTGTACCTACTACAGGTATCTACTTTAGGAACCATTTTCCCTCAAGTAAGCCCTATGGGCGAGAGAAAGAGACACACACAGAGAGCAGAACACGAATGGCCCTTAAAAAGCTTGCTTGGGCGATACAGCAGTACCAAGTTTTGTAGGTGTTCTACTACCTCTGCACGTGTTCCTCCTGCCTGCCTGCTTGCCTATGCCCATCCGAGGCTGCTGCAAAGCCTCGGGCCATATTTTTTTACGGGGGGAAGGAGGAGGCAGTGCGGAGGAGGAAAATGGGAAAAACCGCAACTTTTTCCATCCTTATGCGTGACTGCTCAAAAGCTCGCAAGCGTGACCAAGCACACGAGGCTGTATTTGTCGTAAAAAGTGAGGTCGGAGCAGTTATGTACTAGCAGCATCCCTTGTTATTACACTTTCGCGCGCTGTCTTGCCTAACAAGTACTCTGCAGCAGTGGCAGCACTCTTTTATGGTCTCGCCTGACGGAAAATAGACTTTGGTGTCTTCATGCATCTCTGCTTAACGAACAAAGCCCTGCTCACACACGTGATCTGCTGCAACTGTGCAATGACGCCCAATCGAACAAGCCGGGCTTGCCCTCTTTTTTACCCCTTCCTCAAGCTTCAGACGCCATTTGAGGTGAAAGAAGCCAAGCAAATGTCAAAGCAACGAATGTGAAGCGACTCTGCTTTTGCCAGCAGTGAAAAAAACCATGTGATGATGCGTGAGTTGGCTTTTTTAGAGGAAAGGGGGGGGGGAGCTACACGTGTGCCCTTTTGCTCGCAGATCTGCTGCTTCAGCTCCATCACGTGGGCGGCGGAGGAGGCCGATAAGCGTGAAATGTCTTCTGAAGAGAGAAATCTCCAGATTTTGAACGTGCTTCCAGCGATGCTCGTCGACAGAGTGAGAAAACGAGCGAGCGAACTAACTTTGTGCGCAGAAAACCTTTTCGCTTATCAGATTCTCAGTCGCACGCACACCCGGAGTGAGATGATGCCTCCCACACGCAATTCTTGCATCCCCATTTCATCACCCCCCCCCCCCTTAGGAGACAACGACTCGCCTGACATGATCAGGAGGAGAAAGCTGCGGCTCTGACAAGAGCTTTATTTCACTCTTTTCCACATAAGTGTGAAGCTAACTTTCATCTCTCTCTCTCTCTCTCTCTCTCTCCCAGGTGTGTGTTGTGCTGGTCATCTGAGCTTCCGGCATCTTCGTCGCAGTGTTGCAGTCGTCGTTAGTCCCAAACAAGGTGAGGAGAGTTGATCTCATGTTGCACGCGAGGTTCATGGTAAACTAGCTGGGTTTCATCTAACTGGATCTAGTTTGATGCTCCGCCAGGCGTTCTATTTACCCTCGCATCCTTCCTTTAAAGCAGGTATGCATGCACGCACACACGCATTTCTGTGCTAGGCGCAGAAATAAGACTGTTGAGATGGACTAAAACTGCATGTCTTCTCTCCCCTTTGCACGTGCATGCACACATCATATAATAATCGCTTAATCGGCCACATTTCTTATTCATGCTGTATGGCCCAGAAGTAGGGATGCCTGTGAGATGATTACATAAGTATGCCCAGAGGGAGGTGGTAAACGCCAACTCGATATCATAAGACCAGCAGTCATTGGGGCCTCGTCCATGGCGATGATGTTCTTCATGCTGGGGAAGTGGCTGTCGCAGTCAATGAAATAAATTGAATGGTCAAATAAAGACGCCATCACGGTCCACCAGCAGCACCTCTGTGACAAAAGGAGTCTGTTTGTGTGCCCTATTATTCAATCTTGTCCAAGTTGGTCTTTTTGGATGTTTGACAACTGACGCAAATGGGCAGAGACTTGGCTTATGTCACAATGTCTCACTACTTATGGGTCATACGGTACAGCACAGGTCAAAAGTTTGCGTACTGTTTGCAGGAAGAGGGAATGTCTCCTGACATTCTATTGTGTTCCTCTGCTATGAGTCATGCCTACGTCACAGGCAGATGAAATTGGTTTCGAGAGAGCAGAGAACAAAAGGAAGATTTCTTTTCCTGACTCACAGCCTTGCAAACTTTCGACCTCAACTGTACGCACGTAGGTGACAAGTAGTGTGAAGTAGAGAGCAGCAAATTCGCGATTATCAAAGATGTCCTCTAAAGAAACCCCCAACAACTCTGGGAAGCGTGACAGCATTGATGTCCATGTCCTATTCACCAGTGGAAGACGTGCAGTGGTTGAAACTTTTTAATTCTATCCTCTACTTGAGACTGACATTGAGTTTGGGGATGGGTGTGTTTGTACATTCAGCGGGTGGCAAAATGACTTTCTGCCGAGATTGTTCTTGATGCAGCTGACTACACCGGTTACAACGGCGGATCCATAATTTTGGCCGAGATAGCTGAAGGTGAGGCGTGAGTTATGGTAAAAAGAAATAAGATCCAACTCCATTAACGTCAACAATGAGGACAAAGCTGGAAAGCAGTAGAATTGCCTGGGAAAGCTCATTTTTTTAAATTTAAAGTGATTTGTTAAAGTTCTGCTGCAGGCAAGGCTGCACCAAAGCTTTGCCAATTACCACGTGAAACATGACATGGTGCATTAGAAATGAGCATTCACGTGCAATTCTCCTCCTTCCTGGCTTTGTCCCTCTTGTTGGTGTTGATGATGTGGGAACTTATTTCTTTTTACCATAACTCACACCTCACCTGCGACTGTCCCTGCCAAAATTATGGATCCACCGTTGTAACCGGTGTAGTCAACTGCATGAAGAACAACCTCGGCAGAAAGTCATTTTGCCCACCCCATGTACTTGCATTGTGGCCTCGTCAAGTTCGCTGTGACCAACCCGCCCACCCCTGGATCTTTCAGCATTTAAAATATTGTGATCGTTGAGTGAGAATATTGGTGCAGTGCAAGGTCCTTTCCTTCAAAGAAGTTGTAAGTACCTACTGCCCCACGGGGGAAAAAATGTGTTAGCAGGATTACCTGGGGTTAGCTTTGCTATGTACAGTGCATACTAATTTTCGTGTCCTTACTTCTATGTACATGGGTACGAGTCTTGGTTTTTACGGAATAACCTGTCCGTAGGCAAGGTGGAGACTTGGTAGGTGATAGCAGAGATTGTGCAAATAGACCCACGTACTGTATATCCTCAAATAGAAACCCCTGGGTTAGTACTTTTTCGTGTTTTTGGCCAGGTTTGTATGTGAGCACGGGTGACTGTTGGAGAAAGGTTTGTTCATATTTTATCGCATTTTGAGCTACTGTGTGTGAGCGGCTGCTGCTGTTCATTCACTTTCCTCTTCAGAAGTCAATCCAAATGCAACATTTAGTAGATAATTATTGGAGCATGGGCTTATTATTCGAATGTTGAATGTCACACCTGGATTGGTATTAGGGCCACTGTTTTGAAGAAGGGTTTTTATATGAGAAAACACCGCACTCACCGGGTGGGTGTACACACCTTTCTTCTTAAGGAGGCGCTGTGACCTGAGGCTTTCACAGGATCGACAGTGACCCAGTGATCTAATTTCGGGGCAATTTTGGTCAATACAGCAACTGCTGTCTGTGTGGGTGGCTCCATGCTCAATGGAACACGAGCCCAGTACTTTTTTGACTGACTGCGCCTCGCTGTGTACATATCCAGACTATGTAGTGTATGTAAAGGGACTCTTGCTTCAAGAGATTAATTTTTCAAAGGTCCAATTTTGACTAACGATTGAAAAAAAGTACTGAAGTTCCGCTGTAGTGATATCTTTGGTTCACATTGCCCGGTTGCGAAGGATGAGTCCCACCCAGTGCTGCCGTTGAAACCATGGAAACCTTCCCCGTCGGCCTGCACAACTTCACGTGGAAGCCCCGGTGGAGAAGGTCCTCCCGTGCCTGAGGTCCTCCCTCCATTCGGGGCTCCAGCAGCCACAACTACTACACCTGTGAGGTGCAGGCAGCTCGAGCTCCACACGAGCCCAGGTGCTTTCACCCTCAGTCAGATGAGTGCACAGCATAGTACACATGTGGGGCCGCAAAGTCGGCTGACTGTTCTCTCGACAAGAGGTCCGGGTTTCTCTCTCATGTCGTACGCACGCATTATAGCTCATAGCTCGTCCACGTACATATGTGTGGGGAGCAAGAAAAATTCCTTGGCGCGGGGCCAACGTTTACTCCGCTGACACCCCAAGAATTCGTTTTCCACTCAAAAGAGGGTTCCTTCCATTCAAAGGACAATTCTTTGGCGTCGTTTAGTAAGAAGAAAAAATGCACCGTTACTAAAGCGTTCGCTTTACCCCCTTCTATAGAAGAGAGACAGAACGAGAGAGGAGGAATTCCGATCACGTTTACACACACACACGCTCTTTCTCTCTTTCAAGAGGGGTTTTCTAGTCCAATCCTTTTGAGTTTGTACATATACAGCTTCTTCTTCCTCCTTTAGCGTAAGGCAGAGATGCTCTGAATGAAATTTAGGCCAGAGGAAGACGAGATGAGTTTTTGCTTTCCAAATATTTCTTGCAGGCTGCTGCTCAGGCTACTTCTGCGCCCCATACATACACACACAGTCTCCCTCCCTCCCCTCTTTGCACTCACTATATTATGTCGTGGAGAATTTAGACCTCATTGTTTGCATAATTTCTTCTGCCCCATTTGTCACTCTTCGCCAGCTACTGCTACCTGTGTTGTGGTAGCAGCTTTTGAGAGAGAGTCAGAGCCACTGTCTGTTGACTGAGTCTGTGTTGGCGCAATAAATACGGCGTTGACTCTGGCCGGGCAGGACGCGTTGGCCGCGCCCAAGGTGTCCTCCTGCCTTGCTTCCGGCCAACGTCATTGCCCTTCAGCTAGAGCGTCGTCAATATGGCCGATTTCTACGTCCGGCGACTGCTCTTACACGCCGTCTACGACTTCCTGTACGCGCAGTCTTTTGACTTTGAATTAGCACCAGTTTCTAATGTAAATGAAGCCATTTGCATAACACTTGAGATTATGGGGAAAGGATAAAGTCTTCTTCTTCTTCTTACGATTCCCCCCCCCCCTCTCAAAGTGGAAACTTCGTTGAAGGACTAAGATTCCGAGCAGAACAACCTTGTCATTTTCGTGAAACTGCGCACATTTGTTACGTGCGCGCACCTGTTATTATTCACATCTGGCCCAACTTGGCCTCACGCGCTTTCTTTCTCCAGTCTGTGTTGTTACTCGCATTTTCCGACTGTGCAAAAAAGACCAAAAAAAAGTTTCGCAGGCATCGTTTTTGGCTTGGGCAAGCGGAGACTCAGAGAAAGCACGATGACCACAGAATAGATGGAGACCGATACAGAAGTCGAAATTGCGGAAAACAATTCTTCCATCATGGACACCGATTTTCATCGTACTCGAGTAAAATCATTTGATGCTGGAAAGTCCAATTTGGGGAGAGGGGGGGGGGGGGAAATCGATTCTGTCAAGCTTTTCCCCTCCTTCTTTGTCCTGTCTCGATGTTCTAAGTCCACATCTCTTGTTGCTTCTTTTAAGCTTCTTCTAGACGTTGATTCGGCTCTAGGAGCTTCCGTCCAAATGGAGATTCGACTGTATCTGTGTAGTTCCACTCATCATATTCATCCAGTCGAGCACGATGCTCCACTTTGGACTTGACAAATGTTCCTTCCTGAACTCATCAGTCCATTATTACGTAGCCTCAGGTCGTACTAGAAAAGCCAAGAGGAAGGAGCTCCACGGTTTGAAAATGAATTTGGCTGGGGGTTTTCCTTAGACCCTCTATGTTCCTTTGTGGGTCTCGCCAGTCTGTGGTTACAGCTGCTCGTGTTCTTCTTTCAAGGTTGAGGACACAATTTTATCCCCTCCTTTTTATAAGCTGAGCTTTTAGGAAAGTTACTAATGCCCAACGTTGTTCTCCACAGACATGCATAAAGTGCAACAGTCCGTTTTCTCTCTCTTTTTCTTCTGGCAACTTTGAAAGACTTTCCGTGTGTGTCTGGCAGGACACCTTGTTGCATGAATCTCAATAGAGATGGCGTTCAGAGTTGGAAAGGTCCCGGGGAATTAACACCGCTCAGCGGACAAAGTCCGGGTGGGGATGAATGAAGAGACAAATATCCCCTTGCAGATTCATCACTCGGATAAGAGGAACGAACAAGAGGGAATCCGTGAAGAGCCAGGCGACTTTTTTCTAATGTGGCAAAGTACGAAGCAAAGAGTACGTATTTCCAGCACGTATCTGCTATCGGTAGCGGTTATGAAAGGTCTGCGCTCAGGGGCAACTGTTGGGCTGGCTGGCTGGCATTAATATTTTCTCCACGACAACCTCGACTCAGATTTTTTTTTTGCTCCATTTCCTTTGATCTCAGAGCAATGAACGAAGGAGCAACAAAATCTTGCTGACAGCTCGCTCATTTCCTAGTGTAGAGACTCAGCTTTCCTGAAAAAAAAAGTAGCGACAAAAGTGCCAGTTAACACTTTTTTGGGTGCATTTTTCCAGACATGCAAAAGTATGCACAACACGCTGAAACGGTCTGTGGGCAATGTACATTGTCACCTTAACTCATGTTTTTTTTGCTTCCTTTCCTTTGTCAGCACTTGCTCATTTTTCCTCCACGTGTGCACTGCACGCATCTGGTGGAGCTCAGTGGTCCAGCTCGCCCCTAGTCCTTAGATGTTTTGACGTGGCAAACGATCACTTGTGACAAGAAAGAAAAAAAAAGACAGCAAATTCCTCACGCATTTGCGATTGCATGACTGTGGTGATCTTTGAGGATCTCCGGAAAGACAATTTTTCACCAGTCCTCGTGATCTCCGCAGACACAAACAAGCCGCGCGCGCGCGGGTGCGTGAGAGAGCTATGGTCTCCTGTCGCATAGTGACATTTGCGCAAGTGGAGAAAGACTCGCGCCAAGAGCTCTTTTCAAATATGCATGTGCTTTTCGTCTCTTCTGTCTGTGCAGTGCTTTATGTATAAGTAAACTCAGAAAGGTTCGATTTTTCTTCATTATAACGTCTTCTTGTGCTGCTGCCAGATCCCAGACTTTGGACGTCCTCTTGTCAGGCGGATCTCGAGGTCCTGCAGGCTATGTACATTCACTTCTGTCATATGTCCCATTGTCCAGATATGAACTACTGTGACAGGCGGCTCATTCACTGCACAATCACAAAGGAGAGCAGTTATAATCTCTCTCTTTCTCTCCCAATCAAGTAGCTTTTCTTTCATCCTGTCTTATCTTTTGACTTTTTCTTTTTAAGCCAGACTGAGAGAGAGAGGAAAGGCTTCTTCTGTCTGCCCACTTCTCCACCAGACAATGCCAAAGGTCCTCTCTGCTCCTGGTCTTGTTCCACCGCCTGCAGACGCTCATGTAGTCTGTGGTGGGCGTCGTACTAAGTGGACTCCTCGTCCATCCGGGACATCTTCGGATCTGGTGGAGTTGGCAGGTCCGGAAATGAAGGCAGGTTGTTGCTGCCGGTAAAGAAAGGGAACGTTGCTGTAGGAGAAACGATAAAAATGTATATTAAGAGCCTTCTTCCAAAGCCACCTAAGCATGCCAAGGAAGGAGGAAGAAGAACTCGTCGTTGTTCCTTTAAAGAGCAAGGATTTAAACAAATCTTACGTGCGCAGGAATCTTCGTTCAATTCCCATCTGTCATAGCAAATGTCTGGGCAAGGAGTCTTTTAAAGCTGTCAGAGGTACAGGGTGGACAAAAAATCCTTCTCTCTCTCAAGAGTGCATCCTACACTTTTGAAACTTGAGCTGGCTGCTCTCCATCACGACGCCTGTGACCAGTCCTCGAACACGACCTGACAAGCGCTGTACACGTACTCGTGCGGCACTGAGTGCTTGGCCGTGCGCTGCCCCACGGCTTCACGCTCCAAGGATTCTTCTCTTGTTCTTCTTCTCCGGGGCCTGCGCCGAGTCTCCTTGCGGCCAGCAGGCTCAGGCCCAGGGCCAGGCCTAGGCCTATGTATTGGTATCTTCGACATGATATATTCGGTCGTGTGCGTGACACATGCACACGACAACCGGAATAATAATGATTTACTACAAGCCTCTTCTCGTACCGAGATGCTGAGCATGAAAAATGTGTTAGACCAGAGTTTTTAGCCTCTCCCCAAATTTTTCTTGTTCCACTCACGTATGTTGGGGGAAAAGTAATTTCCCTTTAGCCTTTCCAAGGTGAGTCAGCGGCCTTTTTCTCTCGCCTCCCCTCTAAATTGCCAGCCATAAATCTAGCTGGCGGCGGCAAAGACTGAAATAGCGACCATGTTTATTCTCCCGCCAGATGCGAGAGAGATTTTAAATCTGCTCGGGCATCTTCAATAATCAGAGGCAGAATAGAAAACAACTCCACTGCCCAGGAGGGAGGCTGAAATGAACTGGCGCCCCTGGAGGTGAGGAAAGTTTCGCTTATTTGGCAGAAGAATTAGGCTCTTGGAAAACTTACTACTTCTCTGTAACAGTAAATAGCCAAGCCTGACGGCTCGCGACGTGTTGTCCTTTCATCCAGGGCTTCTTGGAAAGCTGACTTTCTAACCGAAAGTACAGTACTTTCTTTCTTTCTCCACCCGCCCCGACCCGTGGACACAATGTATGAGCTCGTCCACAAAATTTTGGCCGTATGTGTCATTTGCCGGCGGCGCCTCCGGGTCCTTCCTCCGCTGGCGATCGCCATGCCGAAACCGACTTCGACACTCTGGCATCGTCGCAATTCCTTGATGAGATTAAAAAGACTTCTACTCCGCTGGGGGCCTCACCCTCGTTTTCCCCTGGGGGAATCGGGCAGTGGAGCATGAAAAAGGGGCAAAGTTTCCCTTCTTTCCCCTCCCTGTGGAGAACACGAGGAAAACAAGTAAGAGAGAGAGAGAGAGATGGACATACGAGGATTTGGGTTGCGGGAGGATGAGGTACGACCAGGCCCCGCTAATCTCAGGAATCGTGGGTAGCATCTATGGGGAGAATTTCCAGTCTCCATCATTGCACCATGCTTCAAATTGCTCTCAAAGACGAGGCAACTTGTCCAGGTCAGGTTGCTGTTCACAATTGTTTTCAAGTCTGGCACCTTCCCCTCCCCCCTCAAGGTGAGAAAGCTCCAGAAGAGAATTTTGGCCCATCCTCGATAGCTGAAAGAGGGAGGGGGAGGGGGAAATCCATTTCCAGAAAAAAGATAAGTGTTCTTCCGTCTTGTACGTGAACGTGGACGTGAGATAGGAGTGGTATCAATTCCGTATTTCATTTCTCCAAGTGATGGGTGTCCGGACACCCGGCGCAGACGACGGCGAGAGCCAGAGCGAGCGAGAGAGGTCGTCAGCATTCAGTTTTCGTCGTTCTCATCTCGATTGGTCGTCCTCGTCCTCCCTCGATTTCCCCCCAGCTCGGGCGTCACTGGATCCTTCGGAAAAGTGGGGGCTAAAATGCCGCCCATGGCAGGATACTGCCTGCCTGCCTGCCTCCCTGGCGGCCTGACGGCCTGCCGGCCGGCCTGGCTGCCAGCCCTTGGTATTCTGAGCCCGCGTTATCTGAGCCAAGTAGAGGCGTTACGTGATGAGAATCGGAAAGAGTTTAAACGGAGGGGTTGGAAACATTTTAGGGCTCTCCTCGACTGTTAAATTTGCATAAAATACTGATAGAAATTAACTGACGTTCCATATACGAGTGACCTGTTCACACTTGCGGTACCTCAGTGAGGTACAGAACAATGACTGAAGTTGACGCGCTTTTTTCTTTGCCTTCCTCAACTTGGGCGGAACAAATGACACGGCACATATGTTCCACATTTGCTATTGGGTCGTGAGCATACACTATATTTATGACCGCATGCTCATGACGGGGGGTGGGGGGAATACTCAGTCCGTGGTATCAGTGCATGTGGCGAAAGAAACACTGCTTGTTTACAGATTGTCTCTGCTACGTTTTACATGCTATGCGAGAGAAACTGAAATACTCTTTTCTTCTCCACTTTCCAGGCAGTTACACGTACCTTCACCAATCACCACCAACCACAAGCCACTCAGCATCTACCACTACAATTACTACTACTCCAACAGAAGCCAACAGAACGACGCTTCTTTTCCCCTCAACAAACAAATCACACGACTTTTCTTTCGCGTGAATGAGGAAGCATTGCCGCTGCTAAGATGGCCCTGTACGCAGAGTCCGGGGGCCACGTAGCCAAGCGTCCTCGAGTCGAGTTTGCGCCGCAACCAACGCAGCCGCTGCAACCTGCCGCAGCAGCCGCCGCTCTCCTCGCCAACGCGAACGCGGCCGCGGTGGCAGCCGCGCACGCAGCCGCAACCACTGCAAGTACAGCTCCCCCGCAGCCGGCGCCGCCGTCGCTGTCGCAGCATTACATCGAACAGCAGTTGAACAGGCGGTCGAGCGAGCCGGAGAAGCCCAACCACATCCTCCTGTTCACGGTGCTCAACCCGTCGTACCCCATCACGTGCGAGGTTCTGCACACCATCTGTGCCCCAGTGGCGGCAGTGCAGAGAATCGTCATCTTCAAGAAGAACGGCGTGCAAGCCATGGTCGAGTTCGAGACGGTGGAGGCGGCTACAATGGTCAAGGATTCTCTCCACGGATGCGATATCTATTCGGGGTGCTGCACGCTCAAGATAGAGTTTGCCAAGCCCACCAAGCTGAATGTGTACAAGAACGACAATGACAGTTGGGACTACACGAACCCCAACCTGGGCAACAAGTCCGCTGCAGTGGATGCGGCGGCAGCCGCAGCCGCAGCTGCGTTAACCCCCGTCAGCCAGCGACCTGTGCTGCTGAAGGAGCCGCTCCTGATGAATCGCTCGCCTCCCACGCCAGTCGTCACGTCTTCATCCAACGGTGGGGGCGGCCAGCCGCCGACGTCGGTGGCCGCCGCGGGTGGAGCGCTTCTCGACAACAACGGCTTCCTTGACGGCAACGGGTCTCTCGATTCTCGCGCTGCTGCGGCTGCTGCGGCAGCGGCGGCCGGTCAAGTCATGCGCACTCCTATCCTGGCTGCCCCCACCCTGGCCACGGCTTCGCCCGCCGCCACTGGAGGCAGTCCGGCCTTCCACCACGGCGGGTCCGTCTGCATGGTGTACGGCCTTTGCCCGGAAAAGATGAACGCGACCCGAATCTTCAACCTGTTCTGCCTCTACGGCAACGTCGTGCGCGTCAAGTTCCTAAAGACTAAAGAGGGCTGCGCCATGGTGCAGATGGGCGACGCGCTGGCCGTGGAGCGCGTGGTGTCCAACCTCAACAACAGCACCTTCTTCGGCTCCAAGATGCAGCTGGGTTTCTCCAAGCAGGCCTTCCTGGCAGACGTACAATCGCCGTACCAGCTACCCGACGGCTCGCCCTCCTTTCAGGACTTCATGGGCTCGAAGAACAATCGCTTCATCAACCCGGAGATGGCCTCCAAGAACCGCATCCAGCCACCCTCAAAGATACTGCACTTCTTCAACACGCCGCCAGGTCTGGAGGCCTCCGACGTCGAGGAGGTCTTGGCCGGCGCCGGTTGCGTGCCGCGTCCCAAGTGTGTCAAGTTGTTTCCCTCGAAGACGGAGCGCAGCAGCAGTGGACTCATTGAATTCGAGAGCCTCTCCGAGGCGCTCGAGGCCCTCGTGGTGTGCAACCACCAGCCCATCGCCAACCCCAACGGAAAGTTCCCCTACATCATGAAGCTCTGCTTCTCTAGCTCCAGGAGTATTCCGGCCACGATCAGATAAAGGAAGAGGAACACACACAAGTTGGTAATTTTGAAATCTTTGCTGATCACAGCACATCACTACAAAACACATGACACAGAACACATATCTACCAGTACCACGCGGGGAAAGGAGACACGGATGACAACAGCATGCAAGAAAATTTGAAACATCACCACATCCAAGAGAAGGAAACGACCGCCTTGCGCCAGTTTAACCACATATCCACGAGAAATTCAATATGTATTCCACATCATGATAATTGCTACGATGACACAAAACACTCATCCTGATCCTGTACACACATATCTTGGATTTGTCTCGTCGTTCTGGTCGGCTTGTGTAGTGCAGGCTGCCAGCCAGACTCCTTGGTTTTTTTTTGTTTTTTGTTTTTTTTTGTTGCTCCCTCCCATTTACCCCGCAAACAGCCTTTTTGTCACATATCCCACGAGCGCACCCAAATTTCTCTCCCTTTTTAGCTCTTGCGCCCTCAGTTGCATTCGCAAGAAGAGCAATCTCGATGTATTTTAGCAGGCACATTTTAAAGTACCATGATACACCTATTCTCTGTACATACAGTACATAAGCTGCTTCTCTTTGTCTTGTCCTCTCTGTCCCTACAAACACAACTTGACATTTACAGTATTTCAACACGACACAAGCTTATTTACCACCATTAATAGTCACTCATTTCATCATTGTAAAGCACTCAAACCTTGACTTTCTTGTCCTTGCCACACCTCCCACCTATCGATGCGGGCATTTTGGCATTAACTCATGCATATAGAGCTCTGTAGCAGGATAATAACAACACGTGTATTCCTTATGAACTGTACTATACAGTAAGTGTAGACTCGTAGTAGGTGTATTTTAATGTACTGTACATAGACCATTGAACGCACCAGCCATATAAAGTTTCCCCTGTTTGTCCTTTGCAGGTTGTTGTGCAGAAAGAGGGGAGAGAAGAAGAGAAAGAAAAGAGACTTTCACGCGTACTCCTCGATAGGAAAACAAGGTTGTGCTGGGCAATAAAAGTATCCCTCTTCAGTAAAAGTGAAGTGCAGGGGATTTCAAGCTTAAGTATCCATGCTACTACGTAGTAGAGTACAGCCAAGAAGCGAGGAAGATGAGACTGTTGTTGGTGTGACAAGCGAAGTCGAATCTGTTGTACTGCTATCATACTACTATATACATACTTCTGCTATTCGCCGTGTGTATGTATGAGAATTTCCCTAAGACGACCGAATATGGTTTTGTTGAAGCTATCACAAGTTAGTGTATGAGGAGGGGAGACCCTTCCTTCCCATTTCGTCCTGTCTTTACTAGAGGACGAGTTTCAATAACGTACAGGAAGATAAATCAGATGGGAGAACGGAATAAACAGGCTTTATCGTTAAGTAAATTTAGTTGATAATTCGATAGAATAAACGATTTTGAAAAAAAAGAAAGAAAGAAAAGAAAGAAAGAAAGAAACTCACTTTCTCCCTGCAGGCTTTCCTAAATAATTCAGTAAGTCAACTTCGGCAGTGTCTGGAATCTTGATCTTCTGCAGCTTTGCTCGATATCACAGAGCCTTCGACAGTGGCCATTGGCGTTCTCCTAATTCCTGCCGAGAGAGTTTGCAGTGGACTCCAGAGTCTCTTTATGAAGCTGCCATAGCTATGGCTGTGCGTTGGGTAGTTGTGCAGCCAGAGGTTGTGGTCAGGAGTAAACATGTGGTGGGCGGACATGTAGTCGAACACCTGAGACGCTGCACGCTCCATCTGCAAGAAGATCGTCTTCGAGTACTCTGCCATCGTTGCCACTGTTATTGCGTGCGCACGCATGTGTCTATGTACACTACTACGTCAAGGAATTGATGTCGGCTTCGAGAAGCTCCTCCAGCTCGACTATTTTTATAGCCGAAGCTCTTCTTATAGCAGGATCTGAATAAAAAACCTGGACGGAGAGTGGCACCGACAAGTACTCATAATATATAAGAGGACCTGGTCAGATGTACTGCTCAACATAGACAGAAGAAACGTACTTGGTTGCACGAGAAAGAAATTTTGAACGCAGACATCAATTTCTCGTTGTCATAATGTAGAAGTTTGAAGCAGACATGACTAACTTGGTACCGCCCGGTGTCCCCTTCTTCTTCCCCTCCCACGTCGATGAGCACCATCTGAGGTGGGCGGTCCAGCAGATTGGCCTTGAGGGTCTCGTTCATGAAGTAGAATTCGCCAAAGTAGTCGTTGGACCCGAAACTTGGCCACCAGAAAGATGAAGACTGGCACGCAGCTCGACCAAACACCTAAAGGATAATTCACTCCTATCATCATTCAGGGAAAGCGTCGATAAAAAAAAGGAAAGAGATTGCATTGGGTCTGGTCCAAGCCGCGTAACAGGCCATGAGTCCTCCCAACGAGTACCCCACGATCAAGGTGCGCTCGGGGTCGGAAGTGAGGCTGCTGCCTCGGCTCACCAAGATGGAGTTGGCCTCGGAGAAAACCTTGAAAAGAAAGCCGCACATTAGCATATTAGGACAGAATGATGCGGCTTCGTAGAGGCCTCGCGGTGGTTCATACCTCTTGGGTGAGGAAGTCAAGCGTGGCATCAGCTATTCCGCCGACCGTTTCCGCTTGGCCGCAGCCCTTTTCATCCATCCACTCAAAATATTCGTCTTCTGTCATGGTGATCCACGCTGCTGGACCACCGGGAACGCAGCCGCCGCAGTTATCTTGAGGGCTGCCCTCCTTGCAGAAGAGAAGTTCCCCAGGAACCTGTCATAATCCACAGGGTCAGATGATTCACTTGGAGCAGAATGGAGGGATTTTTCACGGCTTTTCTTGGTCACCATAGTGAGCAGGTTGGTTCTATCCCTTCCGTCGTCCTGCAGCCAATCGCCGAACCCCAGGACAACGGCTTCCGCTGTCTCACCCTTGACGAAGGACTCGTCCAGAGCGTTGGCGACGACCGAGACCAAGGCGGGGTCGGGACTAAGGTCCGTCATGTACAACACGTCGTAGACTGGCCTTGGATTCTCCGTGAATCCCGGCGGTGTGTACAGTACGATGTTGCGTGAGGACAGGTATTCGTCCGACGACGTTACTGACACTGTCTCATAAGACCCTAGCAAGAGTATTTGTGCATTACGATTCAATCTGATACAATAGGTACACATTAGTGCAGTGCGTGTGCACCTTGGTAGGTGAAGAAAAATGGATAACTTGTGTAGACGGGATTCTCCTGAAATGACACCGAAACTTTGGATTGAGGAAGCGGAATCCGCTGCGTGACTCCCAGCATCTCGGTGTCCACGGAGTTCTCACTCACATGCACGAATCTTGAGCAGAGGAGCAGCTGCAGTCATCGCACAGCACAGTTACCCATTTCGTACAGTCGCGCGTACCGAAACTGGAAGTCTTCGTCCGTCTCCAGCTTGCTGGCTGCCTGATCCGCGCACTCTTGACAGAAAAGACCATGCTCAGTCGAGCGGTAAAGTATGTTTTTCTGCCAAGTGGTTGCACCATCTACTGAATCCATGGTGACGGGTGACTCCCAGGAAAGGCCCAGCCCGTTGCCCAACACTGATATGGAGCTGGGCTGGTTTACAGTTGATAAAAGTAACACTTAGTACATGCGTACGTCATGTTTGTGCACCTCCGAACGCTTTGTCGTTGACAAGTATGCAGTTACCTTGTTCGCCCCTGTGTACACGGCCTGAATGGTGAAGACCAGGTTTTCTCTCGTCACAAAGCCCTGATAATCCTTGGGCGAGAAGATATCGTTCGGCAGTATCGGCCCGAAGTGCGCATGGCAGATGGTCACCAGCATGAACACGTGGAATAGTGCCAAAATCATCATCAGCTAATGGTGATGAACTCCGTCTTCTGCTTGTCTGTGTCCCTCAGTTCAAATGCTGTTAAGATAAACGCTTTCGATTCGTGGGCTAAGCCGTGATAAGACATCACTTATCTATCGGTTCCTATGAGACAAGATTTCGCATAACACGATTGTTTGTTTGGCTACTTACGAGGTCGAAAGTTTGCCTGCACCGGTGGAAAGGCTTTCTACTCTCTGCCTCGCACGACGCCATCCTCAGTGAGGACAAGTGAAGCAGGGTTAAATAACATTGATCATCCCTTTCCTCCCATCCTTTGCCCACGTTTGACCTGGACTCTACATAATTGCCCGTAAATGATTCAGAATAGATAAACGCTGCTGCAATAAACTCACCGTTTCCGCAGTAATCTCGAACTAATATAAGCGCGTTGTGCGCATCATCGACGAGGTGCCCATGGGTACCACTGAAGACACAGATGATGTGTTTGTGTAAGTTGTATAAACACATACAGAGCTGTCCGACAGCAGTGAGATTGACTTATGGGGTGATCGGCTCGGTATTAAAAAAAATACACATCTGATCCTGACCATCTCGGTGGCATCTGAAAGCCATTTGGGTGCAACTTTATGCGCATGAAATGCGAATACTTGTTGCATTTTTTGTACGGTGGCGCGAGCACATTTCGGGAATTTTTGGCATGCCAATTCTGATATTTGAATCACAGCTGACACAATCGGTCATTGCAGAGATTTGGCTACGATGACTGACTATTTCTGAAGGTGCTCGAAGTGGTCGTCACTATGTGCTCATCCTTCTGCATAAAATCAGTCCGAAGTCGCATCGGAAGATGTGGCCATGGGTTGCATGCACGTAAAACAGCATTCAAATAGGCTTTCAAGCACCACCCCGATGGTCAGGATCAGATCAAGAGAAGAGGGTCTTCAGTTTTGCTTTGTCTTTTTCTTGTCTTTAGTCTGTTATGAAACCAATAGCTCTGTATAAGACGACGCTGCAGTCAGGTGAGCAATGATTAATTCCATCACTGTTGGAGCAAAATCAGTAGACGACTCCTCTCCCATTGTAGTGTCACCTGTGGTTTGGCAGATCTTTCGGGCAACAACTGACTTTCTCAATCAGACATTTAGTAGTGAAGCTTGTTTTTCATTTGCAGAAAAACATCTACGATCGTAAGTCATGGTCAGAGTCTCAGGTTCTTGTGTAAGTTCACGTCGAGGTAGCTGATGTCAGAATGCGTCACATTTCTGGTCAACCGATCATCACGTGCAAACACCAGTCTCATAGCCACTTGTACCCGTTTATAAAACACCTAATGCCACAGATGAGTCTTCATTGTCGATATTTTTGAGATGCCAACATGTAGCTTCGCAGCCATCACTGTTCGATATGCAAAATACGTCATCTGCAGATATTGGTCCCACTGTCGTGGTGGTAATGTTTTGCTTTCTTTCTTGACATTCCTACCATCCGTTCGCATCTGGAGTTGCAGACTAAATGAACAACATGGCTAAGGCAGCTTGAAGGATATCTTTTTAGACTCAAGTACGTACTCATTATTCGGGCATATATTTCATCTCTTCCGGACTATTGTATGCTTTTAGCAGAGAGGGTTTTTTACTTCTGTAAATCGTCAAAAGGTTGCTAAACTATGGCAAGAGACAGGAAAAATATGCCACTATGCAGTCCTTGGTGGAAGGAAGCAACGTCCGCAGGGGGGAAATACAACCCTCTAGAGGACACCACACTTTGGGTGCTCTAGTGTGACACCGGGCTGTCAGGAGGTTGATTTTCCGTAGGATCTTGTATCTCTGTGCCTCCATGACTAATTTCATGTGAAAATCAGTTGTAATAAATTATTTCATGTGTAATAAATTACTTACACAAGGGGCTGCATTTCTGCCTAGCAGCTGCAACATGCACTTGCTTAAACAGGATCCTGTAGCATTGCAATTTTGTTCTTTGAAGGAGATTATGAAAAGTCTGAAGATGTTGAAAGCGAAGAATGTCCAAGTCACCGCTTTAAATTTGTCTCCGCAGCCTCTGTCGACTGTGCGAGGGCATTCTCAGAATGGACGGACATATTCACTGCAAGTGGTTACACTTCCGAGCAAAAGTATTTGAACACCCGTGAGAGAGACAAAAAGTAGTCTGGAACGGCGCCGTTTTTGAGCAAATTTTCAAAAATTTTCCTACCGTGAAGAGGGGGGAACCCCTCTTCACACCTCACCCCCCGGGGCGGCTTCGCCGCCAACACCCCCCAGGCTGCCTTCGGCAGCCTGTTTCAGGGGCTGTGCAAAAGTATTTGAACACCTAAACACGCTACTAAAAACACAGGAAAGTGCAATAACAACAGGGGGGACATACTGTATTGAAAGAAAACTGAAAAAAATAACATAATTATACAACAACTTTAATAATTAATAGAGTGCCCCTTGTTCCTAATGACTTCCTCTAGCCTCTTATAATTGATCACAGGCACAGGTTTCTTGTGGTATGTTGTCCCACTCTTTCAAGCAGTAGGTCTCCAGCTCTTCCAGGTTTTTGGGGTGTTGTCAACAGACCTG
>JAAUXU010154924.1_pt1 | contig 30520 bp, 23 predicted proteins | sample 7278151 | NCBI WGS metagenome assembly JAAUXU01 (sample SAMN14350113, study PRJNA611818) | marine sediment metagenome | isolation source: surface marine sediment (1.8m) | place: French Polynesia: Moorea | collected 2018-08 | reverse complement strand
CCGAGTCCCAGGCTCGGACCGAGTCCCAGGCTCGGACCGAGTCCAGGCCCAGGCTCGGACCGAGTCCAGGCCCAGGCTCGGACCGAGTCCCAGGCTCGGACCGAGTCCCAGGCCTCGGACCGAGTCCCAGGCCTCGGACCGAGTCCCAGGCTCGGACCGAGTCCCAGGCTCGGACCGAGTCCCAGGCTCTCGAATCCGGTCCTGGATCAAGTCCAAGGCTCAGTACCGACTGGATCGAGTCGAATCTGGCTCGACCCATCACTAGTCCTTACGGATACAAAAAGCAAATCCTCTCTTTGTGCGTTGCGAGTGAAAGAGTGCGTGCCTTTCTCTTTTCTCTTCCACGCTCACTCGATCCTCTTTTCTTTCCTCCAGTCTCGACGAGGAGGCGGAACAAGCAAGTCAACGAATGTCAGAAAGGCAGCCAAAAAAAGAAGCTGGAGATTTGGACGGACATTCCATGATTGCTGTTGCTGTGTTCTGAGTAGGAGGGAACCGTTATCTACCCGCGTGCTTGACACGGGTCTAGCCTGGGTGCGGTCGGGGACGCCAGCGCTTGACTTGGCCATGATCGGTATGTTCAGGCAAATATTATGTGTGGCAGCAATGAGACGTTGCGTGGAAAACACCGCTAAAGACTAGGCCATAAGTTTTTTCTTCGTTGAAAAGCAAACGTTTTAAGGTGTCTGATGATTTGAGTCACAGCGTGCCTGCACCTACTCCACTGACTCCACTTAGAAGCTTCATATTTATGACGGAAGTTTTGCCTGGTAGACTGACGGAGCAGCAGCAGCGGTATCGTCATCGTCTTCAGCGGCGGCGGCAGCAGCAGCAGCATGGCCTCGGCCTCTGCGGGCACACCGCTGTTCACGCGGGTGGTTGAGGGAGCAATGCTCGTCTCCGTATCCGCGGTCGGGTGCGTGGGGAACGTCTTCGCCATCATCGGGCTGGCCAGAAACCGGAGGATGACGCGCTCGTTCTCCACCCTGTTGATCGCTCTGGCCATCGCGGACCTCCTCTACCTCGTCATGGGAGTCCTCATCTTCGGCTTGCCAGCACTCTCCGAGTGGTACAAGAAAAAGGTCTTTCCCTACATCTTGCCCGTGTGGTGAGTGCAGCTGCTCCCTCGCACTGACAGCCCGCCACATGTGCTCGTGCATGGACGGGTGTGGGAGGTAACCTGTGCGCAGTGTGTACACTTGTTCAAACATCCCACCAGCGACCCTCTTGATGTCGACCCGGGACTGCAGTGACCAATTTGAGTAAGAGAAAGCGTCGGTTTTTTTTGTCGCCATTCACTCACCGCAGTAAGAAAGCATTCACTGAGAAGGGTGAAGGACTGAGAAGTCACCTAACTTTATGTGACTGTTCTTGAAAGTAACTCTTGTTGCAATCAGAGGTGGGAGAGAGGACATCTTCTTGTAGAGTCGAATGAAACGTCTCTCTCCTTAGATTCCGCTGACATCTTAAGTAGGCTGCACGCGAAAGACAAGGTCCTATTCTCGAAGAACACGCTGCGTACCAGTGAGCAAAGTGATTAAGTATTTCGATGGATGCTTCTTGGGAAGGTATCAGGAGAGCTTGACGATTTCTCGATCAATCAAGTGCGATGTGCCCATGTGTTCACTGCATTTTCTTTCCTTCAGGGTGAGGTATACTGTACGTTGCTTGAGCATAGATAAGACTATGCGATATCCCATATAGATCTCTCTGAATACCCGACTATATATATATGTGGAACGCGCAATTAATTGTCAAGATGATTCTGTTGCTGATAGTTCAAAGACGTTTGATGCAGTTCAAGGATGTCTGGTATAGTTGCAAGAGTCAAGTACTTTTACTTTAACATCTTCGGGTTCTCCATTGACTCTTTTTTGTCTTGTTCATGTCCTCTGCACGGCCGCCTATACGACCCATGGACTTGCCCAACATGACCTGTAACTTCTCACTGCATTGAGCGCACACTATTATATGACATCACAAGACACGTTTAGGTGTCCGAATCATGAAAAAAATGTCGCCAGATTTGATATCGTCGTGGTATGTCGCATATTCTTAAGGATAAGCAGCTACTGCGAAGTTGCTACTTTGCTCCTTCCAGACAGCTAGTAGATACTTTCTACTTCATCTAATCTATCTAATAGGCTAGTTCGAAAATATCTATTTTGGTTATTTTTGTGTAGGAAATGGGAGTTCGGCACTGTTAAACCTGGTACATGTGTTTTTTTTGAAAAAAAAAATGTTTTCCCCTTCGCACTTCAAGTTTTATAACATACTGCATATAGTGAGTGTAGTGGACGCTGCTTTTTTCAGCCATAACTTTTGACAGGATCGAGCTACCGAACTGATTCACCCCTCTGTGAAAAGCTAAGAAGCTTCTCTCAAACTGAACCGACATACGCTTTTGCTCTAGGCTACTCATTTTTCCACAATCTGGGATCAAAGTCATCTACTGTAGCAGAGTTTGCTGCATAAGAGTTTGACTTTTTTGTGAACAAAGAAGTGGTCTCAAATTCTGTCATGCACGTGCGATCAGTCAGTTCAGCGTGCGACAAGTCACAAAAAAGAGCTCGCCTGAATGATGAAACAACTGACAATTTCTTCTTCCTCAGCTTCTATCTCAGAAGCAACACAATATAAGAACAGGATCCTTCACCTTTTTTCTTTCGGGAGAAATCTCCTTTTTACCATTGAATTTTAATAAAGATTGATCTATCAATCGGCGGCGAAAGCTCCACTTTAATCATTAGGATATCTTGATCAATCACTCTACTCACTACTTCGGACGTACCCCTCTGGAGAGAAAGGGAGACGCACAGTACAGGAGGACATTGCTCGTTCAGTGATGAATAAAGTCTGCCAAACTCTTGCTCAAGCTTGAGCAACAACACGACCTAGTGAGGCTTCGTCGTTCTCATTAGGTCCTGACAGCGCAATGTGTATACTTAAGAGGGTGAAATCGGGATCTCGGCACTTATCCTAGGGGAGAGCGTGAGACGTAGTAGATGTATCAGGATTGTTCCTTGGGGGATCTGGGCCTTACTACAAGAGCCGGCACTCGCGGCATTTCAGACCTCAAGAGTGCCATCAAAATACAGGGTGAGTCATATTTAGATTAACATTTGCAACAGAGTTGCTGATTGCGCCCGACTGCCAGGTAGGCATTGATTCTGAAGTGACTTAAGAAGATTGCATGAGAGATAGACGCACACACACACACCATTTTGCTGGACCCATGACTTCCCGCCAAAAAAGGAGTGCTCAGGTCAAATCTTGCCTTGACCAGTGACGAAGCCTTCCTGAACCTCGACGTTGTCCCGGTGGAACTTTTGGACTTTGAGTTCAGCACAGGTTGAACTGTCCATTGTCAGTGTTAATCGCACGTTTGTGTGGGTGGTGGAAAGTCCTAATTCATCAACTAGCCCATTTGCTGATTAATAACCAATTATGACTCACTCTGTAGGCTCTTGAGACACGCGCCTTGAGATTTCTTCTATTCGTAAGAGTAGAGTATACTACGCCATTGCACACCTACGTCGTACGCTGTCCGTCGAGTCACGCCAGACCGACTATTTAAAGTTTTAAATCATAATGGATGTGTTTCTGTCCTGACCTGATACTGGGTTCGCCATGGAGAGTACAGAAGTGGTTTTCTAGAGAGGCCATTTTCAATTTGGAAGATGGAAGAGAGATGCTGATCATGGTGTTGCTCGTCCGGACCAAGTAGTGGACTACGGGCATACGCGTCACTGGCTGTCAGCATCAGACACCTGCAACAGGCATCCCTAAACAAGCGGGGCCCATTTGTGCGGTCAAACGTTGACTGACGTCAAACATCAGCGAGAAGCGTGAAGGTTCAGCCGAAAGACAAGTTTTCGGACCCTCTTTGGCAACATCTCATTCATGGAGCCAGCACGATCTTCTGGCTAAATTTGAGGCTAACCTGTGCGCACCAAGTGTAGAAAACTCAGTCGTCCAAATGAGTGAGTAGTTTTTTGGAACCGTAGCACCCTCGGTCTGAATTCATTGTTTCTTCCAGTCCAAAGGTTCCAAAGATGATTAATAATAAAATAACGACTGGTTTCCTCCTTTAAATTGCATTTTTCAGAGTGTCTGTAGTTGAAACTTAATTACTTTTGGCCGAATTTTGATCCTGTGTTTAACAGCTTTGGTCTTCTTTTTTTTTTTTGAAAAAAAAAAGAAACATAAGAAGAACAGCTGAGACAGAAGCACTTTATGCTACTGTAGTGACAGAACAATGGACCTGGCAGCGTAATTATACTGTCTGCAAGCTGTAGCGGGCCAAGTCTATGTCCGCACCAGGGGCCCAAGGTGGAATTATGCCTATTTTATGCCTTCCACGCCTTTTTCATTTGGGTGCTTCGCAGAAACAGATAGACACACAAAAGCACGCCTACTCTTCTACAAGTCGTAGGAAAAGTAATGGTAACATAGATATAGATGATATTCTTTGCGCAAAATATGTGAGTCGGCTGATGGTGACCTACTGACCTGGAGCATACGTGTATACGTCACAAGCATATTTTCCGGTCTCAAGACACTCGTGTACCGCATATGCACATGTACGTACATGAGCCTGGAAACCCTCGTCCCAGTGAGAAGTCGAAAATCGTCATTCGCTGCTTCAGGCTTAGGCAACTTTGATGTTAACTTCGTTTTGAGCAATAGAAATTTCATTGCTTTCCCCTTGCGGCCTTTAAAGAAAGCTCACAGCCTTTAAAGTACATTTCAACGATCCCCGGTCTGCCCCGGCCAAAATTGATATGGCAAGTGCGTACAACGCCCAATGTGGACGTAACATCAATATTGCAATACCGTTGTTGCACATGCTGCATGCGTACATGTTTTATCTCTCTCCTTCTCTATGGCAGCTATGGTCTTGCCCACGTGGGCCGCGTGGGCTCTGCTCTGCTCACCCTCTCCGTGTCTGTGGAGCGCTACTATTCCGTCTGCCACCCGCTGAGGCCGTTCGCGGCCAAGCGCGCGCTCCTCCCGGTCACCGTCGTCTTCACCATCGTGTACAACTTGCCCAAGTTCTTCGAGCATCAGCTCTCCTTCAAGGAGAATGGAGAACCATTCCTGGACTCCAGCTGGCTGAGGAATAATCCTAAATACGTCATCTTCTACCTGTTCTTGCCCAAGTTCGTCCTGGTGGAGTTGTGCCCCTACGTCATCATGGTCGTGCTGAACTATCTGATCTGGAGAAGAGTGCAGCAACTCATTAAGATACGCAAACAGACGGGAGCAGAACAAGGTAAGGCTCAACCACGTTCTACGTTCCCGTCCCGGCCAAGAGCCCCGAACTGGCGTTGCTGTTGCAATGACAAATGGTGTTTGCACTGCACTATGCTCATAAGCATAGAAAGCAGCCTCGAGTCCGGTGTGGCCTATTAAGGGCAAAAGGCCTCTGGGTACCCGCGAACAAAATTTGAACTTGAAAATAACGTTATGTTTGAGCCTTTTGCCAGTCTGTAGGTCTGTTCCGGCTCGTGCGTGAGTCTGTTGCAGGGCAAATTTCGAGCTAGATTCTGGCCTACGGACACAGTCTGAAACTGTCTGGCCTCCACTGTGGTGGTTGCACTTTGACAACTTGGAGAACTGACTGGCTGTTTGTGCTGGAGCCTCCATTGGGAGTGCAACGTTTCTGATCAAGTCGAGTCAGCCCGCATCTCATTTTTTATCGGCTGGGGCAGTCTGAAGCAGTGCCTGAAGCTCGTCCAGATTATTGCAGAACTCATTCAGTCGCCAGCTACTGGTACATTTGCGTCTGTACTCTTCAGGTCAGCCCAGTTTATGGTGGTACATATTGCAATGTGTTCGCACTGATGCGTGCTGGAGAGACATTTTTTATGGTGCTGTTGTCGTTGAAATGGTGCCCGTGCCGTGCATACTTGGCCACAACCTGCAGCAGAAGATGTCGTGCAACATGACTTTTAATTTCCTCTCTTTATTCAGCTTTGAAATTCCAGACGCAGTCCATGCACTCGTCCTCGTTGCATCTCATTTTGCAAAGAAGTCACTTTTCAGAAGGGATCGGAAAGTTAAGCGAAACATCGGGAAATGTTTTTTAGTGAAACATTCCCTTTTGCCAAAAATAACGTAAGTTAGTAGTTATTACAGAAATGCAGTAGAGGCTTGTCCGGTGCTAAAATTAATCTCTGAAAAGTTACAGAATTCTGTTTTTTTTTTGTATTCAAGTCAGAGGCAAAAGCCACATCAACATTTATCTGCATCTAGGGTAGAGTAGCAGAAGTTTCTGATTCCTTCTTATCAGTCAGTTACATGTACTTCCATCACTCAACCAAAACTGCTATAAGAGGCCAGACCTTCTTGCTGTCGCTGCTCTGGACCGTGTCCGTGCCTTTGTGGGCCCCCCAGGGTTGCCAACATTTTGTCGAGTCAAATCTGAAGTGAAAAGCTGCCAGACACACGTCGACCATACCAGACAAAAGCCAGACCAATTTAGGAAAGCTTGGATTTTACTACATTTCTCTGCTAGCAAGAGGCCTCATTTTTGTACGTCATAACTGAACTTATACGATCACTTACACTGAGATTTTCGTCACAGGTACCTTGAAATGAAATGTGAGAGCGGACGAATTCTGGCAATTAGCAAGCTTATGGTTATGTAGTTGCTAAGCTTTGACTTACGAGAGCATTGCTCAATTGCGTTGCACGGCAAGTGAGAGCATAAAGTGCCAATGCTCTAGATAACCTTTCACCTTTACTTTTCCTGGATTTTGAGACAAATGCCTTTGGAATTGGAGTACCGTCCTTATCCTCAGGCTTCTTTCTGGCGGAGGAGGACGCTTTCCACGATATTGGACCTTGATTTCATTGAAAGGTGACTGGAAAAGATGCCCTGTACGAAGATGCACATAAAAACTGTATTTGATCAGTTTGGGAAAGAACCTTCGCAGACCTTGAAACATCATTTTGTTGGCAGACAATCATTTTGGCAACCCCCGACAGCCGGTGCTTGGCCTTTCAGAAAGACCAAGCATCGTTGCTTCAGTTTTTCCATTAGTACTTGGTCCGTGTCATTGCTGGTGACAATATCTTGTCACTTTAGCAGGGAGTTTGCACCCAAAATCAACCAAATAAAGTGCTTTTTCATTTCTCCCGTAATCATAGACACGGGATCCAAGACTTCTGTCACGGATGGCAAAGAAGCTCATGACGTAATCCGGATCTGCATCTTCTTTTATCGTGAACAATAGCAGCGAAAATCGGCCGCAGAAAGGGCCCGTCAGCCGCGAGATGGGCCGAACCAGTCGCGGACAGACAGACAGACAGACAGACAGACAGACAGACACACGTACATAAGGGCCTGTCCTTTTATATATATAAAATATATGCAGACAGATTGGGATGCAGAAGTGAAGATGAGGCGAGTTCCAGGATTTTGGAATGTTTTTGGATAATCCTTACTTGGATCCTAGATCTTTATGGGACGCTTTGCTCAACGCAACTTAAATTCACAAGTGAAAAGAAAAAAAATTTAAGTAGTGACGTACACTACACTTAAGGACACTACTTCTGGTAGAATACAGTGTGCAGTGTCACAATAGCAACACTCGCAATGATGACCCTGTCTAGCAATGACATTTTGCTACAGACCAACTAAGGCCGTTATTGTGGAACTTTATTATGCTAAAGTGGTCCCGGTTTATACCGACACCGTATAAAATAATATTCAGCTTATGCCGACATTTTTGTCAGGGCCTGATTCCTTACTAAGCAAGATGCTTCGGATGTTGGCAGTTTACATCAGTTGTGGTAGTGTTGCTGTCAGTCACCATGGATTGCTAAAGTTCAGATTGGTTTTAAGAAAAATATTTTTCAACACGGCCAAAAAAGAATCTGAACGATGACAGAACATGTCAGATTGAGCCCTGCAACAAAGATTATATAATAATGTTCGTACTGGCAAAATGATACCAGATGTGGAACATCTGGCCTCAGCAAATGCCAGTTGTCAAGCCTGGGCACCTCCGTCCACTAGCCCATCAGAACGATAGCGTAGACACTAAGACTGTGCGATATCCCTAACTGTGATATTCGATATATCGGGACCAAGTATCGCGATATTTTGAGGGTGCTCTGGTGGACGGTGCTCCCCTCACCACGCTCTGGGATCTGTGGCTCTGGGGAGGTGCGGTCTCGTGACCGAGCACGCAGCAAAACACACGTGCGGCCTCTTAAAAGGAGCGGGAACGTTGCATGGGCGTAGCAATGTAGACGATTTTTTCCTGCATTTTTTACTTCTGCTTGCTACATTTTTTGCTTTGCTTCATTGAGGTGATTTATTTACCCAAAATGCCAACCTCAACAAGGATCAATTTCGCTAGTCTCAAAGGGATCGTTGGATCCGTTTCGCCCAGTGCACAAACGAAAAGTGTTTTATAAAAGACGGATGCAAGGGTCAGACGCAGATATTTTGATCCGAGAATTTCAGAAAAGTCATATCCGGAATTAGTTGACACGTCGGTCAGCAGCGGGGGAACCCCTGACTGAAGGTGATCCACTTCAGTAGTCCCAAGCAGATCTTCATACCCTTCTAACAGTGTAGACTTAAGAACACTCAAGGGGTGCAGACTTGCCGGTGCTTGGGCATTGTTGGTATTGCATTGGTTCCCTCGCCAAAGACTTACTCACCAGGAGTCAACTTTCCATGTACCTTCTTTGCCCACTCAAAATACTTTCGCTGGAATCGGAGGTTTAGTTAGAAATTGGAGATGGCTCCGAGTCCCAGCAGGATCAGGATCGAGTCTGACTATCTAGTGGGTCTAGGAAACGCCAACTCGATAGTTTTCGTGGCTCTCCGCAAGAAGCAATCTTGTCTCGGAAACGATTCTTTCCTGACGTGGATCCAGATCTGACGAGGATTTTGTGTCAGGATATGTAGCGTGTTGAAGTTCCCTGCCATAAATCTGCCCGATGAAATGTCAACAAATAGTGTAACTTGACTCTTTGGTAGCCCAAAAAATGACAAGACAGTCTACGGTCATAGTCTTACTCATGATGAATTTTCTCTTTGGCCATTCTGTCTGTCTTCGCCAAAAAGGAGAGCTCCCAATACATGAAATAACGTGCACGAGCCAAAGCTGGCAAAACCAAGAGAGTGATGACTCTTTAGAAAGCGCCTCAGTCAGGTGACTGAGGCATTCTTATGACTTATACATTTCTGACGGAATGTGTATAAGATTGTGTTTTGGGTCCCGTTAGTCACAAATTTGGAATCCAGTCCTGGTTCCAATCAGCTTTTCGCCATCAAATCGACGCTGAAGATCGCACAAATGGGTATTTAACTTTATGCTGACTGACCAAAAGCCGAGAAAGTTAATGGAAAATGGTTAATGGAAAAACGAAAGGCTACAAATGAAGCACTGTTTTAGTAGTTAAGTTTTCGGACAAAATTGCGCAAGAATTTGACTCTTCAACGTTGGTCAGAACCGCGTGATCTTAAGCTTTGATTTGACGTAGAAACAGCTTCCTGGAAGCATCAGTGGTTCTCAGGACTTTACACGCACACTGTTGACTTTGCGGACAGAAACCTGGCTCACTGATGATCATGACGTCGCCTTCAAACTTGGCCTTGAAGGCGAACTTAACCTCATGGGTTGGGCCCATGTCCTTATCCCTGCAGAGACCTGCATCATTCTGAGGATGATGACGGGAAAAAGTGACGGAGAAGTTTGCGTGTCGCAGTTCTCGCTCACTTTGCTTGCCCCGCTGTGTCCTTAGGAATGGTTTTGCTTCTCAAAGTACTTTGTCTTGGTCGCGAGCAGCATCCTGAAGGCAGCAGTGCGAGGAATGTTGGATTTGCTGGCAACAGAGGGCACGTTTTTGTTCTTTGTCATTATAGTCTCTTGTGCCTTTCTCTGTGCACAGACCCACAGGGGTCACAGATAGCGACCTCCAGGGCCTCCAAGATTTTCTCGAGAAGACTTAGTAAGATACAGGGTGTCCCGCCAATTGCGTCCTGCAGTAGAAGAGTCCGACAGCTTTTTCAAGCCTCCTCTCCAACAGCTTTCTTTCAACGTCGATTTTATCTCTTGGTATTTAAAAGTCAAGAAACGTTTTTGAAGCATTTAATAGTGTTCAAAGTGGCTGCCTTTCTCTTGAATAATGAGCTGACACCAGTTGCGAGCCTTGGTCGCATTTCTGCCGAGTGTGAGCTCTAGGTTTGATGCCACCAGTTGTTCCAAAGGTTCTCCATGGCTTTGGATCGTGGCCATTTGATTGTCTCTTCCACCAAGAGACTCCAGAGGAATAATCGTGATCTGACGCATTTGACGCCAACAATGAGTTGGCGCAACAGCTGATGATGAAGTGACTTTACTTGTCTCAAGAAAAAACAACATTAATGGGCTTAAAAATTGAGCAACGGGAAAGAAAAATTGAAGAACAACACAAAAGCTGCAGAACTATTCGAAAGAGGGACACAATTCGCGGGATACCCTGCAGGCAGCTGATTTCTGCGCCAAGACATGATTATGGCACCTAAGTCTTCAGTCACCACACTTTGGACAACACCTCTCTGTCCCATGGCGAGGCTAGAGTTTTCCCGCCTAATTTTTGAACACCCGGTCTCGTCATTCCTTGCGCCTACCGTTACCGTAGATGATTTTCCGAGTTGAACATTTGGCAAGCAGTACTTTCCAATAGCTTTTCTTGAGTCAGAAGTCGGGCTGCGCTTGAGACTTGACTTTTGGCACATTGGAAGCTAACTGGTTGACAATGAATTTGCTTCACCAAATTTAGCCTTTACGTAGCTCTCGTCCATTGCCCGTATGAGTCGCAGTCTTGACGCCCCTTTTCTAGTTGACGACCAGTTTTTATGTACTAGCTTTGACCCGTCAAATGGAGCTTTGCCAGGTCTTTCGATTGCAGCTGCTACTTTACCGCACGCTGTGACTACTTTACATGCACTGTGTACTTTACAGCCCGCTGCAAAAGGCTAAGCTTGAACGACGGTAAACAAAAACTGCCGCCCATCAACTAGAAAAGTGGCATCAAACTACCAATGTACAGCTGGGCAAGGCCTTAACGCCCTCTTTGCATTCTGCTGCTCTCAGGCCTTGACATCCCTCGACGCCACCCTCCACCCTCCCCCCAACCCCCGCCAAACCCCCAAACCCTTGCCTCGTGTCGTCAACACCCTCTAGCGGAAGAATCCAAAATCGGGCGTAAAGTACTTCTTGCCCAGCTGTGCGTCTATAATTAGTACGACTTCTTTTTACGGATGTCAGGAATCCTCTCCTCAGCAGGGAAGAGTGTACTATATCGAGAGGTTCCCAAAAGCACGAGAGACGAATTAGAGTGTCCGGGGAGTGAGACGGAGTTAGAAATTGACTTCTAACTAATGGGGGTGACGCTGAAACTGCGAACACTTTGTTAAGTTGCTGTGGAAGTAGAAAATATTATTGTATGATCTCGTCAGCTCATACACAAGAAGCAAATGACATCACTGTTTGAACTGCACCAAGTTCTCATGTTCGGAGGACGTCAACTTTTCTCGTTCAGTGTGAGGCTTTTCTTCGAGGGCTTCGACTTTGACGAGACAAAAAAATTGAGAACATTTTTGGAAATCTATTTGTTATACTTCTTTTGTTAGGGAGGTTTTAGGCCGGGGCTAAAGTTCACTAGATCGAGAGTTGCCATTTTTTGTACTTCACCCTATCAAGTTTCTGTACGAATTCAAGACGAGACTGCCTAAAAGAAAAGACGCAAACAAAACTCTAGTCCATTGAAATACGGGATTCGTGTGTCACAGGGCCTCGAGAGTAGAGAAATGATTCTTCGACGTAGTTGTTTACTGATTTAAGACCCTTATTTTGGTACTGGGATGAGTACGGTGCTACGCGCAGTCTAGTACACAGATATCGAATGACTGCGCCTCGCATGATACTAATTCTACCATTCTTTACTGTAATAAGAACTGAAGGTGACGCAGCTTGGAAGCGCAGCGCAGCATCTCGAGAAGGACCATCTTTTGGCGATCAAGTGAGAGATGTTCTAAAGTTTCAGCTAGAGATGGTGCGAGCATCGATGAGTGCTACAGCTACTTACAGAGTGATCCTTCTACTCCATAGAGGAAGGGTGGAGCACTTTGAGGGTTCTTTTCAGGTGGAAAATTTTCCCTGAATAGTTTATGGAAAACACAAAATAAGGTTCTTGTCTGAGACCCTTTTTACGGACATTAAGGGGGTTGTGGACAGTGCAGGCAGAGCATCTTGCTATGTTGTTAAATTTGGCATAGAAAACTGAACAATAGTTAAAATTCTTGTTAGTATGCATATATTCCGCAGCTACACTCAAACCAGTTCGCTACGACATACTTGCTGTTAGTGGGTCGAAAAAGCTTCCAAAATGGGACAGAAAGTAAAAAACTTCTTCTCTCCGGAACTATAAAAGTTTCTTTCTACTCGAGTGGGTAAAAAGGGGCTCCGGGGGAATAAAGTGGCACTTTTTACTGGATCGTATTTAACGCGCGAGTTTCGCAATATTTCCCCGCTCATTTACTGTCTGGAGGGAAATATTCGGGCACTATATTTCCCTCTCCTCAGGGACATATTGTAATTCAGCACTCTGAAACTAGAAATTTTCTCTGTTTCTCGGACTTTCTCCACGGCATTTCGCAACTCTGTTTTTCATGTTGAAATGGTGAAGTATTGGTGTGACGAAGTATTCGGGAAAAATCCCAAAAATCATGCGTTAACTGACAAGGTAATGGAAAGGAATGGACTTGAGGAATAACGTGCATTCATATGTAGCCTTTTTGGACTTGCCTGCAAGCCACTCAATCGTTTTTTATCCCTTGGGCTACGCCCTCAGGATATAAAAGGACCCGAGAATGGGCTATTAAATTTCACTGATTTTGGTGCTAATTCAGGTTGTACTTTATCCTGATAAGACTATTACTAACTTCTCCCACTTATCACTAAAAGGTACTGTAGATTGCTCTATTTGAAAATTTTGTTATTCAGCGCTCATCAAACAACATGTCATTGCCCTGAATACTGAGTAAGGAACTACTGGGTGTGTTGAGCTGTAGTAATAAGCTAATCTTGCAGAAGTGCCCTGGAGGCTTTCTTTGGTCTTCGTCACCTCCTCTTCGCACCCAGTGGGACTGTCTTTGCTACTAGAGGGCAGACGACCTCTCCTCCAATCACTTGGATCCCCATTACGTGCTTGCACAGTAGGCTAAGCTTCTTTTTGGCTGGAACTTTTGTGCTAAGTAAAGTCAAGAAACTGCTACACAAGTCAAAAAATGATTTATACCTTTTCAGAATACCCCTTATTGTCAATGAGTAAATTTGGGTAGCTCAATTTGACTCACTCCCGCAGCTGCAGAAGTCACTGCTCAATGGGGCTTTCTGGTAGCCCATAGGCACTTTTGGTGGAGGTGAGGGAAAACCAGGTGCAACCTAGGAAACCCAGACAAAGCTAGTGCAACCAACCTCACTCACCCACTTTTTTGACTGTCCTGGGCTGATGTTTGAGCGGTAGAGGTGCCACCCCTGTTACCTTTACATGTCCTAGCGCCATAATTGTATTTTATTGTCACGCGGAATGAATACATCAGCTACGTTGTCTTAATGCAATGCAACTCTACGATATGATGCGTTTATGATGCTGCCACTGCAGAGATCCTCCACTACTGTTGCAAGCACTGAAGTCATGTTTCCAAATTTGAGTGCATAATTTCAGTTACTGATTCCGTATAAGCAAAGCAACAAGGCACAACTGGCCAAAAGTACCACACAACATTTTCTGTCACCTGATTCAGATTTTTAGTACCTAAGTTACAGCATAACGAAATCCACTAAAGTATACGAAGTCCTTTTGAGTCCTGTCACACTAAGCTGTACAGAGCAGAACGTGAGGATCCGCGCGACGCGATTGTGATGCCTGCCACATCTTCCTTCATGAAAAAGCTGACCCCTGTTACAGTACAGAGCTTGACAGCGTGGTCACGTTGTTCCAGTTCAAAGTAACAGCTGCTCATGAAAAACTTCATTATGTAAGAGTTCAACTGCACAGACTTCAGTTAGGAAAACGGACAATTTAGTTGATATTTTGTGGATACGCTACTTTAGCCAAAAGTTTGCCATTTTGGCTATTCTACCTGAATAAATAACACTAGGTAAGATTCACTTTTTTCTTGCGCTGGGCCTCGTGCGTTTTGCATCAGCAGAGAGGTCGCAATCTCTCTCACTTTTAGTCTAATTCAGTCGGGGTCAGGCCTGCCAGGTCGAGACAGAGAGAAGTTGATGTCCGAATGCACAGACGAATCACCATTTTTAGCATTCAGTCATAAATTGCCGCTGCGACAAGAAAAATGTGTTCACTATATCGAGACGCTCACTATAAATAAGTCTTCTGTATTTAGTTTTCTCTTCTCTTAAAATTGTGTTTCCAATGTTCTTCCCCCCATTTTGTCCGTGAATTTCTCTGCATGGAGATGGCCGAGCGAGCCAGGATTGGAATCATTGGATGGATATTTTCTCTTAGCTTTAAAGTGTCCAAGGTGGCCCAAGTTCAGTCACGTCAAGAGCAAGAGGACGAGGAAAACTCTCTCTCATGTAGCAAAGTAGACGATGCCATGTTCTTTCCAGGCTGGCCGGCATCAATGCAGCAAAGACCTCTTATTCCCCAGAAGGATAAGGGCAGCTTGGAACCATCCAAGGTGTAGCAGAGGCAACAAAGTCGGACGAACTTTCGAAACGTCCTGTACATTACGCTAGATGAAAGTGAGACTCGCTTTCTGCTCTGACTTGTCAAGACTCCAGTCGATCCGGAAAAGAGAGAGGAGTTGTCTCCCAAGCAAACTTTTTTTTCGAGACTACGAGGACGTGAACCTAACGAGACAACAACACAATGCGATGTGACAACGACTTGACTACGTAGTGTTCATCCTCGTTGAAACTAGGCCAGATTTGTCTTGTGTCTCTCAGCAAACAGGCTTTTCTTTCGTTACTAAATCTTGCTAGGCTGACAAGTGAAAGTCTCTCCTCAACAAGTCCAGCCTGGAAGACAGTCTAAGGCAGCCAGGTTCATTGCAAATAGGATTGTTTTTGCCATCAGGCCATCTTGTACAATCTGTCCCCACTCCAGCTGGACAGGGCTGGAGGCACCATATTTCGTGACCACCTTCCTCCTGTTATTCAGGCAGTCCACGGTGGACACATTTTTGCTGAAGTGACAAATAGCTGAGCTACTTTTTTCCTACTGTGTTCTGATTTTTGGAGCTAAGACCCTCAGCAAAGAAGACAGTCAAGGATGTTGCAACTAACCGATTATTCTACCTATGGCAGCGCTGTCGTTCACCTGGTCTTCTCTTCTGCACCGTAAATCAAAAAGCTTCTTGCCACCACTCTTGGCAAGGTGTGATGGGGGAGGGGCAGGGGGAGGGAGTCACTCCCCTCACCCTCCCATCAATTGTAGGCCTGGATCGAAAAATTTGTCTTGACGTCTCCCTTTTCCCTTCTTCCGTTCTACCAACTCCAGGGATGCTAAATAACTGATTCCAACGCGCATCCTGACAAACTCTTCCAGCAACTTTGGCGATTTGAGGCCGAAGGCGAAGGCCCGAAGGGCTCAGTCAGACTGTGCCACAAGCCAAAGTCATCCAGCAAAAAGGGAGCAAAGCGACCTTTTTGGTAGTGTCTAAACAAATGAAAAAAATCTTTTTGGGACCGACTTTCATGTCAACAAATCTTGCACAATGTTGTGTTTAATATGGCTCTTCTGCTTTGGGCTCTGGAGCCTGAGACACTGTGTACAGTCCTTGCCGTAAAAGTCATTCCGGGTCCAACTTTGGCTGCTGACGTTGCACTCAGACATTTTCAGGTAGAATGTTGACCTTAAATGAGTATCTTAGAATACTGAGACAAGTTCAATGTTTTGACTACCCATTTTTATCATTCATTGCTCAAAAGACAGCGAGGGTTTGAAGGAGTCATGCAGGAAAGGCTGGAATTTTAGCTTTTTGAAGGAGTGCGAATTGATGAAATTGGCTGGATTTTTTCTCGGCTGATCCTGCCCTCGAGGCCCCCAAATTCCAGGGGGGTGCCCCAAGCGCCCCCCCCCCCCTGGTGCGCAATCATGCCCCGCTTTCGGGGGGGGGAGGTTGCGACTGTAATACTGAAATGGCAGCCTAAATATCGATCTCCTGTATTCCATATTGTGCCCAGGTATCGCGTTTCACATCAAAATTCCACCTCGACACGTCCCAGTGCAGCGTGTGCAGTAAAGGTATCCCCGAGGTTCATACTTGCGGCAAGGGCTATATTTCTGAGAAGGTTGAGACAGTATCTTCTGCGCTTTTGTGTCCAAGATTCTTCAGTACTTGAGTGGCCATTCCCAAGTTGTCACTTGAACCAGAATAAGACGCTACTTTTGTTGCGCCGTCTCCTGTTCTCCTGCCTTCGAATGTCCCTCGCGTCATTGTCCAAAGACAAAGGTGAGGCAGACAATTTCCATCGAGTCCGTTTCAAACGCCAGTGGCAACCAAGCCGGAAGCTGCCCGAGTCCTGGGGGTCTAAGGGTGACCAAAACGACAAAAGTCAGACTTGTGACAAGCATTTGGAGCAGCAGGCATCGCCCGAGTGTGAACGCGTGTCAGACAGGGGAAACTGTCCCAGTGATTCAATAAGGAGAAGTTCGTCTGCTTTACTATGACTACCAAAAATGTCGCGACAAAGACAAATATGCTGAAGCAACGTGACCTGCATCAGGCTCAGGTGAAGTGTTTGCAATCACTGACACCGGTGACCTCGAGGTTTATGCAGCAAAACAGAAGAAAATTAGGTCAGAGGCCCTTTGGGGGTCTTCTAGTTGTTAATAGAAATTGACTGATTCATAGAAAAGGGCAACAGGTAGTGGAATTTTGAAAAGGAAGGGAAGGCGATGAAAAAGCAAGGAAGGTGCCTTGAATGCAACTGTCATTACCAAAATTTCCGAGTCCCACTGATACGTCACTAGTGCCACTGTGTGTTATGCAGGCCCAATGCACGAGGAGGAGATCGACCTGGCCGGCATCCTCATCTCCGTCGTGTCCATCTTTATCGTGTGCCAGAGCGTCAAGCTGGTACCGGACATATACGAGGCAAGTACGTTCTGCAGCACTGATCATAGACAGCGTTTGTGCTACTCTTATTGTTTTTCGCCCGTTAGGTATTCATGTGCGACCACCGTCACCCCAGCCAGGGTGAGTGTGTCACGACCAGGGAGATCGAGTACATCATTGACGTCTCTCACCTCAGCCTCACCATCAACTCCTCGGTCAACTTCCTCATCTACATCATCAAGGGAGGCGAATTCAGCAACGTCCTCCTTCAGGTAACAACAACAAGCCAGCATTTGTAACGTTGTCGTACAGAAGGAAAAAAAACACCTGCACTGTTGTGATCTACATTTTCTGGTAGCCACCACTTCCCTACAAAAGATGTACCGGGGTCGTTAGCTCAATGGTGTCAAGTAGAAAACTGCATCTGGAAGCCAACCGAGTGTATGGAGAAAACGGTGTTGGATAAACGAGATTTAATCCTGAGATTTCCTCACTAGCAGTCACCTTTTTCATCCTGGCGCAGCCGTCGAGTCACACAATTTTTGCTGAGACACCCTGTACAGCACGCAGACCCTGATTTTCCGGAAACTGGAAGTGTTGTTGGTATGTGTAACAGAGTGATTTAAACATCCGATACCTGAGACGTCGAACAGACGTTGCATGACTTTGAAAAAAATTGCAAATTTTCGTCCTGTCAACGTCTAATGCAAGTCGGTGTGCCTGAAGGAGAGTGGGTGCATCAGCTGGTTGTTGCACAGGAACCGTGCATTTAGGGACATACACACTATGCTGGGAGTGCCAAAAGTCCTGCAATTCTCTAAAAACCTTCTAAAAATAATTTTCCATCAATAAATATGAATATCTTGCATTTTGAGAGGTGTCTTGAAGGCATGAGCTGAAGTCTGAGACATCCCACAGGTGGTTGGCACTTCATTTGCCAAAGTTATAGAACTATGGGAGAACTCCATAAACAGAACTTAGAGTACATTGACTGGCGACAGTGTCAGGTCCATTGCCAAGAGGTTCCATGTTGACTGCAGCACAGTATGAAGGGTCAAAAAGAGGTTCACTGGCACAAGGAACCACTCAACTCTGATCGTAATAGAAGCAGGCATCCTCACTCTGCTTGGACTCAGGCCACCATTTCTGCAATAAGAAAAGGTCAGCTGCAATCTGGCCCTCAGCATCAACAAGATGGCAAAAGAGCATGCTGTGTCCCCCCTCCACAATGTCCTGGATCATCAAGAAGGGCCTGTGAATGAAGTCAAGGGCAATGACAAGGTGTCAGACCTTGACCGTTGCAAACAGGGCTGCCAGGGTCAAGACACGCACAAAGACCCTCAACTAGATGAAATTAAATCTGAGGAAGGCCATTGTTTGCACAGATGAGAAAAACATGTCTGTGGACAAGACCCACAACTGCAGGAACATGAGGTGAATCACAAAGAGGAAAGAGGACATTGACCCGAGCATCCGGTACTCTGTGAAGTCCAACTTTCACACAGAAGCCATGAGCTTTGACCCCATGACAATGATGGGTTTTCCACCAAGCTAGGCGGGATTGACAGCACCATGAGCAGACAGGAATACATCAAAGTGATGAAGAAAAGGTCGTCCCACACCTCAGTAGAGGGAACCATCCCCCCCAGCCGGATGATGGTGCCCCTCCCCACCTCTAAGGACATGCAGAAGTACATTGAGTCCAGGTTGGGGTCCAAGGGGGTCTGGCCAAAGACATTTTCGCTGCCAAACTCGCCAAACCTCTTGAACCCTCTTGACTACTATATGTGGACATGGGTGTAGACAGCTGCTTCTGCAAAGCATCTGTTGCTGCCCTGAAGCTTTCCATTAAGAAGAAGCGGGCTGAGATGAACCCCAGCAACCTGGAGAAGGTCTACAAGCTCTTTTGCTGCCACATCAAGAGGTGCATTGCTGCCAAGAGTGGCGTCGTCAAGAAGTAATATCCAAAGAAAGAATCCATTAAAAAACTTTCAAAACTCTCTAAACCTAAGGCTCATGAAGTTATTCTTGATGAAGGCGAACATTAGAAAGCTGTAGGACTTTTGGCGTACCCGGTACAATGAAACTTTGATATAGTCAATTCCGCTACAGCAGAAATTCTCGATAAATGCGCTGCTTTTCTTTTTCCCCCAAATTCACGCTGTGCAAGAGCTGTTGCACCCACTCTCTTTCAAGCATGCTGAGGCAAGCATTGAGATTCCTGTGCTGCCCTGTGACGATCACGGTAAAAAATGGTCAAGGTGGCTGGGATCTCGTCAGCGGCGCAGAAGGTCAGCAAAAAGATTTTGTTCTGAAGGCTTTAAGAAATGCGACACAATGGATTCTTTTGTGACTGGAAATTCCGCATACTTGGCATACAAGGTGCGACCTCTTTAGCGCGCCGTCAATAGAAGGGGATCCCGCTGGGGAAAAGTGTGGAAATTCCCATTTAAAGCGAACCCGGCACCGTAGGACACCGTGAACACACTTTCTTTCAAGACTGTGCGATATGTCGTGTGTCAATAATAATTACCGCGATACGTATTTCCAAGAATGTCGCGCTATCTAAAAATACATCACGATATCATACAATACTTTTGCATGCAATGCGGAGAGAAAAAGCAGTTAGTGCTGGGAAAGCCCTGCCGTCCGTGGGCTAGATGGGCTTCCACGCAGTGACCTTAAACGAGAGCAATGGAACCTGAAGGTGTTGAAGCAACAGCGCTTGAATTATTTTCTAATAAATGATCTTCGCAGTATGAGTAAAAGTATCATCTCGACAATCAGCTGGGCATTCAACATGTCGTGCCAGCAATGGCGATGCTTTGTCTCAATATAACATATATCCCTTATTTGACTAATTTGGGACATGACGCAGTCCTACCTTTCTTTTCCCATCTCTTTTGCACTGTGGCTTGATCCAAAATGGGCCACGCAGCACAAGTGGATCTTAAAGACGTGGACAGCAAAAGGTCTGTGTCGGCTGGCGCGCACAAAGAGTCCATTTGGCTGACGCAACCTTTAACGGTGGATCGGGGTGCTGATTCATCAATTAACAGCCCTAGAACCCTCCGACCAATTGGCCGAAGCGAATTATCTTACACCCTGTATAAGTACAAAGCATCTGAAGTAATTTCTCTGCATTCCATAAGGGTTTTAGAGGAATGCGTGCATCAAGACAATCCTCAGGGTAACAAGTCCTTGCTACTACAGGAATTTCAGATATCGGACCACAGGTTTGAGCATGGCCAAGAAGCCTTGTCTTTTTTTGTCAGACTTTTTGGCATTTCAACTCTCTGTGCGTCCCCCATCAACGACAACGACCTGAAACTGCTGCCTGACTATTTCCGTTCTTCCGAAGTTGACTCGATTGACCCTCCTATGCTTCCCGTAAAGTTAATATAGTGACTGGGCTCCTGCCGTCACTAGAATAAGGCAAAAACTGGTGTTCTACATGAAAATGGCTTCGAACATTGCAAGAACTGGTCTGATTTCTGATGTTTCAAAACGAGCAAGAACTTGATACGCTGAGCATTGTTTTCGTTCCAAGTAGGTCTTCGTGGCTCCAACCGCAGAGAAATTAAACTTTGTAGAGGGTCAGTCGCATTTCCACTGGGATACACTGTTTAATCTCACTGCTGTATTGCCTTATGTAGGCACCCAGCAGAGAATGGCGCCACTTCAAAGTCGCGAGGTCCCACCTAGGCCTTGATTTTCGCATCAGTCGCTTTCCGGGAAGTAGAAAACGTCGACGTTTTCCCTCCCCAGGCTGATTAAAAGGGATTCTCAATGCCTGCGCTCTTTTCCCTCGTCCCTCCGACCTTTCAAAGTAGACTTGAAGCCCTTGGAATACGTAACGTTCAGTCTCAAGATGTTCGAGGACATCTGAAGCTCTCAAGAGACCGAGTTTATGACGCTGATATCGCTCGGGGACATCAGTAAATGCGCATAAACTATGTCCATGCACATGCGAGTAAAACACAGTCGTGAAGTCTTATATTTAGCCTCAGTTGAGAAAATACTTAGCAAAACTACTTTGACTTGGAGGACCAGGCTTTCCCGTTCGACGTGTACTTTGTCTTTTACACAGACCACTTTTGTGCCGTTGACTCAAAATAGTCACCATTTGCAGCAAGTCAAGCAACACTAATGAAGTTGTCCTTGCTGAAGTTCAGAGTGCGTCTAAAACTCGCACGTGTGTGCGCGCGCGCATGATTGCTGCGAATTTACTGTTGCAAAAAAGCAACCAAGACCCATCGACTGAGAGCAAAGGACGGATCCAATTAAGGACCGTCCCGTGCCTTCTCCGACAGCCTGAACAAACACTGTTGGTACACAAAGACGCTCGCTCGCTCGAACAAGAACACTAACATGTATGTACAAAAAGAATGCCTTAAGGCTTGTGCAAGCTTCACCTTTCGTTCCTCCTCACTTAGATGTTGCGTCCTCTTCCGAGGTCGCCTTCCAACCACACGAACGGTGGCAGGTACGAGATGGTCGTGGCCTCGCCCAACGGCAGGGTTACGTCCGTCACCGGCAGGCCAGTCGCGGCCGCCACCGAGGAGCTGCTGTCCTCCAGTAAGACGAAGTCATCCCAGCAGAATCAGCGAGGAGCTGAAGGCGGAGAAGAGGGTAAGGCCGAGGACTCCACGGCCGCGCCCATGTCTGTCGAGAGCGGCGTCTGCACTGGAGACTTCGACCACGAGTCCGAAGATCAAGGGCAGCTAAACAAGGGCTGGCCGTTCATGATGTACGACATGACGGCGACGCTCATGGTGGACGAGGACGAGACCAAGAGGACTCAAGAGACGCCGCAGGACGCTAACCGTCGCAGAAGGAGTAAGCCAACATAGTGTTAAGGAATTATCCATTATTCACCATGCAGCATATTTCGCTTCTTTTGGGGCCCCCTACTTTAAGTGACTTTAGCATCGACGAAACGTGCCCTGATTGACTCCAGCAGCAAGAGGAGGCTCTTTACTGAACCTGATTGAAGTTGCTCCTGAAAAACACTGATTTATTAAGAGCACTTAAAAACACTACCTGAAGCTGGGCCCTAAAAGTCCATTCATGTAACAGCAAATGCAGGCAGTTAACGAAATGGCCGATCCATTGAGGTGAAAGTAGAGATTGAAAACTTCGCTCGTGTCAACTAAAAAATTCATTAAAAAATTAACAGGGACGTCTATACCTCTGTACTGATAACTGTCGCTTTACAGTATGTCAAGAAATTGCTGTGGACTTTAAATTTGCTTTTTATGCGGTCATACTGTCTCTCCGTTGTTCAGGACACGTTATTTCATTCATGCAGGATCTGTAACAAGGTACTTAGGGCTTTTTTTTGGTCAGCACAAATGCTAATACATGCATGTAAATGGCGGGTAAAAAAAAATAAAGTTTAAGGAGCACTTGGAACCCGACATCAATTCCTCGGCATGTTGAAGCGACGTTACAATCAGGTTCCGTAGGAAGCTGACGTTAAATATGGCGAACCCGGTATTGGCAATCGTCTACTTTCAACACTTTCCGTACTTTCCGTCGTGGACTACTTTCGAGAGCGGCAAATGGGGGAGGAGGACACTGATCCTGTGTCTCTTCCCCAGAAGCCATCGATTGTGCCGTCTGAGCTCTCGAATATGACTGCCAGCTTATCTTGGGATGCCAAAAATGCGCACTGACGACTGCGCCGCTTCTATGTCTATCCAGCGGAAGACTTCTATGTTTATCCGCCTGCGATTTCGCGAATTCCTGAATATGTCCGCAAATTATGCACCCACGCCCAAATGCTACTTACTCAAGCGGTGATTTTTCCAAATTTGCTCTTAAATGTGGATGGAGCTTCAGTTCTGCTAAGCATCTTGGCCTTTCATAGGCAAGGGGACGAAGTGAGACGGCAAAATCAGCTCCTTCCCTGGAACAAACATTGTTGGGGATGATTATTCAAACAAGGACCATAGAAGAATAAGTACACATAACTGCCACTCGCCACCCAACAGCCTGAATCTAAAGGCTGAGCATGGTATTGGGCCCAACTGTACTATAGTTGAGTCAGCAAATGTTTGAGCGGCGGTTTTGCTACCTGCTGGCGGTTCCACTGGTCGTGTGTGTGTGTGTGTGTGTGTGTGTGTGTGTGTTACAAATCTGCCCAAATAGAGTTTTTCTATCCCCATCCATGTCTGGACATTGTTAGCAGGTGGAAGACGTAGCCGCTATCATTGAAGTTCCTGCAGATCCATGGGGAGGAGCAGGTTCTTCAGAGACACTTGGTGGCATTGACCGAGCGTTGCACACTTGATCCTCAATGAAAACCTTCTTGTTTGAGAAGATCTTCTGTGGAGGGATTGCACCGCAGAAAATTCAAGATCTCCTCGCTCTTCTTGACTCTGGACTTGCAGTTCCTTGTGTTGTGGAGCTGCGTCACCACCCTCTTGCAGTAGGACTTTAGGCCCAAGTCTCTCACTGCCTCCCAAATCAAGCTGTGGGAGGCATCTCTCTCTCTCTCTCTCTCTCTCTCTCTCTCTCTCTCTCTCTCCTGCATGGACTTCCCCAGGTTGTACTTGATGGCCTGCCTCAGGTTGCTTAGGAACTAGCCAGTTCTTTTCTTGTGGGAAGGTTGATCCTTCTTTGCTTGCTGCACTGTCCTGATGGCCTTGTATTCGGCCTAGACTCCTCTCACAGTTGTGGGGTCAAGACCCACAATGTCAGCAATGCAAGAGTTGGGAACATCTGCATTTCTAAGGTCAACAATACATTGCCTCTTGTACTTTTCAGAGGTCATTTTGAAGGTGTTCCAGTTGTTTGTCTACGCCATTGACTGTCATCCAGTCTACCTTGCACATCAGAGTACAATCAGCGGACATATGCTAAGAAAAGATCTCTCATTAATGCTAAAAAAATTCAGACAAGTTGAGTTATGCACCCTGTATATCAAAACCTGGGATCCCGACGTGATGATCATGTATGGAGACGACTGTAGTGACATTTTTGCTGGTTTTAGTGGCAAATTTTGTGGCATAGTTAGCCTAAAACTGAGCATTTTTAAGTGATCTGCGAGCAGTTGGTAGCAAAACACTGTTGGGTCAAACTGTATATCGTATTTTTGTGATTATATGATGGTCTCAATCGCATCTTTTCTTGAAAAGTGACTCGGAGGTAGATTGCTCCATGTTTGATGTAACTGTATCTGTTTGCATGACTCGGCACCAAATTCGGTGGCATGATCATTTTCCTGAATGGACGTTGTTTTGTGCAAAATTTGGCTCTGTTTTGGTTTTGTTTCTGTTGAACTGTTTGCTGACCCGTCTAATCCCGTCTGATCCACACAGTGAGGCCCCCTACCACTTTACAATGGCAACACAGTGACACTTCACTGTTGGACCAAAATCTTTAGATGACGCACTTTACACACTCCAAATGTCGTGGCTGCAGAGCAGCACGTGAGCATCTCAGAAGTATCTGCAATGCAGGGTTAGCAACAGACTCAGCTACGGCTTTCGGTGTGTGTACAGACAGGTACAAATGACTGGTACATCCATCTGGTGAACTATTAACCCGACTGTCTGTGCCTCGTGCTTTTGGCATCAGCTCCCTTGACATGAAGTTGCAGAAGAACCTCTGACTCTGACAATGACAGACTGGAGTAGATGTTCTTCTGCAACTGAAAAACAAGCCACTTTTCATTTTTAAATCTAGTTGAGAACGTCCGTTGTTGTCCAAAGAATCTGCTATCACATGAGACCACTACAATGGGAAAGGAGTCGTGTACAGATTGTGATCCAACAGTGTTTGTTTGCTTGGTCCCCAGGGTGTCCCTATGTCCGGCGAGCACGGTATCCTTATTCTTCTGTGACAGGAGCAGGGACAGCTGACTTGTAGGCTGTACGTACACTGACGTGCATAAGTGAGCGCCCCCTCGCCAAGACGCAGCGAAAATCACCCTCAATGGCTACTTTTGAAGTGCTAAAGTGCAAAGAGTTTTTCCCATGGGCAGGGGAAGCTCTTCTTCTACAGTACTCCTACCCTTCTCCAGGGGGTACCTCTGCCCCCTCAACCCACCCGCTGTGTGCGCTGTCCTTGACCTCCCACTTAACCCGCGTGAGTCCTCCTCAGCAGCTGCATGTTTGAAAAGTGGACCAAAGACTTGTTCTTGGTGTGAGCAAAACTTTGCATATCAACAGAAGAAAAAGACACAACTGTGTAAAAATAATTTAATGACTTCCATGAGGCATTCTGAAATTTTTGACCTGACGGAGGCCATTTCTCCCAGTTTCACCTGCATAAGTGTGACAAGGAGTGTGCGATGGGGGTGTCTGATCTTCATTCATGCTTAGCTTTAGCAAGCACCTCACTGAAGGTGTGCAAGGAGGCCAAGAAGCGCGGGTGGGGGAGGTGCTTACTTCTGCATATGGGTCAAAGTGGAATTGGGGGCAGAGCATCTATTCTGAAAATCATTGTTCGAAGGTAAGTACAAACAATTCTCTGAATTATTCATTTGTTCTTCAAAACGTTTTTTTTGCACCAATTTTGAATAATCTGTTCAGCTGGTTTGTTATATAAACCAGCAACAAAAGGGCACAGCCAGAGTTGTCAGATGGCCATTTTCACGTCCAGATTTAACTATTTCTGGCTTATTTAGGAGAGGTCTTGCTAAAATTTCTGGGATTTATGTGGTGTTTGGCCATTTTTTTGACTGAGATTTAGTGTTTGGGCGGCCTTGAAATTTCCTTGGTGGTAACTTGGGAGTTTTTATATTGATTTTGGCCATTTTGGTTTCTGGCTATCTTGAAAACCTGGAAGGAGTGATGAGAAACTGCAAGATCTGAAAATGAACAAACCCACAGAAGGCGGTGAAGCGAGACGAGACCATTGATAGGTTAGTGTTTCTCAAGTCAGGACTTTAGGGATCAAGTGATGCCGTCAGTGTACGGAAGGGAATATCCAGAATGAATAGCTTTTATTTAGCATGTTACTTTTTTTTAGTTTGTTCAAATAGTTTGAACTATTCGTTTGAATAAAACCTGTTTGAGTCTTTGCGCAAAACTTTGAAACTGGGCACCTCGAACGGACTCTCCGGTCGGAGGTGCAGCCCCCAAAGGGAGGCGTGAAGAGCGCAATTTATGGGGGGAAAATGTGATTCCCCCATGGAAAAGTAGCGATTTAAAACCATATTTGCTGCTGCTGCTTTGTGTGTGCGCGCGTGTGGCGGGGTGCGCGCGTGTGTGGGTGTATGCACGTGCACAAGGCTCACTTAGTCGTGGCAGTGTTGTAGTAAAGCTGGAGAAAGTTGTAGAACTTTTCAATTCAACGGACTGTAAATTTCATGCAGTCACCGTGTGAAAGAAGGATGAGTCTCGTCCATTCTACATATTCGGACTGTCGTTGTACAAGCAGTACTGTATTATCACACACACTAAAATTGCTCAAATGCGCATACACTGGCACACATCATATAGTTAGAGCTAACAAACTGAACTAAAAGGTGGATAAAGCTAAAACTGAGCGAAGGTGACAAATATTAAAATTTATATATTAGTCATGCAAAGGGATGGAAAGGGTGAGCTTGAGTTTTGGCCTTTGACTCACTTTTTGTGTTAGAGCAGCGCTTAGTTCTCTTGATCACTTAGTCAAATTTACTTAATTTTCGTACTTTAGTCACTTCTTTAGTCAAAGGAATAGTGCTTGATGTGCCTGATGCACTAGAAGAATGCAAACCACTGTGTGAACACAACTGAACAAGTCATATTCTCTTTTCTGTCTTTCTCCATGACTTGTAAGTCTTAAATGTCACGGGTCTTATCCATCACCTCGTCGTAATATTCGAAGGCCACCCAGGCCTCTAGGCCTGCACTGAGGTGGGGCATCATACGAGCATCAAGCGTGTACGGGAGAAAAATGTAAATAAATGGAATGGCCGGCTTTTACATAGAATGCGATAGAAAATGACAGGAAAGTCCTTGACCAGACAGATCACACGACCGATTGCACTGTTCCTTGGAATCTGCCTACCTCAATGACCGCCGGGAGCCTCCTCTGGATGAACGGTGTCAATCCTTTCATGACAGCTCCTTGTCCCAGCTGAACAGCAGGCGGATCAGCAAGGAAGACTGCAAGAACATGCTGCAAGACAATGATTATAATTATTACACTGCCCTGTAACAAGTGGACAGCTGAAGTGCGCGCACGAGAGGAATATCTTGAAAAGCATGTCAGCTGTTGTGAGAAGTGACACTCACATTCTAGTAGTATAAAATGAGGAAGTAAAATGTCAGTGAGACAGATCTAAAATCTGTTGTTTTTAATGCAAGCTTTAATACAAGCTAACCATCATCCAAGCAAGATGCCATCATGTGCTGTCTACAATTTCTTCAATCACTCCAGGAAGGATGCCAAGAAGGATTGTCAGAAATCCTCCTTCAAGTAAGTTTTCACTCTGAGTAGGTTAGACACTTCTGTTTCTGTCTGTCCCACATTGTGACACCATGATGGTCTCAAGCAAACCATATCTTGCCTTTTAGGTTCCCACTTCATGACCCCAACCTTTGTGCAACAAAAGTCAAGAACATACAGCAAAAGGGCTTTGTCCCAAGCCCCTTTTCCGCTGTGTGCTCTGACAACTTTGACCCTTCGGTAATCGATGCATCATCCAGTAGACCACATCTGGTGCAAAGGGCCATCCAATGGTGTTCCCTTCCTACCCAGCCTTGTATTAGCCTCACCAGCAGATGCTTTGAAAGGCTCCCAAAGTCTGTTTCTGTATTCCTGAGAAGATGAGTCAGAAGAAATGGGATGCCCTCCTCCTCTCTGTCAAGGCAGTCTTGCAGAAGAAGAGAATTGAACATGAACCACTGCTACTCCTTGCCTGGCAGTGATATTCTCAGTCCTCATCTGGAGTCTCTCATGAAGATAATCCAGAGGCAGAAGAAGACAATCAAGAACTAGAGGGTGAAGATATTTAAGTACAAGAAGCAGGTGGGAACTCTCAGAAGTGTAACAAAAAATCTTAAAAAGCAGGGGATGATCTTTGGGGAGGGTGCTACTCTGTTGGATTCTATGGCTTCCATTATTCCAGCTGAGATACTCAAACACTTAGAGAGGAACCCAAAGTCTGGAAAAGTGAGCAGAGTCAAGTATCCTCCTATGCTACAGTCCTTTGTCCTCACTCTTCAATTTTATTCAAGCAAAGCCAATGAGTACAAGACTTTCGCCCTCACACTTCCTCACCTGTCAGTGATCTGTACATGGTAGAGCTCCTTTGATGGGATCCCTGGCATCACCCAAGAGACCTTGGAGGCTTTAAAAATGAGAGTAAATGAAAAGAAAGTCAAACGAGGAAGCCTGTACTACCGTCTTATTCTAGATGGGATGGCTGTCAAGAAGTTGTTTGATTTTCATGGAGACAAGTACTTGGGAACAGGAGAGACTGATGATTCTGCCAATGATGCGACACAGGCACTTGTCTTCCTAGTGGTGTGTGTGAATGGGCACTGGAAATGCCCACTGGCTCGCTATTTCATCAGTGCTCTTCATGAGAATGAAAAAGCCAACATTGTCTACATTGCTTAGCAGAAACTCTATGATGCGGGAATTATTGCAATGAGTGTGATCTATGACGGGACTGTATGTTGTGTTACCATGTTTAAGGAATTTGGTGGGCATGTGAGAGACATTTCTAACCTGCACCCCGTGTTTCCCCATCCCTCAGATGACTCAGTTAAAGTGTGTGCCCTGCTGGATGTTGTCCACATGCTAAAGCTCTTGAAGAACACTTTGGGCACATATTTGGTCATTAACAATAGCAAAGGTGAGGCTATTAAATGGGAATACATCGAGGCATTGCTCTGATTGCAAGAACAAGAAGGACTAAGAGCTGGTAAAAAATTACAAAAAGAACATATTGAATGGAGACAAGACAAGATGAAGGTCAAACTGGTGGCCCAATTTCAAGGTGCAGGGCCAACATGCGAGTTTATTTGACTCTGATGTCATCTTTGACATTCTGAACTCTAGACATCCAATTGCTAGGTTTGGGAAAGCCATGCAAACTTTGACTACTGGAGGCCACTCTTTGAATCAATGCAAGCATACATCATGGGCCTGAGCACTGTCTCTGGCAAGCTTCTGCTTAACATAAAGCAAAAAACTGCCTTTGTGGGATTCCTGGTGGCCATAAAATCATTCATGTTCCTCTATGATACCTACATCAAAACTGGAAGACTCTAGTATCTGCTTGGCTATAAATATTTTCAGGACCACATTGAGTTTCTGTTTGCTGCAATTTGCTGTCGGTATGGGTATAACAACAACCCTTCAACAAAGGAATTTTCAAGTGCATACAAAAGGCTTCTTGTGCGTCACCAGATTCAGGGAAGCTCAAACAGCAACTGCATTCCACAGGACAGTACTGTGAACCACAGGATGTACTACACATGTGAACCACAGGATGTACTACATATGTGAACCACAGGCTGTACTACACATATGTGAAGAAACTGGAAAAGTCATTTCCTGTATAATGGCTGCATATATTACCTTGCCAAGAGACAATAATCTGTGTGACAAGATTGCCTATACTGTCTTGAAATCAGTTGCTGTGAAATCATAGGTGTTTTCAAGACTAACGAGCAACGTGATGGACACCTCTGCAACCACCGATCATGCCTATCGTTTGATCAAAGTCATTGCTTTATAAGCTACTCCAAGATAAAGCTACACAATCTTGGTGCCAAAGCAACTGAACAAATAAAGGGCCACAAAGGTGACTGGGATGATTAATTCTCAATAAAAATCATTGAAGGCTGGCTGTGTTTGAAAACAACATAGATTGTACAATAAATGCTAATTTCTATCTGGCACTTGTGTAATTATAAGGTTTGTAGCATTTTTCTGTCGTATACGTAGTAAGAAGTGTGCGCGCGCATGCGCACATGTGTAGAGAGAGTGAAATGGTTGATGTTTTTGCGTTATTTCTATCGTCATCTCTATCATCATCATCGCGTAGTTTAAGTTCCATATTCTATGATCTTTGCTTCGTGTTGAGCTTTTTGCTCTATCTTACGCACATGTACCAGTTGTGACCCCAGTATGATAGGGATTTCTGGATCGTTCTGGTGAGCCAGCTGGGTTGGGCTCGTGTGTACTCTGGTCGAGTATCTTTCGGATAGTACTTAAGCCAAAGAATGCCTCACCCCAGTCACTCACGCACCGACTCTTGAAGCGGCAGCAACTCCTACAACTTCACCTGCACCTCATCCCACCTTGGGCAATCTCTTCAGGACTCACCGGGAGGACGGATTCCCCCGACAGCTGGAGAAAACGTTACAATGCTCTCCAGGAGCCCGTGGAAGACGAACGAGGCGGTGACCCCAGCGATGAGACCGTTCTATGATCAGAATTGGGTTAACTCTGCTCAGAGCAAGGTGATGG
>JAAUXU010137045.1_pt1 | contig 30540 bp, 23 predicted proteins | sample 7278151 | NCBI WGS metagenome assembly JAAUXU01 (sample SAMN14350113, study PRJNA611818) | marine sediment metagenome | isolation source: surface marine sediment (1.8m) | place: French Polynesia: Moorea | collected 2018-08 | reverse complement strand
GCCCCCTATTGGATCCCTGATAGGCAGCTTGGAGCAGAATGACAGCTTAAGTAGTGATGTTGGGGGTCTGAGTTTTCAAATCTGGGTACTTTAGGATATTCCACCGTCAATAACAGAGGCCTGCTCATCTCTACCACAGACTACTTGCATGCATCCCTATTGCTCACCCCTCCTCCCCTCAAGCTGTCATTCTGCTCCAAGCTGCCTATCAGGGATCCAATAGGGGGCGCTGCCAGGCTGGAGGTCTGGGTGTAACTACTAAGTCTGTGACTCTGTACAAAAACCTCGCAACCTCCACAGGAACCGCTGTCTGTGGCTAAGCAGGCTCTCCTTATGTCTCTGAAGAGTGGGCGTGGAGCACAGAGATATCTCCAAGGCGGCGTCATAGAGCTCCATAACGTGGTAGGAACTTACGTAAGACAACGTGGAAAGAAAGACACCATAGGAAGTTCCATCATCAGGCTCAGATTAGGTTACAACACTGTATATTTTCCAGAGTTGCGCGTACTGGGCAGTCTGGGGAGGATACTTGACAGCTGCCAATGTGCCCGTTGGAACGAGAGTCATGCCGCAAAAACCCATGTTTCAGTTCAACATTCTAACTTAGGTCCGTTCTACTGGCATGGTAACGCGGCTGACCTGCAACATGCACATGTACAGGGTCCCTGTGCAAAGCCGTGACATGTGCTTCGGCGGGAAATTCAAATGAATATTCCACTGCCTTGAGATTCCAGAATCACGTAGCAGGAGTCTGTGAGTTGATTGCCTACTGGCCTCACTGCTGTTGGCGTACCTGGTAGCCAGAGCTTTACTTACACAACTCACAGACTCCTGCTATATGGTTCTGGAATCTCAAGGCAGTGGAATATTCATTTGAATTTCCCACCAAAGCACATGTCACGGCTTTGCACAGGGACCCTGTAGAATATCACAACGCTGCTTCAGGAGAAAGCGCAAGACAGCAGACAGCTAGCTATGCCGATGTAGCACTGTGGCACTGATGAGACTTTCACCTTGGGTAACAATAAACAATGACATCGATGTTAACCTTCAGCAAAGGTGCTGAGGAGTGCGGCAAACAAATCCGTGCTCTGGCACTCATACCTCTCGCAAGTCTCGAAAGTTCCTGAAAATTCGAATTTCCCGCCCTTTTGTTGTCACCTGTCAGTAGGCCTGAGGAGCTCAAGGCTTAGCGGACAATCCGCGTCGCCAAGTTGGCTTTGTTCGGAATTTTCTAGTCACGTAGAGGTTGCACGTGGAATGACCGGGAGTATCTAAACAAATCAGTCGATAGTGTGGACTGAACCATTGCCGATCGATCCGTTGCTCTACTGTACTCTGCCTCAGGAATGTTTAGATACTCTAGACGTTCTGCGGAGTGCAACCTCCCGTGATACCTGGTTATAGAATAACAGCAGCTTCTGGGGACGGGGATAGCGCTGTGCTATTGACTTGCCAGTACAGACTTGGAGAGACAGCAACAGAAGTTCTGACTTTCTCGTCCAAGTCGGTGGGACTCAGCCTGGTCACAGTGTCCGTTGGCCTGAAAGGCTAAAACAGTCTCAACATGAGCGATCAAAGAGAGGTGCCGACTGATCACGAGCCCGGCGAGACAACATTTCGAGTCGAGACGGAATCCGACTCGACATGTCGAGTCGAGTCGTTCTACATCGCTAAAGTAAAACTGAGTTGACTCAAGAAAACAAATGTGACTCAAGTTGCCTTAGGAAAAGCTTATCACTTTATCACATCAGCGCAAAGTTAAGAAGAAAGAAATCGGCACGAAAAATTGTGATATCATTGCTGAACTGGAGGAGCAAGTAGGCCATTAAAAATTATACCTGAAGAATTGCTTTTGTCTAAAAAAAAAAAAATACTCCCTTTGCTTTGTTTGCGTGGTTGAAACTTTTAAAAAAACAGGTTACTCAAATGCTCAAGTCAAAACTATGAAAAGCTCGACCCGAAACCCGACCCGAGCCACATTCAGCTTTACCTTGAAGTGTTGAAGTCTAAAAGCGTTGATTCGTCATTGGGGCTATGTGGAGACTCAAGGGAAGGAGGTGAACACGGTGGTGCCTTTGCCCCTGTTCTTGTCATGCATTCGTCCATCGTCAAGCTGTGATCCGCCTCCATGGCCGTCTTCTGGATAATCCTGCTGTGCTTCTCGCCGGTCTGGTCCTCGTCCCGAAACTGCACCTTTCTGGGCCAGCCCGGCTGGAGGTGCGATGACGGCCAGTGTCTGGACAGGGAGTGGATCTGCGACGAGCACGTCCAGTGCAAGTTGCCGGACGAGTCAGATGAGGTTGAGGGTTGTCAGCTCTTCCCAGAGACAGGTGACAGAACAACTTTCCGTGGTCTTGGGCCAAACTATCTTCATCTCGTTCTACAGGTTGTAAGTCTTGGTATGGACTTCGCCACCAAAAATGCTCCAACGGTCGGTGCGTGACAGACCTGTCAGAGTGTCCTTTGGATTCATCTGAGACCACGGGAGGGGAGCCAGCATTTCCCACCACATCTTCTTGTCCGTCGGACCTGAGAGACCCCTGGCGATGCAATAACGGGATGTGCATTGACCGCAGTCTTGTGTGCGACGGCAGGAGCCACTGCGACGACGGCTCCGATGAGATCGAGGGGTGCAGAATGTTCCCAGAGGAAGGATGTCTCTCTTGGTTTGGGAAGAAGCACGTGAAATGCCAGAACCACAGCCACATTTGTACCTTGCCGGAGCTTTCTCAGGACGACTGCAGGAAGTGCGACAACGTCGCCGAGTGGAGGTGCAATGACGGCCTTTGCATCCCTGCGGCCGAAGTGCAGAATGGCCTCAAGAACTGCGTCGACGGGAGTGACGAGGAGCACGGTAGGACGAGAATGCTGTACCTACACTTGAACGAATCCCTAGCAGTTGAGGTCAAAACGTTGCATGCACCTGAATAGCAGTTAAATTCCGCCAAAAGGAGGAAAAATGAAGTAGCACTGGTAAGGGTTAAATAACATCAATTGAAGTATACAAACTTCAATCTTCAACTGAGTCAGTCATACAGTGTGAAACACACCTTTACATCAGCCCATGACTCCGTATAAACTTCTTTACAGATGTGATCGTCTGGTGGCAAATGGCATTGGTCACGCTGATTGTTGCCATCACTGGGATCGTCCTGTCCTTCTTGTTCAGGTTCTTAAAGAACAAGGTAAGTCAATATCACTGTATGGACATGTGTCCATTCTCCTCACCTATACTTCGTATACATACAGAAGTCTATCTTTGACTGCGTCTTCTGCCGCTCTCACCGGGCAAACCGCATTCGAAAGCAAAGAGAGTTGTCCGACTTTGCTGACGGTCACAACAGTACCCTCCCCTTGTCAGAACCGGACTTCTCGCAGGTCCTGCCTTTGGAGCTGCTGGAACTGTTCGAAAAGTCCGACAGCTGGAGAGAAAAACGCAAGAGTCTCAACAGGAAGTCTGAGAATAGAGGTCAGCATTTGTACGCCAAGGTGCATTGCGACCCAGTCATCTACAAGAACCTCTACCGGTACCTGTGCAGCCGCTTCTCCACCCCCAGCAAGCTGAAGGGGTGCACTGAACAGCTGTTTCGCTGGGAGAAAGATTTCCATGGCCAGAATGTGGTCGAGGCCGTCGCCTGTTGGAGACTGCATCTGGGATCATCGGAGACTTGTCGCAGGGTCCACGAATCGGTTCAGCCGCCGGGAGTCTTCAATAAGTGCGTCATGCGCATCTTGCACTATTTGTAAGCCAGTGTTAAGTGTCTCTTTCGCTGTATACTCAGGTTCTTCAACTTCTGGATGCCGCTTAAGGATCGAGCAAGGACTACTCTGAGGGCTTGCCTACGAAAGAACACACCAGAAGAGATGGGACCCACGTTTAAGGCCGCCTACAACGTGTGGAACACAGTGCTCTACCTCGTACAGCCCTTTGTGGGGGCGTCGTTCTACTATTTCGACATTCTCAAGGACCTCATTTTCGCCAAACTCATCTTCAGCTCCATCATTGATCTTTCAAAAGGCAACTTCACACCTAGGGAGTATCCCTTCGAGTTCGGAATCATACTCGGTCTCTCGGTGGCCTTCTTGACCAACCAGGTCATCCACATGGTGATTTCAAGCTTTTACTCCACTTGTGTGTTCGAAATGTGCGAACATACTGCTTCAAAGTGGAAGATGTGGTTGTTTAAAGGCATTTCAATCACGTTTGCGCCCCTGATGCCAGCTTTCCTCTTGGCCAACTACGTCTACTATCTTCAACTGGGCTATTCCAAGCAAAGGGTCCTCCAGACGTGGCCGGAAGACCAACAGCACAACATGGCGGCCAAGGCTGAGATTTTTCAAGACATCGAGGATACTCATTATAGAAGCAAATTGCACCGGCGCATCTACTCCTTCTTCCGCGTCTCAACGGCCGTGATTCAATCCTTTCACATGATTGTAGTCATCGTCGTGATGCTTGTGGTCTCACCCAGCCAAAGGCTGCCCCTGGTGGAAGGAGTCACGGAAAAGATAGCCGATTTCTTGGGCATTCCTGGAAGAGAAGGCTCCATGGTCGAGAACTTGGATCTGGTGAGAGACACAGTCATCCTCTTCGCAATCATCTACTCAATGGGCATGATCCTGAGCGCTTTAATCCGCTACGTAAACCAATGCAAAGACTCGAATCTCCTTTTGGGAGGGAAGATTTTTCTCTCCTTATACTTTGTGTGCCACATCACAGCCAGGCTAACCCTCTTCATCGCCCTCATCGCCACCTCCCAGGCTACAGAGACGAAAACGCCCGCTATCTCACTCCTTCCTGCCTCTCTGCTCGGTGTCCTCAATTTTATCATCCACTTCATTCTAATCTACTGGTTCAAGCTTCGCCACGTCCCTAACTTTGATCAAGCAAATCGGATGGAGCAGTTCGTTCACGTGCTGTTGAACACCTTAGTCACCCTCCCCTATATGAAATGGGATGTGGATGAACCCAAAGCCTCGGATGCAAACCCTCAGTGTACGAGTCGAAGTCTCAGCTACCCTGGATCCGAGGTGACACAAAGACAATCTGTGTCAAAGACAAGTTTTTTTGGTCGAAATGCAAAGAAGTCCCACAGCGTTGGGGCAATTTCAAGAAACCAACAAGACGAGTTAACTACAATTGCCTTCCCAGATATAGCCGCTCCTCTTGCGATGGAGGTGACTGATGTCAAGGAGAAACTTGTTGACTTGTGGTGGAAGAATCCCACAAGAAAAATCTCACTCGCAGATGTAAGAAGTGACCCCAACCTGTGTGTGGGTTGCAACATTCTGGATGATGACCAGCTGCTTGCTTGTCTCCAGGACCTTGAGCAATGTGGCCTTATAAACAAGGACCTCTACCTGCCACAGAAGACCAAGAGGGAATATTTTTGGCTTTTTGTCTTCCAATTTGTTTCTAGCTCCCTCGCACTGGTGGTGGAGGTGGTCAATGGTGGAGCCTACACGAAGTCTGGGATGTACTACTCATGGGACATACGCCTATCTGCCTTCTTCCTGGGGCTTGTCTTTCTAGGACTTTACTACCGGAAGTACCACGCTTTAAGAGACCTGACCACAGATCGTTCATGCTGTGACTTAAAGAACTACTTGTCTGTCATTTGTGGCTGCAAGACTCAGAACCACCTCAGTGCAGCACCAGTGGAAGAAGAAATAAGAAAGTATTTGGAAGATCCACTGGGTGAGAGAGAAAGTAGGAAGTACTCCTCGCCATCTCATGTCAAAGATGAGTCTTCGTGCTCAAAATGTCGAGAAGGCCAACAGAGTGAGGATTTTGAGGAAGCAACGAAAGAAATTGACCAGAAGTGTCTCCCCTGATGTAGCTTCTCTTGTGATAAGGATGACTGACGTCAAGGAGAAACTTCATGAATTACGGTTTAGGAATACCACAAGAAAAATCTCACTTCCTGATTCGATGAATGACCCTGACCTCCGCTAAAGTCTCAGCATGCTGGATGACGACCACCTGCTTTCTTGTTTCAAGTGCTCAAGAACCCTGAGCAGCGTGACCTAATCGACAAGGGTCTCTACCTGCTGCAGAATAGCGAAACCGCATATTTCTGCTGTTTGTCGTCCAGTTTGTCCCTTGTTGCCAGACACCAGTGGTGAACATTGCCAAAGAGTGTGGCTCACCCAGTCTGAGATGTACTAGTCACGGTACACGTGCCCGTTTGCCATCTTTCTGGAGCGAGTGTTTCTCGGACTGTACTTCCAGAAGTACTACGCTCTGAATGGTCTGTCATGCTGCAGCGTGACCGACTACTTCTCCACCTGTGGCTGCAAGAGTCAAAACGACGTCAATTCTGCGCCAGTGGAAGAAAGAATGACAAAGTACGCCGAAGAACCTCAACATCATAGGAAAATGTAGCAAGTTTGCACCATTTCGTGCCAAAGATGATCATGTGGATCAAGAAGGTGTAAACGCGAACAAGTATTACGGTTAATTCAGAGTAATGTCAGACTTTTTTATCTTGCGATCATGTCCATTCCACTTCCAAAGATGATAAGGTTTTTCATTGCGTTGGAAATCAACGCACATTTTGAGAGGCGTCTACGTATCTGTAATTACTGTAAACTCGTTATTTCCCGTTAACACTGATACGACTAAAACGGAAAGTCTTCATATTGTGTTCAAGCTGTACTCGCGTGAACGAAATAGTTGATGTCTGCGATGCCCTGTGAAAAGTTGAAGATTTGAAACAGTTGTCGCAAACTGAATAATTTCTTTTCCTCTCACGCTGGATGACCTCGAGCGCTTCCTCTCCTCCCTGTTCTGTTTGGTGAGGAAGGTGCCCGACATGACCATGGCATTGCAGAACTGAACCATGCGTGGGTATGAATCGTACCGTCGGATTAATGACGAGGAGGACAGGAAACTCGCTTTCACGGCAATTTGCTTCAATTGTACCGTAATGCACCTTACACACTTCATTCAGGGTTGGGGGAGGTTTTAACGCAATGAGAGTGCAGGTAAACAGGAAGACAGAGACTTGACGAGGGATGCTGATTTTCCTGTTACCGCACATGTGCAATACTTGGACGAGAAGCAAAAACACCCTATGCGTCGAGTACAGTGAAACTTTTGACTTCTCAGACGAAGAGAGAAAGATATAACGACGTCTTTTGCTAGTCACGCTGCGCTGGCCACAGCACTGACGCTCCCAACTCCGCTGTTCAAAGAAGATCAAACCTCCCACTGATGACACCAGTACTTCTGTGCTACACTGTACCGTATTGTTCTGTGCTGCGTGCAACCGCCGGTCGACTTTCCTGGCGTACGTAGCACACTTTGCTCTGTCCGATTTCCCAGCGAGGAAATCGATTGCACTCACGGTTTATTAGGCCTCAAACCCGCCAGCGATCATTACCTGGCCTGATACACTAACGGTGAACTAAATTTGAGACACGTGTTTCAACATGTCCGCCAGGAGGGTCTTGCAGACGTTGATGACTTCTGCGAGCGTGCAACGCTAAATGACGATCAGAGAGGAAAAGTGCCTAATGGGTGGATGACCTTGTTCACAATCATCAACACAATTAAGCTCAAGGAAATGGCGCAATGCAATGAACAAAGGTCATCGCTCATCTTTGGAGCATTGGCGCCAAGGTCAGGGAGGGACTTTTTTCCCAGAATCTCATTGTCGTACGTAAGTAGGAGTTCCACGTATTCGCTATAACAGACGGAAAAAAGATCTGCCTGTTGGTGTTTAGGCTCTTGCCTCGAGCTGTAAAAGTCTCTATTCTGTGTCAGCTCGAGACAGGTGTTCTGGAAACAGCCTGAGGCTCTCTCAGTTGTGTCAAGGATGTGGCTGACTCAAATCTTGGCAATTGTGGCAAGCAGAATGGTTGACATTCAGAAAACAATCACCGTTTAGACTTGATGCGTTGAAATCTCCTCCGCTTAACGATATCACTTCCTGCCATCGCTAGGGCGTCACTTCCCTCTAAAAAGGAAACACACACACTGTTTCAAAGTGATCGGTCCCAATAGAGCGATGGTAAAGCGGATGGTGTATAGGGTGTAACAGAGAAATCTCCGTTGCTTCGAACCTCACACTCGTGAGTGCGAAAGCAAGTTTGGGGTATTAGCCTTAAAATGCACGCGTGATGGCTTCAGTAAGTGCAACTGTCTGAAACTTTAATCGATCCGAATTTCTCTCTGCCAAATCCTGCTACACAATTTGATATCATCCTCATAGAGAGCAACGCAGGCCATGCACGCCACCACCTCGTTCGAGTGCCGCTTTGTTATCCACACACACGCGAGCACACACCTGTGACGTCCCGTGAGTTTTGCTCCAAAAATGTGAATGTGAGCATGTCGAAGCTCTTTTTTCTTCGAGCCTTATGGAAAGTGCCCGAGGCAATCAGGGATTGCTATTTTAAGTCGTCCTGGTGAATGTCAAAATATTACAGCGTCAGAACAAGTCCGATACAAATCACTGCATCCTCTACTCCCTTTCTCTGTGCTATTGGATACGCTCCACATCACATGAGGGGGATTTAAATTTCGGCGGAAGTGCTTGATGAGTCATCATCAGATAGACAGTACGTAGAAAGGTTAAATCAGTGGCAAAAGATTTGTGACTATCTAAACGTCCTGTAGGAAAATGCTTCTTCTTTTCACTGCTTGGCCGAATTTTCGTTGTCGCTAGCGTGCACTTTAAGATTTTCGTCCGCGTCTTCTGCTACAGGCACGCGCATATGCGGACGGACGCGGCGCCGAGGAAGAGGGGAGGGTGAGTGCCCGTAGCTGTGTCGACAGACAAGAAGGGGCCGCGGCTCAAGCACCTGCGGCAGACGGAGAATCGGCTCACCTGGCGTCTTGTGACAACAAGCTGAAATCAGATATTTTTCATGTCGGTAGAGGACAGACGTGCCCCCCCCCTCCTTCAACGAACTAGGATGAGACCCTAGGAGGGGTAGAGGGTTACCTCCGACCCCGAGAAACCTTATTTGTACAGGAGGGGTGAGGACGAGGAAAATATTTCTCAATGTTAAATGATTTTTGATTGAGTTATGCCAATTGTGACATCCTGTAAGAGGGAGTCAGAAGACCACGCACGTATCTTGAAAATGCTTGCTCAACTTCTCCCCCACTGAAGACAAGAACCCTGAGTAGTGGCAGGCCCACCTAAGCGAGCGCCTGCAGGTAAAAATTGTGCGTTTGCAGGAAACCGTGTGGAGAGCAGCAGCATTTCTACGTACTGTACGTACCTACGTACGTACAGTAGTGCGTACGTGTGCGCAGGAGCGCTATGCTCATCCATCCATACTGGAACTACAGTTCTGGCAGTCGCGCAAGTGCTTTGTGCGGTGGAGACTGCAAAATTCTGGAAAAAAAAGCATTCATCGTTGCAGCTACAGCATAATCATATTGACAAAAATCAAAGCCATGAAGGGGCAGAGAAGAATTGATAAAGAAATGTAATCGGGAAAAGTACGTGTAATGGTGAGGCGATTGATGTGAAGTGAAGCATCTTATTCTTCTTTCGTTGGGTACAATTGTGATCTTATCAAGTGAAACGCTCAAACTTTTGTCCCAATCTTGTCGAGTGTGCCGTCTACCAGCAGTCATATTTCTATGTTTCAAAAGAAATGAACAACTTAGGCCACGACGAGGCCTCCTTCAGCGTCAGCGGTGGTGTCCCACGATGTAGGATTACCCCTGTATAGAAGAAATGCAATGCAAATGCGTCCACAAAACAAAAATTCGTGATATCCCGGGATCAAATTGTTTTATGGCTTTTTGACTAGGAAAATCGGAGGAAAAAGCCGTCCAAGGAACATTTTGCATGCATGAAGCGCATTTTTTATGAAGGAGAAAGAAGACCTCATTCCTCTGCTGCATGAGTCCGCCAACTGCAGCAAGCATTTTTGTGTCCCTTAGACTTTTGAAGAAAACGATGTCCCGATTCTTACCCTCTGAGAATCAGTGAGATTTCTCTTTGGTGATAACAACAGTTTTTTCAAGCCTCCAAAACGAATCAAAGAGTGGATCAAGGCTGTCCTGAAAAAAGACTTTGGCTGCTTCCTCATAAGAACCAACGAGCAACAGTACACTGTTGCGGCTCCAAATGGTGGAAAGAATTTGACTCAGGCTGTCAGATATGGGTCAGCGTGCAACGTTGACGTCACTGTCCATCAAATCTAGTGTGAAGAAACTGCCAGCAGAAGACTTCCACGACCAACACGCGCAGCACAGCACGTAGGTAGTGAAACATGTGGTTGTCGCAGGTATCTTGTGAGAACAGAGGCAAACGAGGAATGCTGAGTCTGACTGAGTGAAGAAGACGCATTGACTCGTGACTCCAGATCAGTCTGATCGAGCAAGCGGCCCTCTCATGTGTGTCAAGTCAATCACTACCACACATGAGAAACTTATAGTTTTTTTTCCTCTTAAACCACATTAATCATAATGGAGTGCCTCGGCTACAACAACACCGACAGAAGGGGACGAACTCTGCCGGCTGGTATCAACGAGCAGTGCCTGAGTGGCTGCTTCCCCTCTACGAGTGCACTCTGGCACCAGGGTGCCAGGAGTCGCCAGCCCATCACTGCACTGGCAGCCCGAAGCTTGAGGAACGGGATAACTGAGCTGAGAGAGGTGGTGGCGCAGTCGACGGCCCGAGGCAAGCAGCGGCAGACGTCTGCCCACTTCTACGTGAAGGCGTCCGTGGGGGAGAAAGAGGACACCTTCTTCGAGGAGATAACCTCTCTGTGCCAGAGGCAGACGTTGCTGTTCCAGCGTTCCTGCGAACAGTTAAGGAACCTCTACGACGAGGACACTGATGACGGCAAGAGAGAACACGAGGCAGTGATGAGGACAATGACTGCCGAAGTCGTCTTCACCCAGCCCAGTCCCTCCCCATTCAGCGAGATCGAGAGCAGCGACATCGAGGCGCTCTACGTCGACTGCTTGTACGCCGTCCTGCACATGATTGGATGCGACGCCGAGAAGGACGGCCAATGGCAAATGGTCGAGCAGCTTAGAAAGGCTTTCAGGTACACCATAACGGAAAACAGTCACATTTGGACTGCTGTGAATCGTTTATTACTCAATTGCTCACAGATTCGACTCTGCCCACCACCTGCAGTTGTTTGAGTCAGCCTCAAGTCTCCCGCCACCACAGCTTGGGCTGGACGTCACAGTGACCTCTGCCAGGGAACTCCCGGCCAAAGACGCTCTGGCCGCCTCCAGCGACCCCTTTGTCACGTTGGCGCTAAAAAATCGCCAGTGCTCCTTTAGTACCTCTTGGAAATCCCGCACCCTCAACCCCAAATGGAATGAGAGCTTCGTTCTGAGCCTCGGCACCTTGGAAGACAAGACTATCGTGGAAAACGAAGTGCTGCTGGTCGATGTATGGAACTTTAGCTCATCTGGTGAGCTGAGAATGCTAATTTTTTTTTTACCCGGGAGTGCGATCTTACGCAAAATCTCTGCATGCCCCGATGCTGGCAAAATCATCGTATAGCAAAAAAAGAGGCGCAAGAGACGTGGTCTCAAATTACCGGTGTCCAAATACTTTTTTCTCTCCCTCGTGATAAGTTAGTTTCTAGTATTTACCCCTCTGGTTGCACCAGCCTTAGATTGTGTGTGCGTAATCTAATCACTGATAATCATGTCTTCAGATGAGAAATTTCGCGAGCGCCTGCGGCGCATCAACGAGGTCAAGGACCCCCGCGGGCTCAAGCAACTCGTGGTGTCCACCATCAAGAAGGAGCATAAGCTCATCGGCAGCGTCGAGATCCCAATAAGATCGATACCGGCCAGCGGCTTCAACAAGTGGTGGACATTGGAGAAAGGAGGAGGAGCACCTGATAAGGTGAGACCTCAGTAGCAACAATTGTTTAAGGAATAAGCTTGACTCTCCCATGGCAATTTGACTCGCTTGATGGAGCTGAACTGATGGAGAGCAATCAAGGGATAGCGAAAACATCGTTATGTCCAAAGATATCTCAAGCTTGACGCATTGGAACGCTTCCTCCTCTTATGAGATAAGAAAAACCTCCAAAATATGGATAAACAGTACTTGCTCCTTCCTACAGCCCCAGCGGAGACTTAGTACTGCGAGCAGCAGCGGCAGCCTCCTCTCACTCGCGTCCAACACCAGGTACTCCGTGAACATCATGCTCTAGTCAGTCACGAAGCACATTTGCAATTCTTCTTAGCTCCGTTAATTTGTCTTCCGGGCGCGGCGAACTCCACCTCTCGCTCCACCTGTTCACGTCGAGCAAGTCCAAGACAGAAGTCCTGATTCAGCACCGCAGACTCTTGCGAGTCCTCTTGTCCCATGAGCTCCTTAGGCGTAATTCCCCTCCGTACACCTGGAGGGACGACTTCCAGAAGGAGACGCTGCAGATTCTCGCTCAGCATGCAGTTCAGGGACAAATGAGCAGGGAGGAAACTGCTCTCAGCAGGTGACTATAAGAATTATGCTTCCCAACTAGACCCATCATTTTTGGGCCAGAAAATCGTCGGACAGCATATTTCATGCTGTATTGTCAGCGTACAGTATGTGCCAGCAAGAATTGACTGTATAAAAATCTGGGCTTGTAGATGGTTCGTGTATTGCGAAGTCCACCGGCTCTTGCCACTCGACTACAGGGTGTTCACTCCCATTTTGGAGAAACTGCGTAAGCGCATTCAGGGAGAAGAGCAAGAACAATGCAAGGAGTTTCATCAGGCAGCCGACAACTTTGCAACGAGGTAAACGCACTTTCAATATTCCATGCGGTGTGTATAACGTATACCTTGACGTTGCAGTTCCGTGGCCTTCGTCCGCAAGCACCGTCACTACGTCTGCGGCAGTAGTCAAGCCAAGTACCGCGTTCAGTTGGAGAACCTCCTCAAGTGTCTCCACATTATCCACTGCTTGCGCTGGCGCTCGCGCCAGGACGTAGCGCTTCTCGTCGAGGAGGCCGTGGTGCACTCGCTGGCGCAGTGGGCGGACTTTCTCGTCAAGAGGACGGAAGAGACGGATAAAAATATCATCGAGAGACTGCGTTCCCAGACCAGATTGGCCCAGCTACTGGCCGCAGACCTCTCCGCCAGCCGGGATCAGTTCGACGAGATCTTCCGTGAGACACTGAACATCGACTACGGCCGGTTGGCGTTTAGGGCGTTCGAGGAGAGACTCGCCCACAGAGCAGAGTCAATAGCAGACGAGGTCTGCAAAAGGCTGGGCACGGTGGCGTTCAAGGGGGACGAGGAAGTAGAGGTGGAAGCTGAGGACGACAAAAGGGACGAGGACATCGCTCTAGGGACGGGCCTGTTTGAATATTATCTGGCAGTTCTAAAGTTTTACTCAGTACGTAACCCAAATCTGCTGTCCTTCCGTTTGGTGTTAGACAAGTATCACTGCAGGTGAGCGCTGATGTATCCTCTGAGGACTGTCAGGACCACAACGGCTTCTCCACGGGCAGCGATAGCGGCCACGAAAGCACAAGTGGCGATTCTGTTTCTTCTTCTGCGCAGTTCTCATCCAGGCGTCAACGACATCACCAATGGTTCCTCGGTGCTGTGGCCAAATGGCTGGATATCGCGCTCTTCAAGGCCATGAAGCGCATCCTCAAGGCTGTCGAACTAGACGCGCTCACCACCGTAGACGACCTAGTCAGGTTCACCACCTCTGCGGTAGATATCAGGTAAGAAAATAACGTTAGTGAAAAAGAAGGCTTGTCGGTGTATTACACTTTTGCTTTCCTCAACAGGATTGTACTCAGCCAGATCAAGACATTCTGGCACCAGCTGCAGTGGCCCGACTCGGAGACCTCCTACGCCTTCATTTCGCGCATTATAGACGACTCGTGTCAGGCAGTCATGTTCTACGCGGACCAAATGCGTGCCAAGGTCGAACAGAGGCTACAAGAAGCTGTTGGTGACGATCGTGAGGAGGAGGAAGACGGTGAAGGTCAAGTCGTCAAGGAAGAGCTCTTCTTCTCCAGGGAACAGTGTCTGGCGGTCAACAACATCGATTACGTACTCAAGGTTAGTGTGACGCATCACTCGCTTACCCATATGCACGCTGAGCAGAGTATGTTTTTACTAGATCTTGCACCCATTCGTGCAAGACTTGGGCATCTCAGACGTGCTTTCACGCCTGGAGGCTAGTCATGGCGGCCTCGTGGCTGACGCGTGCCAGAAGACGGTCAAGACCCTGGTGAAGAATGCCTCAGAGAATGTGGAGCATCAAATTCTGAAGGTAAGCAGTACAGTTTATCGTTTGATGCAATGTATCAAACGATAGAAGTGAAGGGACGATCTCACTCAAGCTGCAATTCAGATTCTGGATGACTTGAGCTGTCGAATGGCTCCCACGATTTCGTTCTTACTTGAGGAGAGTCTCTCCGAGTGCATTTACGGACCTGCCAGGCAGTCGAATCACAAGTTGCTACACTTCTTGGATGAGCACCTTATCTTCCTCAAGGAGTGGCTCGACGAGTCAAACTTCGACCGCGCGCTCTCAGTCATCTGGTACGTGAAAAAAAGCTGTGTCTTGTTGTAAAAGATGGACAAATTTAAGCATATTCAACAGGGCCTTTTTTCGTACAGGTCCACCTGCGCTAACTGTCTTTCACAAATGATCAAGCGGGCTATCGACGACCACCTGCCAGTTTCCTACTTTGCCCACCTGTACAACGAGCTCCGAGACCTGCTGAACTTCTTCTTCGGGGAGTCCGGCAACCTCCCCTCTGACGACAATGGAATTGGCCGCATGGCGCGTGACCTACGTCTCTATGCCTGTTCTTCTCAGGCCCTCGTGTTGCACTACTACTCGCTAAGAGTGTTGCATCAACAGCAACATTCTTTTCCCTATGGTTCCGTGACCGCCAAGGTTCTGCTGCAGGGGAGACATCTTAGAGTCGAAGTCCTTAGCGCCAGGCATCTCAAGCCAGGTGAGCAGGAACAGTAATAGGAAAAGAGCTTTCTTCTTCAACGTCTCCTTATATCCTGTTATTCCCTATGTCCCCGACCCCAAAGTCTTTCTCGTTGACCTCGCTGCTGCTCTTATCCAATAGCTTGAACATACTGTAAAAGACATTATTTTTTGACTCACGCAATGTCACACGTGACGACATTGCCTTTGTGGCATGCGGAGCAAGTGTTCCAGTGGCTCACTCACGTCGGAGATCCTGAAGGACTCGCTCTAGTTGTACGTACTCCTCTTGTTTTGCAGTGGACTCTCAGGCGCAAAGTTCGACCTGCTCCAACGTTGATCTCTGTGAGAGGCAACAAGCCCCTCCGGATTCCTGCTCCTCCTCATCCGCCTATTCGTCACTCCTGTCCTCGTCGTCCACGTTCCCCAGGAAGGCCAGGAGGAGGAAGGCGACGGGGAACGACCTGCAGCTGTCACCGTCGACTGCAGCGTTGCCTCTGCAGAAGGATCTCTTGCCTTCGCAGACCAGCGAACTGGAAGGAGGGTTCATACCAGGGACCTTGCCTTCGCCATACTCCACAGCTCAGAGGGATCAAGTCAGTATACATAGTTCATCGCACGATTTCCGGAATATTTCTCCGCTTATTTTCTGTCTAGCGGGAAATATTCTTACACTATATTTCCCTCACTACTATATCGCCCCCGAGGGACATATTGTGAATCACCACTCTTGGACTCGCCCATGGTGAGGGGGCGTTCCATCCTGAATCCGATTCTGCTGACTCGCATTCAGTTGACTCACATAAAGCGCGAAAACATTCCAGAAATCGTGCGTTAAATTGCAAATTAACGACGCATAATGTGTACCATGTTGACCCTCTTTGGACTTGACAGCACTCGGGTCATTTCCCCGTGCAATCAAGTCCAACTCGGGTTCATATAGTACTACAATATGCGTCGTTACTATATTGTTATAAGTGACTGTGCAGCAGTAACTAATTTGTTGCCGGGCCCAGAGACTCGTGATCCGATGATTCATAATCAGTGGCTCAGCTGACAAACTTGTGTTGACCCGATCAAAACTTCATCCTGAACGTCAGTCGACCAAAAAAAATTCCGAGGTTACAACTAAATTATTTGATGTATCCCCCTTTCCATACGCATTTGAGCCCCTAGAACTGAATTAAAAACTATCACTGCATACTTTCTCACAAATAAAAGAACTTGACTCAATCTTACTATTAAGACTGTAGTTTATCTTTGATATGACCCCAACTACAAAAGCTACAAAAGCCAAGAAATTTGACCGGTTCGGCTCTCACTATCCTCGTTCGGCTCAAACCCGAGACTATTCGATCAGACACATTCCTAATGTCCACTCATTACTTTTCAGCTCTCCAACCTTTCACCGCACGCTCCCGATGGAAAGTTGCACTTCCTCATGTCCAAGTTGGACTCCGTGCGTCTCAACCTCCAGGAGGCTCATTTGTCAGTGCATAAGAATTTTTCTGCTAGTGGCCTCTGCAATCCCTATGTCACCGTCAGGGTGGTTCCCGTCATTCCGACCGACGGACTCAAGGTCAAGACCAAAGTCCAGCAAAGGACACTTTTTCCTCTGTGAGTCCACTTGCGCTTCACAAAAAGTTTTCCATTATCAACTGTCACCATTCTTCCTCCCTTGTTTTGGCATTCATCCACAGATTTGACGAGACGTTTGACCTGATTCTCCCGGATGGCACCGATGTGTCCTCGTCGTTCCTGAACTTTTGTGTCAAGGACAAGGGCGTCATGGGCGAAGGCATCTTTCTGGGGGAGGCTTACTTACCCTTGTCTCAAGTGGTTCAACATGACATCGACCGTAGGCTCGAGGTAAGCTCTACTACTGACGCACGTGCACTGCCTTACAGGGTGAAGTCTATTGAGCTTCAGTCAATTTTTCGGTCACGAGAAGTCAATTGAATTCACATTTAAAGATAAAATCAGCTACAAGAAATTCCACCATGTGCTCTGTTTTTAACTAAGCCTGCGTGTTCAAGAGTTCCAACAAGTGTGTGGGGCATGTCCAACTTTGGCAGGTCCACTGAGGGTCCTTCCAACCATTTTTGCCTCTTCTCCATTGACTTTCTTTTTGTCACACGATTGAATAGCACATCAATGAAGCTAAATGAGTCACGCCTTGCACATACGAGTGTTGGTGAAAATAAACTACCTGTGACGGATTTCTTTACTCGTAGGATCTTCCCCAGACACAGCTACCATTAACCCGGCCTAGAGGCCAGGCACTTCTCGGTGAACTCCTCTTTGCCATCCATACCCGGTCTTCCTCATTGCGCGGTGGCAACGCCAAAGCCGCCAAAGACTTTCTTCGAAGAGAAAGGCGAAAGATGCTGTGACACGCTACTGCTTAGCATGTTTGAGTAATGTGGTCAAAATAAATTTATAGTCAGTTACGAGAATGTTCTGGTTTTTTTTGCAGCAGCAGCTCAGCGGAACCCCTGTATACGAATTAGCTTGGGATCTTTACTGCTTGTAGGGAGGTTATACTCATTGGGAGCGATCAATTTTGGACAGTAAGCAAGACCTTTTATGCTTATTGGAGGACGATTCTATTACATAGAAACATTCACTGTACCCTGCATTTTGATGCAAAATCAAACGTGTGACGAGACGTTTATGGTATTCTGCGTTTAAAGGGTTATAACTTTAATGTACTTACTTTAACTTTCTTATAGCTATTCTGTGAAGCTTTATATTATGGTGGGTAAGATTAACAGCCCAGCCAACGTACGTAGCTCGCTGAATATATATTTCTCCTTGTGCTACGAAACTAGTGAAATAACTTTGTATCAAATTACAAATTGGATCACTGTAAGTGTGCTGAATAATCCTTGTTCTGGGATTGAAGCCCTTCATTTTTTGGCCGGTCCTAAGATCTACCTAAACCTAATCTACGTATGCAAAACCATCGCCCCTCGGTCCACAACATGTCTCGGGAAAGTCAAAAACCTCGTGGTTTCAGCCCCACTTTACGGTGATGGCATAATTTAGTTATGATGACCGCCCGGTACAACATTGGCTTACTTCCTATCTTTAGCTGTTTGTTTTGAGTCACGTACTCCTTTCTTTGGGGCCTCGTGACGCCGTTTTTTATTTCTAGTCTCGGCACCGCCATAGACTATGTACCAGTACCGCAAATTGCGTTACATTGATGGTGGAAAGTATTTTTGGCAATACTTTTTTCCTCCGAGTACCGTGGAACAGCTATGGTGCAGGAAAAACTACGAAGTACAGCAATGCCGGTATAAGAACTGCGGTACTGGAATGCTCTGGAGGAGGATCCTGGTTGGTGACACATTAAAATTGCTCACATACGCTGCTTAGCATATTTCTGAAGTATCGGTTCTCACAATGTTACCTTGCTTGATATCAATTTAGTCACTCACGGAAAATTGGTGATTTTCTTTTCTGTGATTGGGCGAATGCTGCGACTGCACTGTGGTGACCACAGAGTATGCAGCATGTACATAGTTATTGAGAAACCTAATGGTCACAGTTCGACTGTAGAAACATCTAGTGAGCTAAAGTCTAACGCTGCAATATTGGGGTTTTATCCAGCATAAACTTCATGTTTTGGTCCATTTATGCTACGCTGTTTGGTTTGTTTGGCTTGGGGAAACCTGGTCATCCATAGGTGATCTTGTTCAGAGAGAAGTTTTGGTGTCTCGACTTATTATTGCTCTTACCCGGAGCATTCCTAGTTTCACGCAAATAGGGAGCTCTGGAGTAGAAAAGTTGCACAGACAAGAAATCACTCATTTAGTCATGACATGACAATATATCATATATAATGCATATAGCATTACAGAGGAATACGCGGATGCAACAATTTAGTGCCACCCACAGAAAAAAAAGTTGCAGAAGAGACCCATCGTGATATGTGAATAATACAAGGTAACAATGCCTATGTTTCAATTTACACAAGCCATCCCCGAGCTAAGATCAAGAGACTGATCCAAAGGTTGGTGTTGCCTCTGACACCGCAGATGCCGCTGCTGGTTTGAGTAGTATTGCCACTATTGCTGCTGTTTCCTGTTTTTTGAACTTGGGCAGTGATTTGCTGGCTCATGTTCTTTGCTGATGCCAGGGGATGTTGTAGTGTAGGAGTATCGGTGGCTCTGACATCCAGCACACTGGACTGGAGGCCCACCCAGTAGGTGTTGAAGTCTTGGACAACAGTGGCAATAAAGACAACCTTCCCGGCAAATCCTGATGGGGGCATCCACAGCAATGTGATACTGGGCTTGGGTGAGTTGTCCACGTGGGTGGCAGAGGAGGCGGAGCGGCTACCACATGCCACCCCTTTGGCAAGTGCAGCAACACCACTGACATCCCACACGCCCACTGGATTAGCATCACCATTGGTTGAAGATCGAGCCTGCATGAAGAAGCCCTTGAAGGCATCAGAGCCAGACGAGGTTAAGGTTACTGCAATCATGTTCTGTCTGAAATTAACGATATTGGTTACAGGGCAGCAACGCCATGACGAAATGCAACCGCCTGACCTTGAGCTGTTGCCGTTCCTGAGTACTTGGGCTTGGGCGATGCCAATCTTGTGCTTGGATTCGGTGGTGGAGAGTTGTGTAGTCCCATTGTGCGCAGGCTGCATGGTGAAGCATGCCTCCTCTGGAGCTCCGTTATGGTGGCATCGAACCGACGTCATGGAACAAAGTAATATGAGCAGCACAAGGAAAATGGGCACCATCTTGAATTGCTACAGACTACTAGCAAAACTTCACTCGTTTCTGCCGGAAAAGTGAAGACACGTAATAGTGTTCTAGACTTTTTTGTCTGCACCTGCAGCCCCTGAACATTTATCATGGCTGCAGGGAGTAGCAGCTGTAGTGGTCATAATGTTTAAAACATCGGTGACTCCAATTTCATTCTGTGAAGTCCGCTACGTTACGAACATCCCGTGTGAGTCACAGAATAAAAGGAAAGGTTGAAAGAGCAAACACAAGCTTAGGAGAAAGGAGGCCAACACGTCCACGTTAGGTCACATTATGCACATGAGATCATCATGGAGTTTGGCCAACATTCTTGAGTTGTTCCCTTCAGAAAGACCTGAGCAGTTACTCTTTTGGGGATAAGTTTTCTTTGCTCACCCGATAAGCAGCTGTCGTCAACCTTGCTCATGCTCTTCATTCACCTGACCGGATAAGCATGCAGCCAGAGGACTTTTGCTTTTGCTGCTTCGTTTCTCCTCGATGGTAGTTCTGTTTCAGAATGGATGTTTGTTCATAGATGCGCATTCCATAAAGTCAGAGACTAACCTGAGCCGTTCGTAAGAAAAAGGGTCGACATCAATCCAGATCAGCTGACAACTTGTCAAGACCACAAAATCGTGCGCAGCTCAAGCTTAACAGAACCAACGCATGGAGTTCTGCGTATAATACCGGTACATGCGTATAGACCTCACTCCAACCTGGACGCAGTTGTTGTGCACCCTTGGCTCTACGTTCATACGCGTATATGTAGTGGCCAAGGCTTCTAGTGCGTCATGCTGCGCCCTCCCACATGAAGACGATGTACACAAAGTAAGAGGAGTCCACCCTACACGTCGTGCTCCACGTCTGAACCTTGACTTGAGTAATATTGACTGGTCGTTGCAGACGATCTGCTACAGACAAGACCAATTTTCCCCCTTGATGCATTCGTAACAAAGCAGCATGAAGCAAAGGGCTTCATACTAGAGATCCACTAGGCCTCCACAGCTTAAAGCAAGGGACTTCACTTCACAGCTGGAAGCAGCTACTTCTTCCAAGGCCAATTTCACCTTTTCTGTACTCGAACACTGCAGCATGAGGCAGAGCGGGACTGTAATTCAGAGCTTGAAGCAAGGGATTTAATTTCACAGTCTAAAGTAAGAGACTTTGATGGAGACCTTAAGCAGCTTCTTCTTTCCTACTAATGACATTTCCAATGGATGCAACACCAAAGGCTAAGAGCAGAGACTTTTTTTATAGAACACCTAAACATGAGAGACTTTCAAATGAGTAGACGCCTGAGAACAATCCAGGTTGAAGCAGACAGAAGCAGTGGGCTTGTTAACAGCAGCCTCGTAGAGTTCGCAGGCGATAACTTACGTAATGAAATGCGCGACCTTCGAAGAAGACTTTTATGTCCGTCTCTTACACTTATGCACGTACGATAACGTTCACGAGAGCGACGGGTGTGAATCTCTAAGTCAAATTTTGCCGCTCCCATGGCGGGAGTCAGCACTTCAGTGCCGTAGAGTGCTGTCAGCAAGACCAGGGTCCGGTGCTCAGCCTGGACCCGCAGGTCACACCACTGAAGTGTACGCAGAAAGGGGTGGAACACCTGCGTGGGCCTATCAGTACGACTCTCTCCAGTTGTCTTTGGAGACCAGGACTACCACTCATGATAAAAATTGAGATGATGACAGATGCTACTAGCAAGGTAAAAGGTTAAGAAACCTATTATGATTATTCTTAACTGCTGAAGAAAGGTTCTTCTTTTTTTGCTCCCCCTGAAACTGTAATAATCCATAGTTGTTATTGTACGTATAATAACGAATATACCAAGTGGGACAGAATGTTGCTCTGAGAAAATGATGCGTAGCTCTAGATATTATTTCAGCATCATAGTGATGCTGGCTCAGGAGAGAAATTCGCAAAAATCAAGTCGATCTGGCTCGAGCTCTGATCTCGTAAGCCAAGAGCCACCACAAACCTAAAAAAAATGTCGGATCGTTGAGGTTTTTGGGGACAGGAGCCAGCTTAAGATGAACCACCCTTAATTTACAACGGTATGCAATATCGCTCCATAGCTCCATGGTTCCCTGGCTCCATCCAGGCAACGTTCAACGGAACACCAACTTACATGTCTGTCCAATCGAGACCAACGTGGCCATTGGCTTGGCCAACGTGTTGTTAGATGTCTTCTCCTTGACCACGCTCTCGCAAAGCTTCCAATGTCTTTAAAAAAGGGCGCCAAAAAAGCTCATATTCACAAGCGTACAGTGTGTGTGCAGTGCACGAACAAACCTAATGTGCACTGCAGTCTTAGAGAGCATTTTATTTTGTTCGTTCTCGAATTTTAATAACATGAAGGCATACGATTTTAAAGCTTAAGTCACGTGGGCGGTGGGGCGTTAATAATGACTTTGTGACGAATAGCACTATTTACAAGCTCGTGAAATTTGATCATTGAGACACAGAGAATCGTTAAAATATACAGTGTTACTTTGAATGCATATGTAAAGAGAATTTGAGGAAGAAAATGTTTCCTTCCTTTAAGGAGGTCTTGCAATGTGACAATCCTTGCAAAGGGGCGTCTGATCCTTTGGATAGCAAGCCTTGTAGCCAACACCCAGTCTCTCCCTGCAATCCTGAAACAAATGTTCGCTATCAGTCCATCTTCCACCTACAAGGTGAATCAGCAGAATTGACACGATCGTGTCAATCTGTGTCAAAACCACACAGCTTCAATCAGTTAGTTGACTTCCCCCTTCCTAAATTGGTCATTTGATGACACAATGAAATCCTTCACATTGAAAAGCTTTCTCAAATGAGCCCGTGCTTGTCATCGTCGAGACTCCTATCGTGAAGCCAGTGTGTGCCTGCCACCCTAGTTTTGACCAAGCCAGAGTGTGAAAGACCTTAAAGAAAAAGTGTGCGTCCAACGGTAGGAGGTCCACTGAGAGGACCTTCCAGGTCTGTCACAAACATTTTGGCCTCGTCTCCACAGGATCACCCTTGCAGGCAGCACATCAATGAAGCAATATAAGAGGTCCCTGGTAGAACTCTACGTAGGTACAACTGGTTGTTACCGCGCATTTGAAGCACTCCGGGTGCCAATTCTTGTCGAATGCCTTGAGTCTCTTAGCTGTGGTCTCGCCGCCCTTGGGCATGATCAGCTGTGAGCAGCCGTGACAACGAGGAGCAAATTTCCTGAAAAAAGTGAACTTCGGTACAGTAGCACAAGGCCCAAAGTAACCGGATATGCAAGCGGAGGCTTATTGCTCAGCCAGTGTGGGACGTATGGACAACTATGAAACGTGGCTCGCTTGAAAGAGGAGATTCAAGGAATAAACACGAATTTTTTGTTTTGTAAATCTGGAAAAACAAAGTTTTTTGCACACTGAAGCTGAACAACGATTGCTACTTCACTTCACGTTCACAGATCATTTCATCAAGTGCTCGAAATGACGGCCATCAACTTGAAGACAGAAATTGACTCTTTTGAGCACATTCTCACTGACTGAGCTACGAAATTCGGGGTCCTCATCCAGGGCTTTAACTTTTCTAGAATGATCTGCTAGAAACATTTCAGAATATTTTTCAAACTGGATGCGAGGATGAAAAAAGTGATCTTCAACTTAAAGAGGTCAGAGTTCGCTTCAATTTGATCGGACGCGGAGAAGCTTTTTTTTTGCAAAAGAAAATTTTGACACTTCTCATTCAAATTATCCCACCAGGCACGCCTTTGTGCCCTTTCGTCAGGCTGAGGATTAACCCTCAACTTAAGTCGGGTCGAGCTTGGTCCACCCTGTAACTACGTCATGTCCAGTTCTAAGAAAAGGTCCATGGAACAGTGACCATGAGGTCGACGTGAAGAAACAGTATGAAAAGAAATGGTGTTGAACGCTTTTTGAGTCATACTGCATTGCCTTGCTTGCCAGTGAAAAGCCATGGACTTCTAAAACGCTTGCTGTTTTAGTCTTTAAAAGAAGTCGGTTGTAAAAAGAAATGCTCCCCACTTGTGGTAGTCGTCCCTGCAGTAGAGATTCTTTTGCTCATCCGAGTTGAATCCTCCTTCGTCGTCGTCGTCTGACAGATTCTTTCCGCACACGCTGCACTTGAAGCAGTTGGGGTGGAAGAGACTCTCGAGGGCGCGGACGATCTCACCGCCAGCCACGATCTCCTTGCCGCACACGCGGCAGGCTAAACTGCCGCCTTGTTTTTTCTGATGAAAAAGGGGAAAGAAATATGTCATCTTGGGGCGCAGCTTGACAGAATTACATTGGCAGGGCTAAGCAACTCTAACGAAACCGACGCCTCGGTCGATGCTTCGCAAAGGAGGAGCCTTTATTGACCTTGGACGGCTGTCAAGATCAGATCTGACGTTCCCCTTGGTGCTGTGCAACTTTTATTGAGTGAGCAAAAAAAAAAGACTGCCTCATTCTGAGTGAGACTGAGGTTTTGGGCAGTAATCTTTTGGGCATCTTAACAGTACCCACGGGAGATCCAGACACCTGGAAGGAATCGACATGTGCTGCAGGCTCCCAACATGGATGATTGTGTAGTCTGCACAGAATGGAAGGCCAATTCCTGCTCGTCGAGCACTTTGCGCACTTCACCAGCTGTTGCCCAGTCTGACATCTCCAAGGAGTGCAACAGATATAACATGTATCAGATAAAGGGACAATAATCTGGCAAGGGCCATGAAACAGTACGACAAAGCAATAAATGAGATCCCGTACCGTCACCCCGGACCATGTGCTGAATGCGCAACCTTAGCGTTACAGTCACTGATGGTGTGAAATGTACCACTTCCTCGTAGACATGAACGCCCCCTGGCGCTGTAGTGAAAAATTGAGTGTGTCAATCGCCAGCGCCGCCTTCAATGTGCAATTTCGCCCCAACGTAAAGAATATAACTTAAACAACGAAGGCCTCAAGCTTTCAGAAGGACTCAGTTGGTGAAAGATAGTTGGGAGAGTTAAATTTTGTCGTGTCAGGGTTGAAACGTTTGTGGTCTGTTCGTGTACTGGGGCATCCAGATCACAAACATGTCATAGAGGAGAGTGCGAGTTCTGCATGAAATGTGTAACTTTGCCAAAAGTGAAGTAACTAATTTAAACGATCAAGGCGTCTAGCTTTTCATCAGCTTCGGTACTTAATATCGCCGATACTTAATGCATAGCACATTTTAACGGTTTTCATTTTAGTCATTGCTTAGAGTTTGTCATCGTACAGCTTACGGTATATGTATGACGCAAATAAACTACAAACCCTAGACTTTGAGAATGAGCCATTATTTCCAACACCGGATTTTCGTTAATCTGACGGAGGCGTACCATTCTGCATGGGGAGGTATGATCTTCAGGATGGGCCACAATTAGCTTCCTATCAACACTCACTACATTCGTCGCTGCTTGCAGCAAAACGACTCACATTTAGGGAGCAAACCGATCCTCCTACAATAAATGAAGTGGCATTTTGACTGATGACTTGTTCACTTTCCACTGCTTGTGAAGGACAGAGTCTCAATCAAAGCTGTGTAAACAGCCTCTTAAAATTTGCATCAATGTCGATCCTTCTCCAAACGATGCCGAAATAATACCGAGACCTACACATCGGTTTTTAGGGGCCGCTAATTCTGACCTACCTTGTACATTCGCAATAATGATGACAACTATGGGTTATTACAGCGTCAGAGAGTTTCTGGTCCCCAAAAACAGCTAGAGAGAGTCGTACTGATTGGCACACGCAGGTGTTCCGCTCTTTCTGCGTACACTTCAGTGGTGTGACCTGTGGGTCCAGGCTAAATACCAGGCCCTGGTCTAGCCCACTGCATTCTACGGCACTGAAGTGCTGACTCCTACTTTACTATACTTCACACCTCGGCATTCAACTTTTTGGAGCACATGGTCTGGCTGCTTGGGGTCCAGCTAATGTCAGACCTTGGTCTTACGGCCTGATGCGACACTGAGTGACTCTTTCTGAAGATGATCTCGCCATCTTTGTGTGGAAGGTGCCTGTGATCATTTTAGTGTCCACCCACGCCCATTGAGTCATCGGCAATCGACTAACATCATTCATCACGTAGGCCAAACAGAAGTGAGAAGGCGACAGAAAATAACATTATGATTGGACAACGCTCTTTCGTGCTATCTCTCCCTCACCTTGTAGTCCTTGGCGCACATGATCTTGCCATTGGGATCGGTGAAGTAAGAGCCGGAGATGTTCTCGCCGCAGACAAAACACTTTTTGCGGTATTTCTGCAAAGGAGGGAGGCATAAGAGCCTTTGAATATTAACTTACATCTACGTACTAAGAACCGCACATTTCGCTGTGACCAGCCAGGTGTTTTTTCTGACTTTCCCCCATCATAATCTAAAAACTTTACTTTCTCAAAAAATGAGGAAGTCAATGGAAATTTACCACTGTGCCAGTAATGTAATCATATTTTACAGAAACTGAAAAGGAAGACAAATAAGGCAAGGACATCATCAAACGACCTCTTTGACATATTTCCTAACCGAGCTCTTTGAACATATTTCAAGATCCGAAGGACGTCCTAAGGGTCCATCGAAGGATTTGGCTTCATTCTTTTCATTCTCTATGAAATTTTCTTAAAGACTACGCGAAGAAGCTCGGCAGAGTCCATTCACTGTCACCTTTGTTATGCAATGGCTCAGAGGTATGCTGCAGTTGAGTCATCAACCGTTGCATCTTACCTAAAAATAGACACTTACAGGGCGGACAATGAAATCCTGTTACATGGGCTTGCAATTGAAGCGATTTGAGAAAACTGTTTAAAAATACTTAAAATTAACATTAGTCATGTTATAAATGGCATGCAAAGCTGTCCGTGTTGTGACGTCCTCCGCCTTGACGGAGTATGAAATAAACATTGCTAAGTCTGCCACGGGCGTTTGATTTGGACCATGCCATTAAGACCTAAAAGTCACTCTGAATCAGTTTAGTTCCGTAAGTGTCCACGGAAAAAGTAATGTCAATATTGAATGATTTGTTAAGAGGTGTTGTCGAATAAAAGCAACTGAACATGTAACAGAACTTCTCAGTCCCTGTACAGATCCTTCAGTTTCCTTATCTTTGAGAGGAATTCAGGGAAAAACAAGCAAAATATTTCTCTCTTGCATCAGAAATCTCTTTCGGTGCCTTTTGCGCACAATGGTGACTTATTCCACATGTACGTATGTTCTTAATTAAGCCGGGACGTCAATACCGGCTGTGAGAGCGAATAAATTTGCATTTTTACACTTTTTCCGCCTCAACCGCGCTTTCGTCTGCACAGGTCTGCCAAAACCAAAAAAGCCCCCTTTTTCCAGCGCTAATCTAACATTGTCAAAATCCCTCATGTTGGCGGACATTTCCAGGTGCTTCTTGCTGTCATGAACGAACTGAGCATGAGAATTCTAAAGCTTTTCACCTATGATCGAATTGAGTCCCATGGCAATTTCACTGACATCGAAGCCACTTTTTTCACTGTTTTATAAAAGTGGTGTCAGGCTAAAGTCGAGCATTCCCCAAGATGGTCAAGTAGAGAGTTGGGCTGGCTTCACCTAACCTTTTCCTTCACTTTTATCTAAAGAAGATCCAGAATCACTCACGGCCTCGTAGTCCCTGGCGCAGATGTTCCTACCCTCATGTTGGAAGTAGGAGCCCTGGATGGTCTCGCCGCAGTTGTCACACTCGATCATCATCGCACTCCTCCTTGCCCCCTCCGCCTTTTTCTTTTTCTCGCGCTAGAAAAATCGTTGCTGTTACTTAGTGTCAAAATACTGCCTGAATAGACATCTGCGGGAGGAGTGGACAAGCAAAAGTGAAATTACAAGAGTTAATAAGTTTGTAAGTTTATCAGATTCTGGTTTGTCTTTAACGGGAAAGGAGATTCAAAAAATGGAAACAGTCAAAAATTGAGTGGTTGAAGAAAGTAGGTGAATTGGTCGCAAAATCTGTGGCAGGGATTCGATGGTTACAATAAAGGGCTTCATATAAGGGTTCCATCTGAAATATGCGGTCATGCAGACAGTGCTTTCCATGTGTGTTTTAGCATCTCTCTTGTCCTCTTTTATGCCCCTGACCAACTTGCTCATTGGTGCCTGCCTCCTCGACCCAAGCTGCAGCAAGATGAAGGTCTGAGGACAGCTCTTTCCAGCTCCCAAAAGTTGCCGAGGGCAGGGAGGACCTTGTTCCCCACATCTCTCCAGGTGTTGACGTGTGTCCAGATTCAACCCAGATTGGTGGAAGTTTCTGGTCTTGTGTTCCGACATTATAAGTAATGTAATGTAATCCAATGTCCAACTTTTGATAGAGACTCGGTGCCCCGAAACCAATCATTCTGTACTAGCTGACAAATGCATGCAAAAACAAATTCGAGTGCTACGAGGTAAAGACTCGCTGGCAGTCTTTCTCTTCATAATGTTGAGGATCTTGGTGAATGTCCCTTACGTCATTTCCCACCAGTTTGCAGTTGACATCTAAACTGCTCCCACCACCATTGACTTCTACTTGAGCCCCAGCTTGACCATTTGCCCAGCGATCCCTGGGTAGCCTTCAAATGGAGACCATTGGGTCTGCCTAGATGTCCACCCGACCTGTAGTTGATCCATCCGACGTGCCCCAGTTTGGCCTCTTCTTGTCCTCTTCACAAACTTGCTTGCCTGTGTGTTCGTGGTGGTCTCGGACACAATGCATCGTGGAAGTGTCCAAGAATGGTCATGCTATGGCTGGCCTTGCTACGAACAAGGGTGCACGAAATGATTTCTGCCACCTTGATATCTTCGATTAATTAGAATTAGGCCACCTTGTAGTTGAACCACCCTCTAGAGGGAAGCTCTGAGATCGTGCAACATGCTTTGGAGAGTACGTTGGTAGCAAATCCAAACTTGGGACTCAAACTTTGGATTAAAACAAAATGCTACTTGGATGTTTTATAGCACCCGTTGTGCTCCGAGAAAAGTCATTCGTAAGCATTATGTTGACTAGGTACAGTCTATAAATCTATAGTGTGTTCGCCGGGCCCTTTTAGCCCTATGCTTAAGATGCTCGATTAAAGTCTATAGTAATGGTGGAAACTGAGAAAGGACGGCTCAGATTTTTCTGCACCATTGACAAACCCTTAGTATTAAGCTATGCTACTCACTCACCTTGAAGAAGCAAAGCATTTATCTGATGGAAATAGGAACAAGAAGAAAATTGGTTTATGCCTCAATATTATGAGCTACCTGGTGGTGGTGGTGCTGGGTCTGTTTTGGGCTCTTCTTGGAGTTACACTGGGAATAAAAGCGCACGCCTGCTTCAACTCTTTCTCTCCTCAGAGCGCTTGTTTGCAAAAGTAACAAGAAGAGGCATTCTTTAAAGGCCTGCGGAAATGCACTGTCGAGGTTTGTGGGCCTTCCTGTGATGTTGCTCCATTTGAGTGCAGCATTGGCTGGTAACTTTTTCAGAAGCTCTGATTAAGGATTAAACACTCCAGCTGCACAAGAGTGACCTTAAAAAGTCAACTTATTGATGACTAGTTGTGTTTCTCTAGCATTCAAATGTTCTAAATATTTCTTAACTTTGAAACACAGCGAAAACAACACTTAGGTCTGCGTCTCGGCTGTTGCTAGGGGGCAACAAGAGACATTTTTTCATTCGAAGACAAGTGGCTTCCCAAGTTATGACTCGCTGCTCCTCAACTCCATCTCATCATCCAATACTTATTTACACTTCATTGGATCTCTGGAAAAAGCTCATTTTGACTGTGAACAGCCTTTAGCGACCTGAACGGTCAGACGGACCCCATCTCCTGAACTATGATCAGCAAATTAGTTTAGTACCTATTTGACCTTACAGCATCTTAAAAGGACCTAGAATTGAGTAACTGACATACAACTACAATTTAGTAACTTACATGCATTTTTCAGTGAGTGACTTACGTAAAACTTGAATTTAGTGAATGATTCACAACTTGACTTTAGCAGCCACAAGATAGCTTAAGAAACTAAACTGTAACTTTCGTTCGCTACCTTAAAATTATGTTAGCACAAATCTTCTTTGCAGAGGGTTCAGTGCGTTAAACTTCAACCAAATTTGGATCGTGTTAAGCTCTATCCTCTGCTATTTTGAAATTTCCACCAGGGAAAGCCATAACTTTGCCAATTGCCAGGCCTGCGCTTGCTAGAGCAGCAAAGGCAACATGAGGAGGAGCCGCATTGACGTGATATCACGTGATGTCATCACTTTATGGTTATTGAAGGATTCTATAGGTGGAGAAGCAAAGACATTGATGATGGATATGAAGAAAAATAGGGCCGGGGACGACTTGAAAAAGGCTTCCAAATCATAGGAACTTTCGTGACGTGCATAAGAAAAGGCAAAAATGTGTGTGCTTATTCTTTCTTCTGCTGAACACGCGAAGTCGCTTCATCATAAGCAAAATGTTGATCAATTTGTCTGACTTTGGGCAAATTGATCTTTTGCGTGTCTGTTCAGCAACCAAGGATAATTTACCCTGCTCGAAAAAAAGATTTCGTTGTCAACATTTTCGCACTTAACAAATGGCTCCATGGTGGGTTTTGAGCTCTCTCCACGTATGCAAACACAGTCGATGTTTCATTTTGCGGGAATTCCTTGAGCGTTGTACGGACTGGCTGGGAAACGTGACATGCGGCGTTTGCTTCCTTTACGATCGGCTCTCACGACTGTGTTTAGACTGTCACACCCTGCAGATTCACTGACACAACGAATGACATAGAGCAAGCTGACTCAGCAATGTAGAAAGGTCCAAGCTAACCTCACCCAAGCCAACCTCACCCAAGCCAACCTCACCCAAGCCAACCTCACCCAAGCCAACCTCACCCAAGCCAACCTCACCCAAGCCAACCT
>JAAUXU010133587.1_pt1 | contig 30542 bp, 30 predicted proteins | sample 7278151 | NCBI WGS metagenome assembly JAAUXU01 (sample SAMN14350113, study PRJNA611818) | marine sediment metagenome | isolation source: surface marine sediment (1.8m) | place: French Polynesia: Moorea | collected 2018-08 | reverse complement strand
GGCGGGCCGGGCTCCCCCCCCCACCGGAGCGCCGCCTTGACTGCGGTCGACGCCTGCCTGGGGGGGGGGGGGGTTGGGAGGCCTCTTAAGGGCCCGTCACCAACGCTCTCATTGCCTCCCTCGTCCCTCCCTCCCTCCCTCCCTACGTGGCTCTCGAGAGCTCCCACAGGAGGACCCCTAAATGGTCTCGTCACGAGGTAGCAATTTTTTGGCCTGGTGCCTGCGGACCAAGCGTGATTCGCGTGGCAAAGAGAACAGGACTTCTTGCTGCTGCCCCCCTTTTTTGACACACACGTGTTGATTCACTCGCGTCTGGGGTGGGTGGACATTGATCAAACAAAGCTGCCCAAATGGATTCTTCTCCAGACTAATTTATTGTGACAAAAGAAGCGATTTCTTCACCTTTTTCTTATCCAACCTGTACAGACTGAGGTGGCGTCGTCTTCACCAGCGACGACGACGACGACGACGACGACAAAAAGGAGTCACAGAGCAGCAGGTGCGTGAAATAAGAGAAAGGCAGACACTTCCCGCTTACTTTCCAACTTTCCGCAGTGTCTCGAACACAACAGCACATTCATATCATCACGCAGCGCCGACTTTGGGCGTCAACTTTCCAAAGGAAAGTTCTCCATTTTTGGCGCTCTTTCATGTACGCCAACTATGGAGATTCCCTTGAACAACTAATTATGCAAACAAGAGCGTTTTCACCTCCACCAAATGCGAGCAACTCACTTTTTTATAGTGGTGGCGTCGTTTTTAATGGGACCAACTCCAACAGCGTCACGCACGCAACCCAGATAAAAAAAGGAGTCACGGCCAAGGACCGAAAAGTTATGGACAGCTCAGTATAAATCAGCAGAAGCATGGACGGATGAGTCGTGGGGGCGATTCCGGGATGCTGGAGGAGACCTTGCCGACGGCCTCGCCCTTGTCCTCGGTGCGGGTGGCACTCCAATGACTGGTGCTGGTACGACGACTCGTGCCTGGTGTGCGTCGATGATCCTCGGAGTTGTAACTGATTCGGGGGTCACGCAAAGAAAACATTTTTCCATGATTGTTGTACCTACCAGAGGAAATCTTGTGACTCAATCTTGCTTTAGGACTGCACTTTGCCACTCCATGCAGCTGTGGAAAGGTGCATTTGGACAGGCTCAACTCTCTAATAATCAGATGTTAGGACAAGTGGTCCAGTCCAGAACGGCCAGAGCTCAGGTCCGGAGAAAATAACTCCACCATTGCTGCAGCAAAAGCTGCAACTTTGGCCGGGAAAGAAAAAAACTTTGCCAAAGTTGCACTCGTATCACTGCAACTTGATCGAATCCCTGGCCGGACTGACTTTAAGCCCCAATTTTCCCCACTGTCGAGAACGTGATCCCAAATCGTTAACCTCACATGAATAATGATCAGCCTCAGACACACCGAGTGTCTCAAGAGAGCTTGAAGCACCTCCAACCTCTTCACTCTGATTAATCAAGCCTCCGTCATCCACTCAGAGGAGAGGGGGAAAAAAGTCGAGTTCCGGCAGCAACAGCCACTTCTTGACACAGACCGGGGACGACAGCAAAGGGATTTCCACTGCTTGCTTCGTTCAATTTCTGTCGCTCCTTGTACTTCCTCCGCCTCGAGGCTGTTATTCTTTACTGCAAAGTAGGAAAAGGCTCTTAACCTAGAAAGGCAACAGTTTGCTGCTCGCTCGAGCATAAGGAAAGGTTATTAAAAGAAGACAATCTCTCTCTACCCCGCTCTTTTTTTGGCTGGAGGATGTAAAAAGCTGGCTCCTATGTAGTCGTCGACAGAGCCCAACTCTCCAAGGAGGAGCTGCTCTCATACATACTCAAGTCGATCTCATATGCGCAGGAGGAGGCACACACAGGGACACCCGCTTAAACATCAGCCGTCTTCCGCCGGTCTGGACCAGCCGGGCTGGACCAGCCGGGCTGGACCAGCCGGGCTGGACCAGCCGGGATGCCCTTGGCGGCGGCGACGACGGCCGTCGACCCGGGCGTGGGCTCAAGGACGAACCACGTCAAGGGATGTTTCATGCAATGCTGCCCACCATCACCGTCCAAGCGGCGCTAACCGGACGCCCGACAGGTCTGACAACGTGGCAAAGTGGCCCGACGTCAGGGTGGCTTTCTTCGCTTTCAAGTGTTATGAGGCGCGCCCTGTCTGACTTGCTACAGTACAAAGGCCCTGGAGAAGTGTGTGAGGGAAGCCATTTCTCGGGAGAAAACCTTCGTTTCATATATATTTTGTAGATAAGACGAACATTGTAGTACGTATATTTGTATGTGGCAAGATTGTTGTGATCTTGGCGTGCGCGTGTATACTTTACGTGATATCTGGAGATTTGTACCACCGACGATGCTTGCGGCTTGCCTAGAACTCTAGTACTGCCTGACGTTCCTGCAGTACTTTTTGGATCGTCGCTTGAACCGCTTCATCCTCCTCCTCCACTCCTTCTTCCACTCGATGACCAACGTCTTCCTCCTGACAATGAGCCCGGTATCTGGTTCTCCGCGGCCGCGGTCCGCCTCCTCGTCCAGGATCAGGTAGGCCGCGTCCGGACGAATCTTGGGGCATCTGCAGCGGAGGTGCTTGGTGCGCACCCACAGCTTCGTCATTTGGCCTCGGCGCAGACTGTCGTGCTGCTGCCCCTTGTAGCGCTTGTCCACCTGCACCTTGAAGGCGGTCCAGCGGTCGTCGTCGGAGTGGTCGCGACCGATCACCGTCACCAGATAGACAAAGTCCATGGCGCAGTACTTGCGCATTTGCACTCGCTTGCTGGAAGAGTGACACTCCACGGCGCACTCGTCGGACGCGGCGGGAGAGTCGTCGGCGTATCCGTCGTCCATGTTTTTGTCGCTGAGTCGCCGGACCGACGCGCGCGGAACCTTGATGCACGGGGCGATGGGCGAGCCACTCTGCTGATATCCGCGCGCGCAGCGGTTGCACTCCAGCCCGGTGACGCCGTCCTTGCAGGGGCACTGGCCGTTGGTCTGGTTGCAGATCTTGCCGGAGGCGCCGACCGGATGGCAGTTGCATGGCTCGCAGGCACGCTTGTGGTCGATGGGACGCTTGGCGTTGCGGTAGTAGCCCTCCTTGCAGTAGTGACAGTGCCGACCGGCGGTGTTGTGCCTGCACTTCAGGCACACCCCGCCAGACACGCCGCCCGACAGCTGGTATAGCTCCATGTTGAACCTGCACCTGCGCGCGTGGTTGTTGCACTGGCAGGGGACGCACTCGTTGGCGGACTGCGAGGTGGCGCGGCCCCACGGGCGGTCAAAGTGGAATTCTGCGAGCGAGCAAAAGTGTCGTGTGTACTATACTGACTGATGAGTACAAAACAGAACTGTCTGTACCATAGTAGGGAGATATTGGACAAATAAGCTAAGGGCTGGCGGAAGCTCTGTGGATGCTTTCTCTTTCATCGATAATGCCATCGCGCTTTGTTTGCGTACAATCGACTTATTTATAAGATTAGCACACTTTCCGATAGTTCCCGCGACTTAATCTTGGTGTGGCCAGCGGCGCTCGCGTACTATACAGAGGCCAGAGCCACGGTGGCTGTGACGCAACTATCTACACATGTATACGCACCTTTGCATTTCTCGCACTCCCTCCCGGCCGTGTTGTGCTTGCACTTGCACGCCAGCTCGCCCGTGGCCTCGTCCAACACGCACTCGCTGGCGTGGCCGTTGCACTTGCAGCGGCCGCCCACGGCCAGGTCTGAAATGCCCACGGCGCGGATCTGGGCGGGGTCCTTGCCAGCCTCCCCAGCCACCACAGCCGCGGCGGTGGCGGCCGATGTGGCTGGGAACGCGATCCTGATGTCCGTGGCAGTGACCCAGTCCTGCAGCACCGGACTGTGCTCAAAGTCCTCCGCACTGGGTCTGTCGGCCAGTGTGGAGAAGGCGATCCGGGTGCCCGCGTCCTTGTCCTTGTCTTTGTCTTTCTCCAAGTGGGTGTCGACGCACAGCGCCTCCTGCTCGTTGGCTCGGGTGATGGATACGTCCTTGCGGCGGCTGAATGACCCCAGGCAGTCGCTGGAGTAGAACTGGAACGGCTGCCAAGTCTTGCCGTGGTCCATGCTCTTGTAGATGGCCATGGTGTCTGGCTTTGCGCCGTCGCAGAAGTGCAGCGAGACGTACGTCAACTCGTACTTCTTGCGCAGCGATATAGTGAGCGAGACGTTCTCGCCGGGCAAGAAGTTTGTGCGCCAACAAGTCTCGTTATTGGGATTGTGCAGGTCTGTCAGGAAGTGCGCCAGCTTGTCATGTCTGTCCTCTTGACACTCTGCGCTGTCGCTCTTGTTGCACTGCGCCTGGGTCTCTACGCGGACCCCGAAGGCGGCGTTGACAAAGTCTGGTACGCATGAGACCGGCTTGTCGCCTTTTCGGTCGAAGCAAGGGTCGATGACCATGTCGCGGGTGCTGGCGGCCTCCAAGAAGACGGATGCGCCCCTTCGCGAGTGTCTGGCGCTGGCGCAGTGCGCCGTCAGCGCCGTCAGCGCCACCAAGACCAGGAGAGACATGTGGCGACCAGACATGGTTCTTCAACACTGTGAGATTGAGAGGCTGGAGAAGATTCTTCTAATTCGGCGGCGGCCGCGCAGAGCAGAAGAGCACATAGCTCGAGGCCAGCGGATAGCGAGAGGATATTTTCTCTTCTCTGTGTGAGCTCACTCACTCGAGCGTCGTCGCAGTCGCCGGAGGGCCTCTACTTACTACAAAATGAAAGTCCTCCTTTCTTTCTTCCTCCCCCTCCGGATGGAGAGATGCGTGTGCCTGGTTCACACGTACACGCACCAATGTGGATGGAGGAGGAAAAAGATTTTTTTTTTGAAGCCTGGTCGCCGTCGCCGCCGCCGACGCCGACGCCACCGACGCCTTCGCCTTCGCCTTTGCCTTCGCCGGATTTCTATGGGGGGGAGCAGGTGGCATTAGCACAAAGCGTAGAGCGACGATCGTCGAGTCCGCCTCCATTGACCACTGATCCCTTTCATCGTTGCTCGCTCACGCTCTCCTCGTCGTCGTCCTCCTCCTCCGCCCATTCTTGTCACCCCGAATGACAGCAAAATGCACCCGCCACGGCCGACGTTTTTCGCAGGCCATGATGATAGATGACTTTTTGCCGTTGCTGCACATACACTGGCGGAATTAAGGATTAAGTTGAGGAGGACGACGACGGCGACGACGACGACAACGATGACGACGACGACGGAGAGGAGGAGGGGGCGGCCAAAGGAGTGGAGAGCGGGCAGCAGAGGACTCGACGAGCTGCTCTTAACAAATAAATGCCCGTGCTCTCAACGCGGTTTCACATACACACGAAAATAAATGGATAAATAAATAAATATGGGAAGGCGTGCGCGGGGCTTGCGTTTTGCAGACACTTCGACACAACTCCCTGTCGTTGTACGTACGTACTACCTGCTTCTTCTGCTCCTCCTCCGCCTCCTCCTCCTCCTCCTCCTCCTCCTCCTCCTCCTCCTTGTTCTCGGTCTTCTCCTCCTCCTTCACTCTTTCAGTATGCATGGACAGACCAGCAGCATAATTCTTTCTTGCTTCGCCGCTGGCACTTCGCCGGCTGGCCCCTCTCGGTCCATTGACCGCTCGCCGAACCGCGTTCTGACCGCCGCTGCCCCGTTCAAGATAGATGCCTCTTCTTTTCTTTTCACACCTGAAAGAGGCCACCCACTGAGAGGAGTGGGGAGGATATTGGATGATCACCTTGGATCGAGTCAATGGAAGGAAGAACCGTGCTTAATCAGGAATGGATCGCGGCGCTGCCAATTCGCATCGTCTGTCGTGTTTGCTTAATTGCATCGCGGAGGAGACGACGGCGTCCTCGTCCGCGGAGGCGTTGATGCTGCTGCTGCTGCTGCTGCAGCTCGGCCAGATCACCTTTTTAAAGCCCTCGTGCACAAGCCAAGTCACGACAGTCAAGATCGACCAAGACGCTGCTGCTGCCGACTCTGCTGCACTTGTGGATGGAGACGTAGTCGTCTCTGCCCGATTTGGGACGTGTCTGACTCGGGCAGGGCCATAAAAAAGTCCACGAATAATCTCTTGATGGAGGCAGCGGCTGTAAAAGGAGAGGCGGACGAAATTTAGTTAGCTCTTTTGGCACGTGCATAGTCAGAGAGAGCGAGAGCGCTAATGGGATGATCTCGGGGCAGCTCTGGCAATAGAATCTTGTTAGCCGCGGCACTTTGTAGGTCATTCTGCGCAGCAAAAGTCTCCACTGTCACACTATTTGCTAAGTGGAGGCTAAAGAGCCTGCTGAGGAGTCAGCTTCCTCGACTTCGTTGTCACTCCAGTGTCGGCCATTCACCGAGGAGTGGCCGGCCCGCAGAAGAAGTAGCCGAGCAACAACAAGTGGGCGCTCGACAAGAAGCAGCCGTGCAACAAAAGGGACAGCGAAAACTTCGTCACAGTGCAGACAACGTTTCATGGAAAGTCATGGCTGCCTCCTTTCACCAGTGCCGGACAATTAGAAGGGAGGGGAAGAATTTCGGGGGAAAACGCCCGGTCCGGTGGCTAGATGGCGCTGCCGTCCTGGTCAGGGTCGACGAACCAAACGGACGAACGTTTGCTGAAGACCTGATCGCTGCTGCTGCTCGGGCTGCAACAGCTGCTGGCGTCTTCTGAGCACTGCTTCTGAGTGCAGCGCAGTTGCGCACTGTCCTGAGACAAACTTGGATTGACGTTGTCGTGTCCATCCTCGTCGTCACCATGGGGAAGGGTTTCAACAACTACATGTGCAAGAAGTTCTTCCATCCCGCATCGAGGGACAACTTGAAGCGGGTTTGGATGGCCGAGCAGAAGACCGAGGCCGAGCGAAAAAAGCAGGAGGACCTTCGCCAGCAGTACGAACGTGAGCAGGAGCTGTACAACAACAAGGCCCTGCTCTCCACAGACTCCAAGGAGAAGCTGGAGCTCAACTTCATGTATGAGCCTCCCCCTGGAGCCCGCAAGGAGGACAAGGAAAAGGAGCAGGAGGAGGGTGAGGAGCCTCAGTACAAGTTCGAGTGGCAGCGCAAGTGGGGCACTGCACCGAGAGAATCCTGGGCCAAGGGCGATGACTCCATCAAGGACCAACCGTTTGGCATTCAGGTGAGTTGTGACCGACTGACAATCGATGCCTCAAGTCTTTAGAAAGTGACCACTTCTAACCACTCACCTCATCTTTTGGTACACAGGTGCGAAATGTCCGTTGCGTCAAGTGTCACAAGTACGGACACATTAACACAGACAAGGAGTGTCCACTCTATGGAAAGGCTGTGGACTCCGAGGCTCCAGTTGGCAGGTATGAGAACCAAAGCAATGTCGATCTGGGACGACTTCCTCAAGTCTTACTTCCTAGGATGGACCAGGCCAAGTTGCTTCAAGAGATGAGAGAGGACGGGATGCGCATGAGATGGAGCGCTTGGGACATTGAGAACAGACGTGGCAAGAAATATGAACTCATCAAGGACAATGACGAGGAGCAGGAGCAGACATCGTCATCTGGCCGAGGCCGGCAGCGAGATGAGGAAGATGAGGTAAGACTTTCATGCTTATATAGTGTTTGACCTCATGACGCATAACTAATCCCTGCATCATTTCGTAGGTGGCGCAAAAGCTCAGTCTGCTGAAGGGGATGAGCAAGAAGGAGAAGAAGAAACTGCTGAAGAAGTTGGAGAAGCTGGAGAGAAAGAAGAAAGGAAAGAAAGATAAGAAGTCACACAAGAAGAAGAAGAGCAAAAAGAGAAGGAGGTCTTCTTCATCGGAATCGTCGGATTAGAGTTGATACTACAATATTATTATTATTGTACTGCTGATATTTGTCAATAAAGAGGATGAGAGTTAGAGAGTAGAGTCCTTTCGGATGCAGAACTCGTTCAAGTCCACCGCCTTCGTCTCCATGCAGCGCGGATGGCTGAGCTAGTACGGAACTTTCTTGCCCCCTACCGCAACCTCTCAGTCGGTGCCGTCTGTTTACAAACATAGGGTCAGCGACGCTCACTCAGTGGACGCAGTGCAGCAACAGCAGTAGCGGCTGCCCGCCCATCGTCGTTGACGTTCTTCACGTTTGATCGTCCATCAAGCCCACGTCCGAGGAGAGGATGGGCCGACGCAAGTCGAAGCGGGGGCCCGGCCCCAAGCGCAAGGCGTTGCAGCCTCTGGAAACCATGTTCAACTGCCCGTTCTGCAACCACGAGAAGTCGTGCGAAGTCAAGATGGAGAAGACGCGGAATACCGGCAGGATACAGTGCAATGTCTGCATGGAGGACTTTCAGGTGAGACAGACGCCCCGGGAAGCGCACTTAGAGGTGTCTAACGTCGTATTTGCAGGCCACCATCAACTTCTTGTCTGAGCCGATAGACGTCTACAACGAGTGGATCGACGCGTGCGAGGCGGCCAACCAGTGAGGAACGGCCCGTGGGGGGAAACCTCGAGCACTGTTGCTTGATACTGATGGTCGTTCGACAAAATTCTAGTATTACTTTTGGAATGTGAAAACGGTACATGTGAGAAATGTTCTATTGATGCACGCATATAAACTGAGAAAAGGTCTTGACCAAGTTTCAGGTCTTGAGAATAATCTCCAGGGATTTTGACGATTCCATTCACATGAAGTCATCAGAGTCGTAGCCGCCATCACGGTTGGACGTCATTTTGTCTGCCTGCATCAAGCTGCTGTAGCTTCTGCAAAGGATTTGTCAAGAGTGAAGGCTCAAGGATTGGCCTTGGAATAGGGGACTTTTTACCTCTGCTCGGCCTCTTCCTTCCTCCTCCTCTCCTCGGCCTTCCGCTCCTCCTCCCTTTGCTTGGATACTCTCTTCTTCTCTTCTCGCTCCCTACGATCTCTCTTGTCTCTCTCTTCCCTGAAGTCCACCATGGTCTTCTCCACCTTGGTCTTGTTGAGCCGGTTCACGATGGCATTGTCTCTGCGGGTCAAACGCACCTTACGGACCTCACGCTGTTTGTGGAAGCCCACTTGCCCAACCTCCATGGACTCGGTCTTGTGAAGGTTTTCCCACATGGTGTAGACGACGTCAACGTCGTTCATCTTGTTGCCGGCGATGCTGTTGGCCTTCACCAGCTGGGCAGCGTCGTGGATCACAGTCATGGGGACGTCGTCCAGCGTCTGACCCTGTGTTCGGGCAGGTCTAACAATAGCTTGCAATCTTGACCAGGAGCAACAATTCGCTTACCTCTCCTAGCCGGAGGTAGACATGGGCGGAGGAGACTTTGTCGACGTGGAACCAGACGTCCTCACGCCAGCCCCACTTGATCAGGTCTTCGTCTGGAGATGAGAAAGGTGCTGCTTCATTTGCTCAACTCCTACTGCTCGTCGGTCACGCACTACTTACTCTCGTACTTGTCCAGACCCATAAAAAGAGTCACCGGAGGATCAACGACTGGAAAGAGAGGAGACTTGCACGTAAGTCGTGGCATGCGGCCCAAGACCAGAGGCTACTTACCCGCACTGGTGAAGTAGAACACCATGACTGTTGTCAAGACCAACTTGGTGCTGAACAACTAGGGAGAAGTAAATACTTATACTTAAAATATTGAAATAATACAAACTTTCACTCTTGTGAAGAATGCATGGCAATTGGCAACACATTGTAGAGGGGCCTGTTGAGATTCAACTCAGGAACTATTTTGGCCTGAGCAACATAGAGCGAGATGAAGATCCCTTGGCCTGGTGGGAGGACAAGGGCAAGGCTGTCTTTCTCCGTGGAAGCAGAACTGCTCTTTTCCTCGGCGGGGATGATCTTAAATGAGAAACGGCGCTGGCTGACGGATCAGGATGCCAGAATGCCAGTCCTGCTCCCAGTCAACTTATAAGAATGTGCAATGCTGAAATATAAGTCTGCATAAATCCCTAATGTGTCTTCATGTTTGTTTTGTTTGCTAGTCCTTGCATGGGGATAGATATAGTGACAATACTTTACCAGTGGTGCCGAAATACTTACACTTACCTAAGTACAAAGGTAAAATACTCATACTTACCTAAGTGCAAAGGTCATAATACTCACACTTACCTCAGAACAATTTTTTCTGGATTCCTCGATCACTATGAACAACTGTTCAGTGAAATGTTTACTATTGACGTTCCTGTGGTGGAAGAGGACAGGAAAGCGATTTGTGAGATATTATGATGAAACATAACAGTTCGATATGATATAGAAATATACCATCCTTCTTTATGTCTCTTCTATATTACAGTTCACCCTAGTGATTGTATTTATAGAACGCAGCAAAGTGCTTAATGACAACAATTATGAGTTGCCGACCTCTGAGGCCCGAAAGAGAGCTTGGCGCAGCTGATGACACAACTCTGATCGTCGGTGAGGTTGCTATGGTTGCCCCTCTTCTGGGTAGGAAAGGACTTCTGCTGATTCACTGCCTGAGAGGATCTCGCTCCCTCCCGCCTATCTCTCAGCTGTCGTCCTCAGTCGCCTCTTTCGCCATGGCCCCGACGAGCGCCCCCTCGGGCCCCCCGTTACGCTTTGAGATCGAAAAGTCCGAGCAGGACGATCGCGTTTACAGGGGACTCCAGCTGGACAACGGCATGAAAGTGCTGCTGGTGTCAGATCCAAAGACGGATAAGGCCGGTGCGGCGCTCGACGTCAACGTAGGTCATATGGTGGACCCTGTGGAGCTCCCCGGATTGGCCCACTTTTGCGAGCACATGCTGTTCCTGGGTACCGAGAAGTATCCCGACGAGAACGAGTACAGCAAGTTCCTCAGTCAGCACGGCGGCAGTTCCAATGCATACACGTCAAGCGACCACACTAACTACTACTTTGACGTGTCGCCCAAGCATCTGAAGGGCGCGCTCGACCGTTTCAGCCAGTTCTTCATTGAACCGCTCTTCACCGAGAGCGCGACAGACAGGGAGGTCAAAGCTGTCAACTCGGAGCACGAGAAGAATATCCCGACGGACTCGTGGCGAATCAAGCAGCTGGAGCACTCCCTGTCCGATCCGGACCACGACTACTACAAGTTCGGCACCGGCAACAGCGAGACGCTGGACGTGGTGCCCAAGTCCAAGGGCATCAACGTGCGCGACGAGCTGCTAAAGTTTCACAACCAGTGGTATTCTTCCAACATCATGGCGCTTTCCGTGCTGGGAAATCAGCCACTAGACGAACTGGAGGAAATGATCAGAGGCTTCTTTTCGGCCGTGAAGAACAAGAATGTGGAGGTGCCCTCGTGGGATAAGCACCCATTCAGAGAGCAGGAGAACCGCACCATCACTTATGTCGTACCAGTCAAGGACATTCGCCACCTGAACATCACCTTCCCTATCCCCGACTTGCACCCGTACTACAAGACTGGTCCAGGGCACTACCTAGGCCACATGGTGGCCCACGAGGGCAAGGGGAGTCTGCTGTCGGAGTTGAAGGCTCGTAGTTGGGCCAGCTCGTTGGTGGGAGGACAGAAGCAGGGTTCCAAGGGATTTTCCTTTTTCGTCGTGAACGTCGATCTCTCCGAGGAAGGCATGAATCACATCCTTGATATTGTTGGACTCGTCTTCCAGTACCTGCGTATGTTGCGCGAGACGGGTCCCCTCGAATGGGTCTTTGAGGAGTGCAAGAACATCAACTCGATGCACTTTCGCTTCAAAGACAAGGAGCGTCCTCAGGGCTATGTATGCAATACATCCAGCAACATCCACGACTACCCAATGCCTGAAGTGTTGACCGGAGGGTATTTGCTGAGTGAGTGGCGTCCGGACCTCATCAACATGGTCCTGGAAAAGCTGATCCCAGAGAACGTACGGGTGACTGTCATTGCTAAAAAATTTGCTGACATAGCCACCGAGACAGAGCGCTGGTATGGAACCAAGTACAAGAGTGAGCGTCTGTCTGACGAACAACTGAAGACTTGGACCGAGACTCCGGTCCACGAGTCCCTTGCGATCCCTCCCAAGAATGAGTTCATTCCCACCAACTTTGACTTGGTCCCAAGACTTGAGAAGACGACTTCCTTTCCTCAAATCGTTCGTGAGACGCCGCTGTCGAGGCTCTGGTACAAGTTGGACGACGAGTTCCTGCTGCCAAAGGCTTGTCTCAACTTCGAGTTCATGTCGCCCTGCGCTTACATGGACCCTCACAGCGCCAATCTGACGGCCGTGTTTGCAAGACTGTTTAAAGATGATCTCAACGAGTACGTCTACGATGCGGAGCTGGCCGGACTGGGCTACTCTCTGTCCAACACGAAGCACGGCTTCAACTTGAGCATCCGTGGCTTCAACGAGAAACAACGTGTTCTATTGGATAAAATCGTGACCCGCATGGCCAACTTTGAGGTGAATGAGCACCGCTTCAAAGTGCTCCGGGAGACCTACGAACGAGAGCTGCGCAACTTCCAGATGGGTCAGCCTCACCACCATGCAGCCTACTACAACATGGTGCTCCTGGCGGACAAGGCCTGGGAGATGTCCCAACTCCTGGAGGCTCTACCGTTTCTGACTGCCGAGGAAATGCAAAACTTCGTGCCCCGACTTCTCTCCTCACTGCACATCGAAGGGCTCGTTCATGGTAACATGACTGAGCAGGAGGCACTCGATATCCTGAAAGGCCTGGAGGAGATATTGCAATCCCGCCGCAGCATCAAGACATTGGTGGGGGCGCAGTTGATCAAGGACCGCGAGGTGCAGCTCACGCCCGGCCATTCCTATTTATATCGCGCGACCAACGATGTGCACAAAAGCTCGTGCATCGAGATCTACTACCAGACCGGTCTCCAGTCCACCAGGAGTAATATGCTGATAGATCTCTTCTCCCAGATCATCAACGAGCCCTGCTTCAACGTTCTGCGCACCCAGGAACAACTGGGCTACATTGTCTTCTCGGGCGTTCGACGGTCTTGCGGCGCCCAAGGAATTCGTGTCATTGTTCAGTCAGAGCGCCACCCAGTGTATCTGAACGGCCGCATCGAGGCTTTCCTGGCCTCTATGGAGAGCTTCATCGAAGAGATGAGCGAGGAGGAATTCGAGAAGAACAAGTCCGCCTTGGAGGACAAGCGTCTCGAGAAGCCCAAGAAGCTGTCCTCCCGCACTGCCAAGTTCTGGGGCGAGATCGTGAGTCGCCACTACAACTTCGACAGAGATAACATCGAGGTGGAGGAGCTCAGACAAATCACAAAGAAGGACGTGCTAGACTTCTACCACGAGTTCCTTGCCAACAAGGGACCGAGTAGGAGGAAGCTCTCTTGTCATGTGGTTTCCACGATCAAGGCGGGCGCCTTGGAGGATGACTCGGAGAAGGGGAAGGAGACTGAGGAGGCGACAGAGGAGAAGGACGACCCGACCATCGACGATGAGCAGGCAGAAGTCATCGAAACCGCATCTGAGTTCCGCGCTTGGCAGCCGCTCTACCCAGTCGTCAAACCCTTCACCAACCCGAAGACTTTGAAGAAGTGAACTCCGGACTCAGTCAAGTCCTCAGGACGCGTCAATCCCTCTAGCCATGAATGGAGCACATGAGTGGCACGACAAATCGGTTTTGGCTTTTACTCCAGTGACCCGTGACAGACTCCGAGGTCTCACTGTTTTATTCAACTTGCAACTATGATAACTCCCCGACCACTTTACTCTACACCACAACGGTACTAAAACTATCGTAAATTTTTGATTGTTGCCAACTTTGTTATGTGACATAATCTGTAAAGAATTTAGTTGGGTCTGACGACACAATATATCTTTGCGTGTAAGTGCGGGCGTGACAAAGTTGATCTCGGTCCCGAAGTTCCTCGACAGACGCACGACGATTTGGGTCTTGGCCGTCTCCACAGTTGAGAAGAGCTTTCCTGATCGTGCTCAGTAGATGTCGCTTGTTGCGTCTTGCGGCAGACTGCCTGACGACGTCACTGCCGAGGCTGACTTGGCTGCAGGCAGCCGCGTACAGGACGACGTGTGAAAAGTGACGTGACGTCCGTCCCCTTCCCTCCGCGCGAGGAGCACAACTCGGCTCTCGCTCAGTTCCGCACAAGCGCTGTCGGGTCGCCCGCTCCGTCTGCTACCAGATTTTTCGGTTCCCCGACGTCGAGGAGGCAGCGATTTTCGGCCGCGATCATGGCCACGTTGCACCCGACGTCCGGGCTGCGTGGGCTGGCCATCGTGGAGGCGGAGGTGTGCGTCCTCACCATGGCCATGAAGCGTGGACAGCTCTGGTCCAGATCATCGGAGTCGCTTCACCCTGCGCTGCTAAAGGCCTTTCTCGACCTGAAGCGCTCCCTCGCTTCCGCCTATTGCCTCGAGGAGCTTGACCCGGACGTCTTCTTGGCGCCCTTTCTCGATGTCATTCGCTCCGAGGTGGTGACCGGGCCGGTCACTGGGTTGGCGCTTGCAGCGGTCAACAAGTTCTTGGCTTACAACCTGCTGCATGGGGGCCAGGCCAACATTGGTAACGCGGTCGAGAACTTGGCCGATGCCGTTACCCACGCCAGGTAAGACAGTTGTGTCAACATTCTCGATTTCATATCAGTTTGTCCATCTTTTTCTTAGGTTTGTCGGCGTCGATGCCAGCTCAGACGAGATTGTGCTGATGAAGATCATGGAGGTGCTGCGTTCACTGATCCTGTCCCCGGTCGGGTTGCTCCTCACCAACGAGAGCGTTTGCGAGATTATGCAGAGTACGTTTCGAATCTGCTTTGAGACTAGACTGAGCGAACTACTCAGGAAGACTGCGGAACATTCACTCAACGATATGATCCAGCTGTTGTTCACGCGGCTGCCTACTTTCTCGGAGGACAACTTGCCCTTGTTGAAGAAGCTCAAGATGAGAAGCAGTCACGGTGATGGAGGCAAGACGAAAAAGAGGCAGACAGCAAAGGCAAACAAAGCGAAGCCCCGAGCAAATACTGCATCTACAAGTGCTAACATTGTGCCCAATACTTCAGCGACGACCCCGCCTACTCCTACGCCAACAGTGACTCCTACGATTCCCGCTCCACCTCCGAGCGCAGAAAGCAAAGTCAGCAGCAGCGCCTGCAGCGTGAGCGCCAATTCTTCGAATGTAGCTAGTCCACTTACCATAGAGGAGACCGCCGAGGTCACCACGCCACAGCAGGTCCCTAACGTCTCCTCGGAGCCGCAGTTCAACGTCGATTCTGATGTGCTCGCGAGGTCACCCGTAGGCAGCGTCAGCGATCTCACTGCAGTACAGAGTGACAGTGAAAGCCAGGGCCCAGAGAGCATGCCATTCAAGAATCAGGACCCCGAGCCAGCCGCAAAGCAGGAGGTGGAGATCACGGTCACGTCGCCCAAAGGATCAGAGCAGACGGTAGAGGCGCGGGATGATGAGGATGAGATGTGGAATCACACTGCGGGGGACAAAGAAGCAGAAGCCACTGAGAAAACGACAGACGAGCAGCTAAAGCTCAAAGAAGAATTCGTCAATTCTCAGGGAGTCACGTTCACGCCGACTACGGATATGGTCGATGACAGCGGCAGTTTGATTCCGTACGGTTTGCCTTGCCTGCGCGAACTCTTTCGCTTCTTGGTGTCGTTAATCAACCCTAACGACCACCACAACAGTGAGGGCATGATTCAAATCGCGCTGACGCTCTTGTCGACTGCTCTGGAGACGGGAGGCCCGCACTTTGACAAGTTCGAGACCCTTCTAGCTCTTGTCAAAGACGACCTTGCCCGCAACCTCGTGGGTCTGCTCTCGGCAGAGAGAATCGCCACGTTCGGTTCGGCTCTCTGGCTGAGCTACCTGATGCTGGAGAGCCAGCGCAAGCACCTCAAGTACCAGATGGAGATTTTTCTGACGAAGCTCAACGACGTGGTTTGTTCCGAGTCGCAGAAGGTCACCTACGAGCACAAGGAGCTGGCGTTGGAAATCATCGTGCGTCTCTACCGGATCCCCGGTCTGCTCACGCAGCTGTACCTCAACTACGATTGTGATATGTACACGTCCAACTTGTTTGAGGACCTCACCAAGATGCTATCCAAGAACGCGTTTCCAGTCACTGGCCTGTATAGCACGCACTTCCTCTCGCTGGACGCCCTCCTTACAGTCATCGAGTCCATCGAGAAGCAGTGTCAGAGAAGAATGATCAGCGGAAAGGGCGAGCACGAGGACCGCGGGGAGGGCAGGCAGAAAGAGAGCAGTGAGGTCGAAGCAGGAGTGAAATATTTGGGAGGTAGCATCTCCTGCTCTGGTCACCAATTCGGGCTCTCGGTCATCCAGTCCGAGGCAAAAAGTGTTACGCCATCGAATAGAGAAGACGTCAAGATCCCCACCCACGAGGAGGTGATGGCGCTGAAGCACCGCAAGAAGCTGATCACGACCGCCACTGAACAATTCAACGCAAAACCCACCAAGGGGGTGTTGTACATGCAGGAGTGCGGCCTCATCAAATCTCCTGCTGTGCCCGCGGAAATCGCCCACTTCATGCGACGCAATCCTCACCTCGATAAGAAGCAGATGGGTGAATACATATCCAATAGGAAGAACCTTAGCATCTTGGAGGCTTTCGTAAAGTCATTCGACTTTGGAGGCATTAGAGTCGATGAGTCACTCAGGCAGTTCTTGGAGACATTCCGCTTGCCTGGAGAGGCTCCGCTCATCCAACTAATCCTGGAGTACTTCGCGGATCACTGGTACAAGAGCAACCCTGGCGTAATCGTGGACTGCGATTCGGCCTTCACACTCGCTTACGCCGTCATCATGTTGAACGTAGATCAGCATAATAAGAATCACACCAAAACTAACGACCCTATGACGGAGGAGCAGTTCAAGCGCAATCTCCGTGGCACGAATGCTGGTGGCGACCACGACCCGGACATGCTGCACGACATCTACCACGCTATCCGGAATGAAGAGATCGTTATGCCCGCGGAGCAGACAGGCCTTGTACGAGAAAATTACTTGTGGAAGTGCGTACTCAAGCGCGGCCAGGAGGACGGTACCGGTGAATTCGTCATGGCCGCCAACGGCTACTTCGACCATGACCTCTTCTCCATCATATGGGGTCCGACTGTAGCAGCTCTGTCCTACGTCTTTGACAAGAGTCAGGATGGATCAGTGGTCGAGCGTGCGCTTCATGGATTCCAGCGCTGTGCAACGATCGCAGCTCACTATCACATGAGTGACGTCTTCGACAACCTGGTGATATCGCTGTGCAAGTTCACGACGCTGCTGACTGTCAATGAGGCTCCTGCGCAGTTTCTCCCTGCTTTCGGCGCAAACGAGAAGGCTCTCGCAGCCACGAAAATGGTGTTCGGGCTGGTACAAAAGCATGGGGACATCTTGCGTGACGGTTGGAAGAACGTGACAGAGTGCCTGCTGCAGCTGTTCAAGTGTCGCCTCCTGCCGTCCCAGATGATGGAAGCCGAAGACTACGTGGAGAGTACAGGCCGCGTCCGTCTGTACCGCGAGGAGAGTCAAGTGGTCAAGGCAATGCCGGGTTTCCTCAACTCGTTCGTGTTCTCATTCATCTCGATGTCCAGTGAGACAACACAGAAGACGCGCACCCCCGAGGAGGAGGAGTGCGCTCGCTTGGCTGCGCGCTGCGTTCGCGGCTGTGGACTCGAGTCCCTTGTAACTGAGTCCAAGTTTTTGTTGGCGGAGTCTCTGCAGGAGCTAGTGAAGTTCTTGGTGGCTGGTTCACAGCTGGATGAGGCAGATGACGAACATGCGACACTTTTTTATCTGGAATTACTGGTGAGGATCACAGTGCAGAACAGGGATCGCGTGAACATCATCTGGGGGCCAGTCAACGACCATCTTGCCAGGCTCATCATGTCGTCAACGGGCAAAGAAAAGCTATTTCTGTTAGAACGTTCAGTCACGGCGCTGTTAAGGCTGGCGGTCAGACTGTCGCGGAAGGAGGAGCTCGCTTCTACTGTGGTGCAGTCGCTGAGGATTCTTCTTGCCATGAAGGTCAACGTCCTCTTCAGAGTAAGTCGACACATTGCATTTGGACTGCACGAACTGCTGAGGAACAACGCTGCCAATATCCACGAGGCCAATGACTGGGCAATAATCTTCTCCCTCATCGAGGTGGTGGGAGCGGGGGCAAACCCAAACGCTACCGGTGGTACCAACGCAGCCAGGGCTGCACAGGATGGCGTCACTGACGAAGACTCTGGTCACGGGGCGTCATCAGAGTCCGAAACGGCCAACTCCAGAAATGCCAGCCCAACCAGACGAGAGCGCTCCGAGTCGGTGAGCTCCGGCGGCTGGATCGTGTTGGGGACACTGGAGAGTAGAAGGCCACGAGGAGGAGCAGAAGCTGCTGCTTCTGAAGCCCCAGACGTAGGATCCGAGGTGCTCCTTCGCTTCGACAGCGCTTCTATCACTCACCGGCGGCCGATCGTCATGCACGACTCCTTATCTTTCCTCCGATGCTGCGAGTCACTTTCGTTTCTGGTGCGAGATGTAGCACCGCACATTACGCCGCATAACTTCTCGCACTGCGTCCTCACCATCAGGACCTTCGTTGAGGCGAGCTTCGTGGCCAGGAATGACTTGGCCGAGGCGGCGGCAGCCGCGGCAGCGGCTTCTGGGGACGGCAAGGAGGGATCTAGGAGTCACGTGAAGCGCACTCCACCCGGACGAGCTCCACCAATGCGCCGGGCGCGATCTGCGCCCAATAACATGGATTACGATGCTGACGAGAGTGACACTGAGCAGCAGCAACAAGGTGATCACGACCTCTCCGCAGAATATCACCATGTGTCATTGCAGCTTTTGGACCTCATGTACACGCTGCACACGCGTGCTGGACAGATCCATAAGTCGTGGGCCGAAGAGGCTGGGGCTTCGCTGCCAGAAACCACCTTGTGGTCATCGGCGTGGTGTCCGTTGCTTCAGGGAATGGCTCGTTTGTGCTGCGACAAGCGAAACCAGATTCGCACGTCAGCTCTGACCACACTGCAACGAGCGCTGCTCTTCTACGACTTGCACGTGCTGACTCCCCGCGAGTGGGAGGGTGCCTTCACTTGCGTGCTCTTCCCCATGATGGCGCAGCTGTTGGTCAAGAGCAGTCCAAGCGAGAAAAATGCCATGGAGGAGACACGCACTCGCGCGGCCACCTTGCTCGGGAAGGTGTTCTTGCAGCACCTGACTCCGCTGAGTTCGTTGCCGTCTTTCACGGCACTTTGGCTTACAGTGCTTGACTTCATGCAGCGTTTTATCGGAGCAGCATCGTCTGACTTGCTGACGGACGCAGTGCCCGAGTCGCTGAAGAACATGCTGTTGGTCATGGATACGGCGGGTATTTTCTTTAATGATGACGGCTGCACCACACAGTTGTGGACACTCACCCACGAGAAGCTGCAGACGTTCCTGCCGGAACTTATGGACGAGGTATTTGGACCAAGAATCGCGCAGAAGAATAAGGCAGACCAAATGGAAGCAATTCAACTGCAGCAACAGCAACAACAGGAACAACAGCAGCACCAGCAGCAACAGGAACAACAGCAGCAACAGGAACAACAACAACAGTGGCGGTCGCAGCAAGACCATGGGCAGCCGACTGCACAACCACCACCACCTGGAGATCCTCCTGTCCGCCCGCTTGCTGGCCCACCTCCACTCAGCGAAACAATTCCTCCACCTTCACCCATGGACCCTCCTGTGATGCCACAATCTGCATTTATAGTGCCCGAGACTGAGCAGTCGCGGCCTTCATTCAATAATGCATCTGTCCCGAAAAAGGATGATAACGCTGAAGGTCCTGCGCCTCCTCAGTGGAGGCCAACTGAATCCTCGGTGCCTCCTCTCCCACCCTCTTCGTTTGCCATGGCGCCTCCAGCCCCTCGTCCTTCTGCTGCCTATCTGTCCTCGACTCACGTACCCGGGGCCGCAGCGTCCATCAGCATTCCATCGATGCCCGAGATCCGACCTCTGCCTCCGCCCCCTGTGTCGATGGTCGGATTTCAGCCGATTCGGGTCCCGCATTCGTCGACGCCCCAGATCGTGCCCGTTGTCCGGCCGATCCCGGCATTGGTCAGCTATTTCGGCACTGCTGCACCTGCGGGGTCGCCGCCGACATCTGCTCCAGCACCCCAACAACTTCCTCCCATGGCTGGGAACATACTGACGGAGACCTTCACCCCCACCATCCCCACGAACACGGTGTTCTTAGGCGGAGCTCCGCAGCAACCACCTCCTCCTCCACCACAGAATTGAGATAACGCTCGCACCTTGTTCCAGAGCCATTGAGAGTCTACGAAGAAAACTTATCACGTATTTTATTCTTGCACATGACGCCCCCGTTGAGTCTGATTACCTATGAAGTTTAGCTCGGGACTGTCAATAAATGGGCCCCCTTTCTATTCAGTTCTATTTGATCTTTGTAACGTGCAAGGACCGGCTGACCATGGTCCTGTATAATCTTCAGGCGCGTGTGGCCAATAGCAGTGTCCAATTCCGCCAGGGTCAGCGCTCCCAAAGTGATGTCTCGGCCTACGTGGAACAATCCCTGAAGGCCAACTTCTTCGAGATTTTACCTGGCTGTGCTTCGACGAACTTTTTAAAAGCTTCCTATCCGCGATTTTTTTTCAGAAATAGCTTTTTTAACAAGATGGCAACGCTGAAGTGTGTCCGTAGGAAGTAAACAAACCGTCCCTCAGTGCCCAAGAAGGTGATCACGACCGCTTCGAGATCTCGCACAATGTCTTGCGCTGTACGCCTGGCATCATGCTGTCACCTTGTTGCTCGTCACCATCACCGTCTTCTCCACAGCTCCCGAGTCGCTTTTCAAGCTGCCGAGGCGGCAGCCGAGGCGTCGCAGCAGATTCCGCTGCCAACGCCGGCGGGGCAAGAGCGCGAGTATCCGGAGAAGATCGTCCGTCTGGTAGACGAGATCGCTCAGCTTAACCTCTTGGAGGTGGCGGATTTGAACTCCCTGCTGAAGAACAGGCTGAACATCAGCGACGCTCCTGTCATGATGGGCGGCTTCGCGCCAGGACCTGGAACGGCGCCGGCAGCAGTGGAAGAGGAAGAAGACGAGGAGGCTCCAGTCCAAGTCCAAACATCCTTCACAGTCAAGTTGAACTCGTTTGATGCTACCAAGAAAGTAGCGCTGATCAAGGAGCTAAAGGCGCACGTAGAGGACATGAATTTGGTGCAGGCCAAGAAGTTTGTTGAGTCAGCGCCCGCAGTTGTTAAAGCGGACATCGCGAAGGACGAGGCAGAGAAGCTCAAGACGGCGCTGGAAGCCGTCGGCGCAGAGTGCGTTATCGAATGAACAGTAACTGAGAGTGGTGTAACACGTGTTCTCTTACCTGTCAAACATGGGTCATTAACATGGAAGTGACCAGCTACCACCTACCTATTGCTGCATTTTATACGTTATCATAATCATGGGTTATGACTGGTGACTCAGACACTGTTGATTACTGCCTCGGTGAATTGCCTGGTCGTTGCGAACCCTCCCAAGTCCCTGGTCCGCACCTTGCCCCCCTTGAGCACCTTCTCCACTGCTCCCTCCACAATGTTGGCGTAGTGTCTGAGATTGGCGTGCGCGAGCAGTTTAGCCGTGCTTAGGAACATGGCAGTCGGATTGGCCACGTTCTTGCCTGAAAAGAAGTTAACTTCTGGTGCATGCATCATTGAGGGTATGTCTACTTAAACTTGCCCACGCCCTCGTCGAAGGTGTGCTTGGCACCAGGCTCAAAGACTGCGATGTTGGAGGAATAGCTGGCGCCAGCAACCTGGAAGACGTAGTGCATGTTCATCTTGCCGACCCAGATGTCGTTCTGCTTACCAATCCAGCTCCTCCAACAAGTCCAGAGGCAAGGTTGTCGATAATGTTGCCGTACAGGTTAGGCATCACCAGCACGTCAAATTGGTGAGGGTTCGAGACCATCTAGAGAAACGGCACCTCAAGCATGGTCATCACACCTGCGGGGGGGTTACGTGATACCTGCATCGTGGTATTGTCCACAATCATCTTCTCGAACTGAATGTTCGGGTACAGCTCTGCCATCTCCTCGCACGAGCGCAGGAAGAGACCGTCGCCCAACTTCATGATGTTGGCCTTGTGCACGGCAGTCACCTGGATAATCATGACGCATGTGCTTGGTTCTAGTTGAAGCAAAATAGCCACGTGCCTTAGAGGAGTTCCCCGCCTGTGCTGACAATCTTCCATACCTTCTTCCTTTCGTGCCTCGTTGCGTAGTCAAAGGCGAACTTTGCGATTCTCCTAGACTTCTCCGCGGTCACGACCTTGAGGCATTCCACAACGCCGGGGACCGACTCGTGCTCAAGCGCGGAGTACTCGCCTTCGGTCTGCTCGCGTATCACCACCATGTCGATGTTCTGATGGCGAGATTGGACTCCGACAAGACTGCGAACCTGCACGTCTACGTTGGGTGATTATTTCTGTGATGGCATTTCGGTCACACGCACCTTGACGACATTGGCGTAGAGATCCAAGTCTTTCCTGAAGTTCTGGTTGAGGTTCTGAAGCTCTCCAGTGAAGCTCGACTCTGGCACCGCAATGACTCCCTTCAGCGCAATCCCATTTCTCTCGACCGATGCAATCACGTCGGACAAGTTGGCGCTGGTACTGTGGTGGATCTGGAAAGAATCACGTAGCTCCAGAAGACTTGACAAGCTCCGCTTGTGCTACGCACCTCCGAGAGGTGGTAAGTCTCAAAGTCGATTGGCGCTCCAATAGTCTTGAGAAGCGACTGCACCGAGTCCGATAGCTCTGGTCCAACTCCGTCGCCAGGGATCAGCGTACACTTGACCCTGTTGGTCTCCGCCGCATTCTGTCCCGCGCTGGTGCTCAGAGCCCTACGAGAGGCCAATTTGGGCAGGTGCACCAAGGTCACCCCCAACCGAGAAAACCCGGACATGTTGGTGATGTTGTGCTATGGAAGGAGTCGCAGCTGTCACCGACTTTCTCAAGGATGTCGGAGAAATTGCCAAGTCTTGCATTGTCCTGTCCGCAGAAGAGGAAGAAGGAGCTTCTTCTCTTCCTGTGCAGCGTTGATGACTTGGAACTCATACTGTCGACATGCGTGTTCAGGGGTGAGCACACGAACCTGGACCTCATTTTGGATTATGCAGGGGCGACTACCGATGAGGCCCAGGAAATAAGAAAGGTTGAGTGATACATATTCTTCAAGGTTGCGTGGCACAGGAAAGTTCAGAAAGTCTGCGGTTAACATGGAGAAAGCACGAGGGATGGCGATCGTTGAAATGGCCCGCGCAGTGCACGAGTCTTCTTCACCATCGGACTTCTGTACTACCCAAAGTCGACTGCCTACGATGTGTAAAAGACCTGGACGGTACCCCTGCCCACACGTCGAACTTGGCCCAGAACTATCTGCCTGGAAAGGCGTGCTGGCGTCCCTCATAGCAGATGAACCCGTGTTATTCATTTGTGGCGGGCAATTGGAGTGATACGTGGGTGCCACACCCGATCCCAATCGCCAAGCCCTCGCAGCTTGTGTGACATCCTCAGCCGCGTGGTTGAGGCGGGATGAGGTTGTCCGTCCTTCTCAGTCGGGGTGAGACCATCTTCAGCAAAACCTCGTCAAGAAGTTTCAAAGGAATCCCTGTGTCATTGTCAAGTTGTGATCATCAAAACCTCTTGCATGACGCCAACAAACTGAAAGCCCGATTTTTGTGAGCCCTGGTGTTGGAGCAACATTCGCTGGAATAGGTCAGGGTGTCGATCGTGAATTTCCTTGTGGCGAAGACTTGGACTGGGCTCGGAGTTCGGGGTGACGCTACTCAACTCGAGGCTGGCACAGCGAAAAGAGGAAGTACTTGGGGCTCGAGGCTACTGGGCCCTAGGCTTTGCTAAATCACTGACTTACGGGCACGGACTGGCGAAGCAACAGCTGACATGAACCATTGTCCAGCTGTCGCATCGGGGGCAAAGCAACTAAGATCCTTATTGGGGACAAATTCGTTCACAGTTGTGCAGTGTGAGAAACTGAGTCCTAGTAAAGCCACGTCTTGGAAGTCTGGTTATGTTCGAAGCATAGCTGGCTTTGGAATGTTTAAAGAGCATTTAGTGTCGGCTTTCATCTCAGATTGACCTTTTGTTATATAACTGGCGCATTTGGCTTTACTATCTAATCTACTAGCAACTGTTTGACTGCTTGGGAGCAGCTTGACTCTACATGATAACAAAAAACTCCTAGTCGCAGTGGGCGCATGGCTTGACCATGTCAGGACTTAATGCTGTTTTCTTCCTTTGTCCCGTTGCGTCAGCTGATCGTTTGTTCAAGCAACTCCAGTCGCGTCAGTTACAGCTTCAAGCGTCTCTTTCTCGTCAGTGCTACTGACAGCTCAGCCAAGTTCAGCAGCTGTTACACAATTGCTGCAGGTCCTGCTGCGCAGGACCTTCGGGGTGACCAAAACCGGATCAAGTCATTGTCTACTGAGCAGTGAAATCTTAGTTGTAAGTGGTGTTCTTTAAAATGCACGATTGGTAACGAATGAATAAGCATAACAAGGGCCTGTCTGTTTGCACACGTTCAGTGACATCCGTGGGAGAGCCTGTTATTCATCCTGAGCCTGGGATTTGACTCGAGCCGCCGAGCTCATTCAGTCAATCCCGAACTGGAGGAAACCATTTGTTCAGAAAAAAAGAGTGAGAGAGAGGAACCGAGCTGAGCTAAGGCTGCCAAAGTGACAAATGTTTTGGCAAAAAGAGCTCGTATGAGTCATAAAAAGTGCGATCCGCGAATAAATTTTTAGCGGATATCAAAGGGATCGGAGAGAACAGAGGCGGAAGATTCCGAAGAAGAACTTTTCTTTGTCATTTTCCACACAAAGCAGTGTAAAAAAGTGGCCAGAAAGTGTCTAGTGCGAAGAGCGAGATAAGGGTGAGGCGCAGACAGGGCAATCTTGTGACTTGCCATAAAATACCGGGACCGGACGAGGAATTTTTATTTGTTCAGGTCAGGGGTGAGTCCAGCCCACGGATGCCAGCTCGTCGTCTGTCTGGCCTGACACCAGCCACGTGATGTCGGTGGACGGGAGGATGGTCGGATGATTGAGGTCGTCGGTCCGTAAGACAGAACCCTGATGCTGAGGACAGACAGTAACGCCCACCAAGTACACACAGAAGGAAAGGCCTGACATGACTAGGACAGCCTGACCTTCAGGCGCTCGCACAAGTGTCCTTTGGCTTGGAATTGCAAAAGGTTCACCTTCGAAACATTCCCTGAGAAACGCGATGGCCATGGACTTGCTAGACTTGACGTCGACGACGACGCTGCCCCCACCGTTCAACACGACGACGTCGCCCCTGATCCCGGACGTTCCGCCAGCCGGCCGGTGCAACTATTACGTCAAGAACAAGACGGTCGTCGTCTTTGACTTTTCCAATCAGGTGAGTGATGATGGACGCTGCAGCATGTACAGCACTTGCAACATCTCGTTTCAGTATGGCGGAATCCCTCAGAACTTGGTATTCAACCTCATCGGGTGGTCGCTTCTCGTCTTCTTGTTCGCGTTGCTCAGGAGGAGCGCTGGCAACTACGGCAGGCTGGCGCTCGTCCGCAAGGACGACGACGACTCCAAATGGACACAGCTCTTTTTTGCTCCAGATGAGGTCAATCCAGAGGTACGTGCATGCGTAATTGTACGAGAGAAGCGTTGACTGACTGGCAACTCCTTGAACTCGTCCTAGATTTCGACCGAGGAAGACCCGATCGTGAGCGGCGTCGGCACCGTCGGGGGGGCGTCGCTGTCGTCGATTGACTACTCGGAGGTGGACAGCGGCTTCTGCTCCTGGGTGACCTCTGTCTTTACGTTGGGAGACGACAAGTGGGTACCGCGCGAATTCCTATGCTCACGAAATCAGCAACTTCATCGTGTTCCTCGCTGCGTTCCAGATTCTTGGCCAAATGCGGCATGGACGCAGTCCAGTACCTCAAGTTCCAGCGCCATCTCATCATCTTTGTCTTCATCATGACCGTCATTTGCGTTGGAATCATCCTGCCTATCAACTTTCAGGTAACTTGGTGTTCAGCAGACATCGAGATTGTCAACGTGCGCACCAAGCCACAGCTGAGCTGACTCACTTTTTTAATAATATGCATTATATCAAGTATTCTGTTACGATATTTTGTTCCTGCACTGTTGTAGAGGGCGAGAGAGAGAAAAGATAGCGAAAATGTTTTCTACCTGAAATGAAGGTGATTCATCTCCATGTGTTATGTTCTGTACGTGGATGCTTAGGAAAATCATTCCTTACTGCACTGACGTCAGTTCTGGAGCGATCCGTGATATGTACTCAAATATCCCTGCAGTAAAGGGCAAGTTCACTGTACAATAGTCACAATGGTCCGGTATCAAACGTATTGTGACGATACTGCTGATAAACATGCAGTTTAGAGTCGAATGGACTAAGCAGTCGGGTCATTTAGCGACGGGATTAGTGTTTGGCCATTCATTAGCATTCATTATTCATTCAAAATCACAGAATGTCCCTCAAAAGGCTTGTGTTTATAAGCGTTGTTCGGCGTCCAAGGCCAATTTGGTCCGGTCAAATAAGATCGGAGTTTTCGATGACCCTAAATGTTTTGTAACTATGAGTATTTCGATACCAAAACAACCTCGTTTTCTTTAAATTGTGCCAATTGAGGATGTGGATGAACTTATACAGTGATGTTTCCATCATCCGATCAATTTTGCTGAAAAGCGTGACTATCATTGTATTAAACAAAGTCGTGTCATACAATTTATTGTTCTCCACAGGGCAACATTCAAGGCACCGAGGTGGACTTCGGGCACACGACCATCTCCAACCTGGAAGGCTCGGACGAGCGCCTGTGGATTCACATTGTGGTCGTCATTCTCTTCCTGCCACTCGGTATCTTCATCATGAGAAAGTTCTCCGTTAACCTCAGGATGGAGGAGGAAGACTGCATCTCTTCAAGGTGCATCACAGTGCATACTCGGTTGCTGCTGACGCCTTGCTGACTTTCCCCCTTACTTGACAGAACTCTGATGATTGTGGGCATCCCGGACACTTACTGCACCAAGGACTTCATCATCAGGCACTTCCACGAGGCCTACCCGGAATACGAAATCGACGACGTGCAGGTGAGGCTGTCGGGCTGGAAAGGTGGAGCTCACTATGAACGTGAAGGGTGGCTAACGTTGATATCTTAGATTGCTTACGACGTCTCGCACTTGTCCGAGTTGGACATGTGCCGCGAGAGGGCGCGCAGGGCGAGGATCTACTGCGAGAACTACATCAGCAAGCACGGAGCTGGTCAACAGGTGTCCACATAGACGCACTACATATGATCACACACTGATCATATGATAAGAACTAGACCGGCAATTGTTATCCTCCTTCTGTAGATGAAACCCTTCCCCTGCGGAATGGTCTGCGGCTGCTGCGGCAAGTCCGTGGACGCCCTCACCTTCTACCAGAGGGAGGAGGAGTCTCTTGCGCAGCAAGTGGAAAAGGAGAAGGGCAAGGTTAAGACCAGGTGAGCAATCATTGAGCAACCTGCGTATGTCAGAGACTTTAGAGTCACGCACGTACATAGGAATGTATGTACCACATGCATATTGGAACAATTGACTTCTTTATCAGGAGCATTGGCATTGCCTTCGTCACGTTCGCGCAACTCTCCGACGCCAAGCAAGTGAACAAGGACCACCACGTTCGCTTCCACTGTATCTCGACACCACCCACCAGCACTCTGAGCAACATAATCCAGCCGGAGAACTGGTCCGTTCGCTTCGCCCCTCCTCCCGAGGACATCTACTGGGAAAACCTTACCGACACGCACCGCCTCTTCTTCGTCAAGGCTCTCCTCATCAACCTCTTGCTCTTTGTCGTGCTCTTCTTCTTCACATCTCCCGCTTACATCATCTCGCAGATTGAACTCATCATCACGTTCAAGTCGTTCACACCGTCAGAGAAGGTTTCATTCACTACTTATTCACTGTGCTGTACACTGATTGTACTGTACACTTTTGTGGATGTTCTCAATGGCTTCTGTAGCGATGACGTCTTGACACTTCCTGTGTAGGTCAATGATTTCATTCCCACCTTGATGCTCTGGACTCTGTCTGCCCTGCTGCCGATCATCGTGGCCTACTCGGACTGGTGGATGGGACATTGGCGGAGATCTGTAGAGAACTTGTGGTCAGTCAACTTATGTACATTTACGCTATATTTCGAAGAACTGTACCTTCTTTTCTTCTTATCCTCTATCCATTGTACAGTTTGAGGCACCCAAAGTCTCTCAATTTCTAGCTCCTCATGGAACTGGAGCATTTTCTTCTGGACGTTCTTTGAAGAATTTTTCATGCTTACCATTCTGTGATCACACAAAAAAAGATTCTAGACTCTAAGTGACAAAGGCTCTGCAAACCTAAGCTTGCTAGGCCAGCGGGATCTTATGTTCCCTGACTGGACTGGTATGAAATGTTAGCAATCTTCCTCCTTTCAGGATCATGCGCAAAGTATTCTTCTATCTCCTCTTCATGGTCCTCATCCTGCCGTCTGTTGGCCTCACCTCTCTGAAGGCCGCCTTCCAGCTCGTGTTCTCCAACACGACGGACGATAACATGGTAGTAGCTAACTTGCCATGAAATCTGGTGTATGTGCAAATAGTACCGTTGTCAATAGTTGAAGTGGAGCTGCATCTTCTTGCCGGACAACGGCGCCTTTTTCGTCAACTACGTGATCACCTCTGCTCTGGTGGGAACCGCCTTAGAGCTCATGAGGTTCTCCGAGCTCTTCATGTACGCTGTCAGACTCATGTTTGCCAGGTAAGGAGAAGAAAAAGCTGACCCTTGTCCGTGCCTACCAGGACCTTCACGGGTTTCTCTGTCTCTTCAGGTCTGTCGCCGAGACCCCGTCGGTGCGCAAGGCCAACTTGTACGAGTTCCCCTTCGGCTTCAACTACGGCTGGATGCTCCTCATCTTCGCCCTGACCTCGGCCTACGCAGTTGTCTGTCCTCTCATCACCCCCTTTGGACTCTTTTATATGGTAAGAAGAGACAAATGAGCACTAAATCCAGCCGTCACGGATACAGGGTGCTTCATCGGTAGTAAGAGGTCTAGAAAATATATGTGTGACAGACCGGCAACCTGTAGATGTGCTGCTCAATGCCGCTTATACGAACTATACAGGTGATGAAGCACGTCGTGGATCGCTACAATCTCTACTTTGCGTACAAGCGATCCAAGATCAATAAGAACATCCACGCCACCGCTGTCAACTGCGTCATCGTCGCTCTCCTCATCCAGCAGCTCATCCTGCTGTTCTTCAACATCATCAGGTCCCAAGAGGACTACGCAACCAATAAGCTCTTCTCGCCAAGGTAAGGAGACTTTTGAGCACTTGGATTATTTTTGGTGAGTTTCACGACTTTGATGATTCCAGAGCCATCTTCAGCCTGGTGATGCTGGTCATTTTCACTCTCCTCTTCGTCGCCCAGATGTTCTTTCACCTCTTTAAGGGCATCAGCCCTCTACAGGTAAGACTTATAAAACAAGCTCTAAAATAAACTGTGGTATATTACAGGACATCTATCTGTTTTCAGTATGTCCAAAAGCCTCCGCCGTCGGCCAGTGATCCAGCGGCGTCCGCCCTAGGTGTCGACGCCATCTCCGAGCTCTCGCCGCGTCACTCCCCACTTGGGGGCCATGGAGATCAGCCAGACATCCAACACGCTGGACCTGCTCCTCGCCAGAAAAAACGCCGCCATAAGCAGTTCATTCCCGATGTGCTGAAGTCGTCCGCCGACTCGTCAAACAGGACTTTTGGCGCCATCAACGAGCTCGCCGGTATGGCCGCCAACGGCGCTGCCTTCGTGGGCGCCGGCGACATCTCACGAGGCGCCAGCGCTTATGGCGCCATCGCCGATCAGCATCAGCCAGATTCTCTGCTGCTGCACGGGGAGGGACTGACAAACACAAAGGCCTAACCAACATGACGATTTGACTACATTGTCGTGACCTTGGCCAGCCATTGCTTATGTTTAAATCGTGTGGACTTTCAAGAGGTGAATTTTAGCGATCTGAAAGTGTCGGCATAAGATTACTTCATGTATAATGAGCTGCATCAACAGTGGTTATACTCAAATTAGTGGTTTAGACATGTGATGTTATGCCCAGGGTTAGACTTAATTTCCATTTCAGTGATCGTAAAAGCATCTAAGAAGACGGATCTAAATTTAGTACCTGTTCCGTACTTGATTTCTTCAGTATGAATTATGATTGTTCCATCATGGATCCAAGTACTACATAAATATTGCCCAGCATATGCGGATGCGCACTAAAACTGACTGACAAGTACAGGCCTTCTTGCTAATAATTTCTAAGGTCCCCTCATGCGCTGTACTGAAACGTGTTGAGGTGGAATTCTGATGTGGAACGCGTAGATGCGAGACTCGGGCACAATCTTGAGTACAGAGGTAGAGTGCAAATTGAAGTTGAGGCTCTTTTCAGGGTGTTCCTTTCAGTGCCTTCAGTAAGAACATTTCTGTCGACCACATCAACGACTTAGCCTTCCTAAAAGGGTTTGTGCCCAATCTCTACAACAGACGCAGCCTCTCCTGGCAGCTCTTTCGTCACTG
>JAAUXU010043425.1_pt1 | contig 30557 bp, 34 predicted proteins | sample 7278151 | NCBI WGS metagenome assembly JAAUXU01 (sample SAMN14350113, study PRJNA611818) | marine sediment metagenome | isolation source: surface marine sediment (1.8m) | place: French Polynesia: Moorea | collected 2018-08 | reverse complement strand
GTATTTACTTCAGAATCACGTATTTACTTCAGAATCACGTATTTACTTCAGAATCACGTATTTACTTCAGAATCACGTATTTACTTCAGAATCACGTATTTACTTCTAGCTACTCGTTCGCTTTATCCGTGAGTGCTTATAGGTGCGAGTTTTATGTAATTCGTAAAATTTCTTCTCGTACAGGAAAACCACAAACGATCGATCCCCCGAGATACATGGAACCTCTTGCTAGACTTTTCCTTGTCCGTGGCGCCCGACATGTCCAACTACGACGAAAATGGCGCATGGCCAGTCCTCATTGACGACTTCGTTGAGTACGCAAGACCGATGCTTAACAACAGCATGCAGCAATAACAGAATCCAGTCAACAACTTCATTAAGGAGAGAAGTAGAGAGACATTTAAAATAGCGTTCAGGGTTAGCTCATGCAGGGTCGATTCTCGACTCACTTTTGGCAGAATTTAGTTACTTGATGGAATTTGTCAACAAATTCCATGAGAATTGCCACCATAACATGGAGGAAAGTTTACAACAGATTAGTGACCTTTCTGCATGCGTCCAAGTATCCTGTAAGAGTGCAACCCTTACTATATAGGTACAAGTACTATAGCTATTGCAGGAGCAAAAGCAGTCGTTTTCGTCCAATGCACTCACTTCCCCCTCCCCTTTGCCGAAAGAATTTTAAACAAAACCTCGTGCATAACTTTTCCCTTCCACAGAAGATAGTGGGGAGGAAAAGGCTTCTTTTGGGTGTATTGATGATGACGATGCTATGTGTACTACATGAGCGTGAAATACAAAGCCGAAAGAGCGACAATGGGGCGGGTGATTTACTCAAGTAATATACCGCATTTGGTCCTTGACTGCAGGGAGGTAAGTGCTTTGCGAGGAAAAGCTGCTCGGTGAGCGTGCAGCCCGTCGAACTGATGTACAGGCTGACGAGTATTAGAAAGCCTTAAGAGCACTGCCCTAGACTCCACAGAATGTTCTGGGTGCATATTGTACCTACGGTGGTGACAGAACTGTAGTTGCGTAACAACAGACCATAGCTAAAAAAAAGGCAAGAGGCAGCTGCTGTTGGTGACAAAAACGTTAACGATAACATTAGTTGATGCTACAGTGGTTGTTGCTTTGTTTACTAAGTGAGCAACTCATGAAATGCTCCATGGTCGCTGATCAAATCATGCACGCGTTACGTATCTACGGTGAACAGTAAGAGCTGTCATCATCAACAAGACATGGAGATGTTCCTCTACACTCTTGGACTGTCGCATGGATGCGATCTGACCTGGAGCCTTTTGGATGAATCTACTCAGTTTGGAGCAGAACTGCACAGCCCCCCGCCCATTCATAATCAAGGTGGCCAGCTCGTGCGGAAGGCGCCTCAAGCTCCTCACCGATGCAGAACCAATCCCCAAACTGTCCTGCAGCAAGAAGTGCAACGTTGATGACCAAGACCTCGGAGAATGTCTCTAGGAAACTGTGGAACTGAGGCCTAGACTCACCAAAGATTCTGTCCAAGTCATCTATCTGCCGAAAACCCGCCTGACTCACAGTCCTGCGTACACAATATACCTCATTTGCAGTACGTTTGTGACGCGCAGATGTGGTTTCAGATTGGTTGCGCTGCCGCTCCCAACTGCTTTGGCCAAGTCTGGTCCTCTAATCCAGTGATCCCGATAAGCGTAATCTACTGTACAAGGTGTATTCCGTAATATTAATTTTACAGCTTTTCGTACATGTAAATCTTTGCCATCTCAGTGCAGTTGTCCTTCCCCTCCAGCATGAGGGACGGCAAATAGGGAATCTCTCTGCTGACCCACTGCTTGCGCCACAACCCACACTCTTCCAGTTTGGCCTGTTCTTGCTCCCAGGGCTCGAAGATGGACGACTTGTGAGTGAAGATCAGGATGCCACCGGGCCTGATCACCCTGATCCACTCAGTCAAGACGTAGGGCGCTGACATATGCAAAGTAGAGAAAAAGTAAAATGTCACTGCAGTGCGTGTAGTATAAGAAATTTACCCAAGTATGTTGTGACTGCAGTGGACACAAGTGAGTCAAACTCTCCATCCTGGAAGGGCAGCGTCTTTAGCAGGTCCGCCTTCACCACCCTCTTGTAGCATCCCTGTGCCTCGGCCTTTGCTATCATGGCCTCGGCAAAGTCAACGCCCGTCAGGTTGGTGAACCCCTCCTTCTCCAGCTCCAGCCCGATGAGCCCACTGCCACAGCCCATGTCCACCAGCGAGGTGGTCTCTTTCAAACCGCGTCTCAGAGCGGCCTTCACTGTTTCAGCGGGGAGGCTGTAGCCCCAGGCAGTCATGGACTCGTCGTAGCTTTTGGCCATGTTCTCGTAGTACGAATTGACGTCGCTGATCTTCATGATGTCCGATTGGTACTCTACGCCCGCGCTGAGGTCTGGGAAGCTGAAGTTGCTCGACGGTGCTCCTGTGCGCGCTACCAACAGGATCATTGATCCCCGATCACTGGCCTGTGAGTTGGAGGGAAGACGAATTCAAAATCATATAAAAGAAATGCATAGTACAAAGCAAGCGCGTACGTACTCGGGAGGGTTCAGACACGGGGTCCCAAGATTAACATTTCATTTGAAATGAGAAAAAACTTGAGTCTTTCCCGGGATTGAGAGAAGATCCCGGAAATATTACAATTGTTATTCCTTTTGCACTCTGTGCAGAATAGATTCTTTGCCTGAAATCGAGTCTGAACTTCAGCAAGTTCAGGAACTTTTGCCAGATTCCGCCTGTCAGTTGTAGGTAGAGGTGATGCTCTCACGTTAAAAAGGGCCAGAAAGGACAAAATCTGACCCTTCTGGCCAGATTTTCCACCTGTTTCCGGCTCAACGTACTATTTATGAACAATGAACATTAGGGAAAGTGAAAAGTACGATCCATTGACGGGAAATCAGCCTCCAAGCTTGTAAATGTAACTTGCATTCCTGTTTCCAGGGATTCCAGAGAATCCCAGGAAGAGGCGAAATCAATCCCGATTTCCCAGGAATAAGAACATCCAGGAATTATTTATCCCCAGTACTTGCGTACATGTAGTTTCACCCACTCCCGTCTTAGGGATGTCCAGTACAATAGATGAACAGAGGTGATGTCATTTTATAATAAACACTGACTCTGAAATAAATGTTGGATTCTTTGACTTTTTGCTTTTTGGACACTCTTCAGATCCCCAACTGCACGTACATCAGACCTGTGCACGTGCATCTCACCCACCTTGATCACTTTTGGAGCTGTGTGCACGTAGCTGAGGATCGTTCCCTCGGCAACATCTCTGACTGTTTCCTCAGTTGGTCCAATCTTGGCACCCTCTCCGGACTTGAGGACCTCCACGACCATGTCAGCCTTTGTCTCCACACTCTGAGGCAGGCGGCAGCCAGGCAGTAGAACAAGAAGGCTGAGGTTGATTTCCTCACTATATGCCAGGGAGTTGGTCTCACTCGAGCCTACCAGGCAGGCACACTTGGGCCAGGTGGACGCGTCCAAGGGCGTCTGCACATCGCGGAAGGTCAGCAAATGGCCGAATTCCAAAAGACTCTTCTGAAGAGTACTGCAAGGATGCCATTGCGGCCAATGCAGCCAAGGCCAACAAGTTGTTGTAAGCGCTGAACTCACCTATCCTGCGGATCCAGCACGCATTTCTCCAAAATACTGCCACCATTGCCTGGCTTCAGGTCGTCCCCTGCTGTAGCCGACACCTGGTTCAGTGCACCTCCAGCCAGCTCGACCTCTTCGATGTCGGGCACTTGAGTCCAGCGCGTGGCAACGTCGCGCTTGAACCGCTTGAAGCTCTCCATGGCAGTCCTCGGTGGCGACCTCCGTGATGTTCCTTCTCACGTACCTGGACTCGCAGACGTCTGGCACTTCCGATGCGTCGTTTTCTGACTGAACAGCATCAACAAAAAGACCCTCAGGGCTCAGACAGACTGAGAGAGAAACCTGTAATTCAGGTTTTCCACGTCTTTCACGTTGAGTTCACAGCACGATGAAAAAGGATCCTCTTCGACGTTTTTTTTGGTCAAGACTGCACAGTGCAAAACAGAAGGATCAGGCTTGCGTCTCTAGCACTGCTTGCGTTGCTGGACCGGAGATTTCCATATTGATAGAATCCCTAATTAATTATCCTCAGTAGATTAATAGAAAATTATGGCTGGATATGTGTACGCATGTCATTAGGGAAACCAACTCTACATTCACAGATTACTAGCACATCCTGTTGCAAACAAAGGAAACAGTGGTTAAGACAAACCAGAATGAAAATGGTGCATCCCTGCACATATAGACCGCAAAGGCCTCATGCACGTGTGTCTGTGTGTCCGTCTGTGTGTCTGTCGGGGGCTAATTTCGAGGCGTCGCGAACGATTTTCGCCGTTGATTTCCAGCTTCCGCGGACAATTTCCAGCATTTGAGCGGCTGATTAGTGCGGTAAATTTCCTGCTCCAGCGTGGCTGATTTTGGCGGCTGATTTCTGAGGTTTCAAGGCTGATTTCCAGGTTTTGCCTGGCTGACTTTCGCTGCCACACACACGTACGTACGTGTGTGTATGTATGTGTGGTTAGGTGAAGTTGGGTTAGGTTCGTTTGTGTGTCTGATTTCCGGCTTTTGGGCAGACTGACAGACGGACACATGCACAGCACTTTATTTTTTTCCCACCTAATAAATTGAGGAGCGCATAAGCGCTAGTTTTTGATGTAAAACAAGAATTTTTTAATCGATTAAATATCTGGTGCTTCCAATAATACTTTTTCTTTATCAGCCTGTACAAAAGTGTAGTCAGTCCAAAAATGTATTTGCGCGCGGATAGTATGGACATGTGAGGTACGCAGACAGGGCCAAATTTCCTTACCCCGAGGCCAATGTAGCAACAGATTTCTTCAGGAAAAAAATCTTTGCCCCGGGTGAGGCTCGAACTCACGGCCTTCAGATTATGAGACTGACGCGCTGCCTACTGCGCTACCGAGGCTGGGTGACAGAGCCTTGTGTAGTCAATCAACAAGAAGGAGATTTTTCGGAAAGTTCTGCTGAAACGTTCACCAAACCTCCGATTGGTAATGCTGTACAGCATCAAGTTGCTCGATCGACAATGAGTGCGTGAACATGAAACGCTGAAAGCACTAGTGCTTAATTGAAGGTGTCTTCAGGCACATCAAATGAACAACTGAAGTTTGTGTAAAGTCAAAAGACCAAGAAAGCAACGTTTGCGCAAGTTTAAGAGCAACGTCAATTTTCTAAATGCCAACTTTTTGGTCCTTTTTGCCAAGGACGCCCTTTACAAGCACGAGGAGCCTCGCAGAAAGAGCTGATTCTTTCTCTTTCAGTACTGTTTCTAATTTCAGCTGCTGGCGCGTCGGTGTGTGAGGGCCTCCTCCACAATTTGGCCTAGAGGCTGAAGAAGCAGCCGGTCAGCCACGTCAGCCCGTACGTGTCCTTCCGCGCTCTGAAAGATCACCTTCTCTGCAATACCAAGTACCACAAGTGACGGGCTTGGGGGCTGAGAAATAAATGAGAAAGAACTGAGAGTTCCAAATTTGCAACATCGTTGGGACGCCCCGTAGGTGCTTTGTGAATGACATGTTGATTCCTTCTTCACTACGTGTACGATTTTAGCCTATCTGATCCAGTGCCTGAGTTGTCAGATCAATCCCTGCTCATCCATGGACGCCGTTGGAGGCTTCTTCTCGGCTGGCGGCGAGGACGGCGCCGTCCCCGCCTGGCGGCAATTGGACTTGGAGCACGATTACGCCCGCCTACCTTCTATAACCGACCGTTGCGGTGCCTTTCGCCGCCTGAGGATTTTGCGCCATAGCGGCAATATCTATGGGAGCGTATTGACAGTCGTTCTCGATCAGTCCGACGACGTACGTGTTTGGGACGTCTCCCAGGACAATGCAGAGCTTCTGTACGTATATTGTAACTTTGCTCCCCAATGTCTAGTGGATGGACCCTGCTACTGCGGCTTAGGACACTGCAACCGGGTAACCCTCTTCGAGGCATTATAAGGAACGTACTATATGCATGCTACATGTTTGCTGAGATAAGAGTTCTGCCAATGACTGCATTTCCGTGGTTGGTTACAATGGAGGAAACGTTGCCCCTCCGCTTGTGCTCCGTGATCTGGACCTGAGCTATTTCGGAGAAGAGGGTGAGGCAGCGCTCGTACAGATTGGTCAGGACTTGTTACAATCTCGCCTGTGCTTCAACGCAGACATTATGAATTGTCGCTTTGGGACACCTGCGTTAAGATCTTAAAACCGAAAAACTGTACGGTTGAAGTTGCTCAGACTGTTCGTCAAACCCAGAAAATTGCAGTACTACTCACAACTCCTAATCGTACTAGTGATCCACAGAGCTGAAAAAATGTTGGAATAATGAATTCGTGATTAAAATGATGTGGCGAATGACGTTTAGGCAAGCATAGGACGCATTCAAAGCACATAAGAGTACCTCACTTACTTCATGGAAAGAATAAAGTTTTGCTGACTTCTTTAATACTTTTTTCTTGTCAGCTAGTGTAAGAATATTTCGGGAGAGGTGACTTTTTTGATTCCGTCTAAGTCTGTGTATAAGCATCTTTCTTCCTAGGGCGCGCGCAGTTGTTTACCCTCACTCACGCACAGCAGAGAAGGTGAGAGCTGCTGATTTTCACTCTCCACTGAGCCTGAGCCTTGATGCGGTGTTAGTGGGTGGGTACCTGATCCGAAGTGTAGTTTGGGGCAGGAGAAGCATCCAGCAGGTAAAGCAAAACCCTCTCTCTCACAGCAAAGTTGAAATAGCCTCGTATGAACATTCGTTCGAAAGACGCAGGATTAACACACTAGTACTAGACAGTGTGCTCGTTTTCATACTAGCAGTTGTATGTACGTATAACATGTAGTCATCTACGCATGCAGTACCAATGGCCGAGTTGGCAGTACATTTACGCGTGCGAACAGGGACTGCGAAGCATAAGGTGCACAGCTTCATTTAGCCTTCGGACAATCTATGATTGACCCTCGCTGTTTGGAATAGCTAAGCTTGCCTATATGGAGTCTCATTGGCAGAAGGGACTTGAAACCTCAGTCAGAAGTCGCACAAGTCCTCATGCGAACGTAGTAGGTTAGTCGAAGAGAGGAAGCCTCACTCTCTACCAAGCTGAGTATTGCAGCAGTGTTTTTTTTTAAAAAAAAGTTTGGCACAATTGTCTGAGATCACTCGCAGTCAAGCATCAAGAGACTTCTTCAAGAGTTGCAAAAGGACTTTGCAAGCTAACAAACTGAGGTACCTCACAGCTGCATCACACATGTGCAGAACCCGCTATGAAAAAGCAGGCAAACTGAGTAAAATATCTACCATGTGAGTCACAATAAGAATAACACGAGATAGTCTGAAAGCAATCTTAAATAAGGCGAACGTAACAGGTCGATCGATCATCCATGTGCTTGTCTTCCAGCAGAAGGATATCGAAATTGTTTGTGTCCTAGAAGGGGGCTGATTTAGATGTGGGAATTTTAAGTGAAAAAAGCTTTTTCTGTGACAGAAAAATGAGCAAAAGTGATCAAAACTCCGAGAAAGTGACGAAGAATGGAATCATTCCAGTTTAGTCAGGAGTCCTACCAACGCTGCACTCTCTAATGCCTGACCAATTTTTCTCACGGTCTCCAGGCCAGCTTCACCTCAAGTACGAAGTGTTCGTACGCACGAAGCTCAAGGTCACTTCAAGTTCGAAGTGTTCCAAAACGATAATTGAAAAAACCCATTTTTAGGCCTTTCAGTTCCAAATCCGCTCCTTGGTCATTATATTCAGAATTGTAAAATGCCTGAAAACATCTCAAGTATCCCAAATCCGAAGGCTCAAATATCCAGGTCTCATTAGTGAAAAGAGCAAAGAGCCGTTGAGTGCAATGAGTGGGGAACCAAAGTATGAACACTTTGTATTAGAACAACAAAATGTGCTGCCTGCTCGGACGAAGAGCCCTCACCCCAGGTTACTTACTGACCTTCAATGTAAGCTTTGTAAAAAATTAAGCATACGTAGTTGTGCACCAATTTGTTCTCTCTCTTTGCTCTTGCCAGTCACCTCTACGCTATCAACTGTCTCGCTCTCTGACACACACCCTGCTTTCTCTTCTTGACGCTGCCACACCCATTTCCGTCCCCAGGAATAGGCGGATAGGCCTATTTAGTGAGTGCTGTAGCTGCAGTATAGAATGAACGAAGAAAGTGCACGCACACACACTCATGTCTACACATCGCTTGTATTTTGACTCTTTCTCACTATAAGGGAGAAGAAAGCCATCGAAAGTAGGGCAGGAAGCTCACTCGGCTCAAATTATCCTCCAGGTGCTTCGGACGAGACAAACAAAGCTTGGAAATCCACGAAAGCTCATACAGGACCAAAAGACCCTCCGGAACCAACATGGGCTTCACGCTAAACACCATCATTTTGAGGACTCCCACGGGACTCCTCAAGATACTGGAGATAGTAAGTTCTTACATCGGTACTGATCGTCGGTCGAATATTATTCAAAAAGGTGTTTCCTTCAGGTGCTGGTGCTAGTGTGCTTGATCCTGTGCCGATGGGGCAATGACGGATACGTGTACATGATTGGTGATCAAAGCGATCATTTCCTGGCAGTTGGGACGTACGTGGGATACGCCATCATCGTGCCGGCGATACTGATAACTTATTTATTGGGCGCTAATCTTACAATCCTCGTAAGTACATATGGAGTAAGTACATAGGCCCATTACCTGATTTGCATGGTTCCTGTTGCAGGAACTATTTATCAATCTGATTGGTGCCATCCTGTTTATTGTAACCGGAGTGTTAGCCATCAACAATAAGCGTCACAATGACAGCATGGGCCTGGCTTTGGCTGTCGTGGCCATCGCTACGGGTGTCGTCTTCCTCATCGACTTCCTGTTCGCTATCAAGAACACCAGGGTTACTGTCATCCAGACCAGGACCGTCTGAGAGATCTCATCGATACAACACAAGACAAAACTATGATATTTTGACTAACTCTGAGGCCTTAATCGGGTACAAAACGCGATGACCAGAAGTGTGGTTACGAACAGATGCTTAACGCTTTGATTATTTCATGACAATTAATGTGCAGCTTAATGTTAGAACGCAATGAAAGTAATGGCACCACCTGTACGTACTTATGATCATTACTACCTTTTGCTTTGATTTAAAGGAACCTCCACCTCTTCTTCTTATTCGCTCTCTGTCGAATCGTTACCCTGCCAGTCACCCTGCTTTTAGAGACAGCAACTCCTTTTCTCGGTAGATGGGCCATGTTGAGACTGGTTGTTAAGAAGCCGGAGAATCAGTTGAAGTCATCTTTGCCAAGGTGTTCCTCTTCGTACAGATAGAAAGTTGCATTTAACATCGTCTGCTTTTTTAGGGACTATGTAGCTTAGATTACTCATAAATGCTGCAGGAGCGAGATCTCATGTAAAAACACCAAGAACTCCCTAGACTTCAATGATAACAAAAACGGGGCTTCTTTGTAACACTTTACTATTTATTTTTAGCCAAGATATCGAGTTTCCTTTCTGCTTCAGAAAAAAAACCTGTATCAGTCAGTCATGCATAGATACTCTGGTCAATTTCTCACGAAGGCTCTGACTCTGTCTCCTGTTCTTCCAGGTCTTTAAGCATCTCCGCGATCTCCTCTTGTCTTGTTTCATAGCTGCAGATCTCCTCTGCCACTGCGTTATGGAAGTTGCTGCTATGTTCGCTTATGGTCCCCAATTGCTCACTTCGGCTGCCTAGCGGTGCCGAGGTATTTTTCTTGAAGAAAAGACCAAGGTCGCCTGCAATCCCCAGCTGGTTATCCTTTAGAGCAAAGGCTGTACGAAGTTCCAGGTCCTCGAACTCGTCTCTCTTCTTAGAGGCCGAAGGAACGGATTCAGGCGGCTCTTTGAGTGTCGTCGTACCAGAGGTGGCTGCACCAGCTCCAGCCGCACCACCCGGAACTGGAGCAGCTGAACCTTGGGCCGATTCTTTGTTGGACTTTGGGCGGGACTGTTGGAGCTGCTGTTGCTGTTCTCGAGCTTTGTCGTTCTCTTCCACCTATAAGAAAGGTGAGGATGTCAACATATGACTCTTCGATGACAAGTACATACGCTCTGAGAAACTTTTGTTACCTGAAAGAACTCAAATAGTTGCTGGTCACTTCCTCCAGCGGTTCCCGCTTTACCCTTGTCGGCATCACCATCTATATTAAGTCTCGCGAATGCACCGATCTTAAAGCGGTCGCTGCTGGAGTCGCCGCCGTCATCATTAGAGCTGAAGCTGGACTTGCGGCGACGGTCACTGTAACGTACGCACCGTCAATCACAGCTCGGCTGTGCCCGCCGAAAATGTACCGCTCACCTCGAAGGCGTCTGCTGCGGACTCTGGTGAAAGATTCTCATCTCCTGAGACTCGTCGCTCGTCACTCCGGGCTCCGATTCATCACTTACGCGGCTGCCAAGGGTGTCGCTGCGAGGCCGGAAAAATCTGGAACATCGTGGTTAAAAGGGTGAAAGTTGTCCACTTGTAGATGCTGATGAGATCCTCTGCAACACTCACGTCTCTCGTGAGTGAAGCAAATAAGTTGTATTCTATACCTATGCTGGGGGTGCTGTTCCTCTCTTAGCAAGATTGGCTCAGACTGCATCGATGATGGCGTCGACTTGGGTGAGAGCGAGGACGACGGTGCAATCGTCATAACCGTCCGGTAGTCCACACGAGTCTGAAGAGCTCCCACAGGAGTCACTACTTGACCAATCTAAAGATAAATTTCTATGAATATACGATTCAAGTGCAGTTCTGCAGCTAATACCACAGAAGCATCACTCACCGGACAGGACAGGAATCCGTTTCCCAGGGCCGCCGACGAGGGCTCGTGAGCGTAAAAGTGGTAGAGGAACACGTAGGATTCACTGTTCTGATTCCTGGCATACTTGTAGGCAGGCAAGACACGAGAAACACACAAAATCGACCTCAGAAGAATGCTTAGTCTGTTGTAGATTGTGTCGTTGAAGTACTCGGTGTCGGTAGATTCCTTAAGGTTGAACACCCTGACAGAGAAAAAAACTTTCACTGGATTTGTCAATAAACTCAGCTCGCACGCATACAGACGTGCGACTTACACACGCACTTTCACTCTGCATAACTCGTTTCTCTTACCATTGCTCAAGGACCAGTCGGTCACCCTCGTTGGTTAACAAACTGATTTCGATGCAAAGAGGAGTGCACAAACGCGGTGATTCGTGATTAGAATGACAAAGCTCCCAGTTCTTCTTCGCCCACTTGTTAACCTCAGGTTCTTCCTGAAGAAAACATATTGCTGTAAGGCACTAATGTTCAAAGTAAGTGTTTTGATTACACCAAGCTTACGTTTAGGTTGAGACTGAACCATTCACTGTGAGTTGGATGAGGACTAGACCTTGTGCATACTCGATCGTTTTGTCTCGACTGAACAATGATTTGGGCAGCCTTGATGTAGAACCTCCTGAAGAAGCGCTCGTAGTCATGAGAGGCGACAGGGCTCACCCGGGACACAGAACGGGGGGAAGACATGACAAAACTCTGAAAAAATGAACCAAAATAAAAACAATAAGGAAGAATGAAAAGTTATCATTTCCTTTTAAAGGGCTGCTTGTATTTGCAGTGGTCATGAGCAAAGGGAGCTAAATTACCTTTATGTACTCTTACAATACGTACAAAGACTTTGGAATGTCTAGAAGCTATGTGCTCGGACGGACTTATCGTGGCTGGCTCCAACAAAGCCGGATATTGACGCACAATGCTCGGTACAAGGCTTGAGTGAGTACATCCCTTCAACAATCAATATATATGCTTCTCCTGGAGAAAGAGTATCTTGCATTGACAACTGAAAGAGAGTGAGAGAACTCAATATGAGTAGAACAGCCAGCGGATGAGTGCATGCGCTCCTATGAAGAATATGGCGCACAACGCTAATATGTTTAGCGCCGTCGACGAAATTGTCTCCACACGCCTGCGGCTCTTCAGAAAGCGGCGCGCTTGAAATCTCTCAAGACCACTGGAAAGAAAAACATCTTGACGGATCCCTTCATCCCTCCACCTCCTGACTTGTGTTGGAGCCGGCCAGTCTCACTTTGGTACTAGCCCACGACTGGACGGATAAGAATTCGGCGCAGAAGACGACGCCTTTGCCTGTTTCTTCTTTCTTAGAGCGCCAGATTGACCACCTTGACGCATCCCCTTGACGGCACCGCTGTTACAGGCATCGATATCAATATCGGGTTCCACGTTTTGCATGGCCGCGTCGAGGGCGGCTTGGACCCGTGGTGCTACAGCCGGACCTTCGTAGTCTCTGGTCGTTCGGCCTGCACGATCTAGCGACAGGCGCATGATATTCTCGCCGCGATAGCGGCTAGCGGCCGCCGCAGCTGCACCGAACAAGCCACCGCCACTAAGCACCCTGGCAAAATCTGACATAGGTCGGCGGCTGCCGACCGCCGAGACGGGCCGTTTGGAGATGATCGCGTTTGAACTCTTTCCCAGCGGCTCAAGCACCCAGGTGTCCTCCTCCTCATTATACCGTGCTCTTGACATCAACTTGGTCTTCTCCTCGGGTGGCACAAAGTTTTCTACCATGAGCAATTGAAACTTGAGCTCTTTGAGCAGTTGCTGCTGAGAGTCTTCCAGATCTCGGCGATCGCGATTATACTCTTCGGTGACATCAGCGATCTCCTGGCGATTGGCCTGCATCTTCGTGTAAAGCTTGCGCAACTTGCGGGTCTTCACATCCACCTCTTGCTGCAGCGACGAGTAAGTACGGTTAAGTTCTTCTTCATGCTCTTCATGCTCCTCCAACTGGCGCTTGGCATCTCGCTCAGCACGACGTCGTTCTGCCAAATGTTGTTTGCGCCGCTCAAGCTCTCGACGCTGAGCATTCGTCCGCTCAACCATGTTTGTGCCCTCGCTTTCCTCTCCACCGCCTCCTTGACCAGAGAGTAATTTGGACTCCATAGCTTTGATTTTAGCCCGCATGGCTTCTTGCTCTTTCCTGTGCTTGTTCAGCGTCTGTTCTTTAACGCTGAGTTCAGTCAGCATGCGCTCCTTTTCAGCCGTCAACATTGTGGTGTCATTTTCCAACAGGTCTCTCTCCACAGCCAGTTTGGCTCTGAGCTCTTCAGTCTCTTCGTCTTCAGCAGGCGGTTCCGGAGAAGAGATCACGGATTCATCAGAACCAACACCATCTTTCTTGGCCTTTTTGTGCTTCTTCCTCTTCTTTCCACCGCTGCCTCCACGCTCCTTATTGCCCAGCTTGGCCTTAAGCCTGGCAATCTCCTCTTGAAACTCTCGTAGAAGTGCGTCTTTGGGATCTTCATTAATTCTAGGCTTATTCTTTATATTTTTGGCCCGGTTTGCATAGCGCAAAGTAGTGATCGTCTCCTCATAGTTGTACCCAGCAGGACCGATGTTGGCCACCATGACTGTTTTCGCGTTGCCTCCTAGAGAATCTTGCAATAATCGTGTCAGCTTCGAGTCTCTGTAAGGTACGTAAGTGCTTTTCCCATCCACCAGCGCCGAAATTACGTTGCCCAAGGCCGCCAGGGACAGGTTGATTGTAATGGCTTCTTTAAGTCGCTCACCCGCTGCTCCAGTCTTGGCCTGCCGTTCGCTGCCGGCCAGATCTACTAGGTTCAGCTTGCCTGCCCTGATATGCGACTTCCCCGTGTCGGGATCCGGCTTGGAGGAGCATTCGACTGTGATGATAAAGATAGCGTGAGAGCGCGAGCTGTGCACATTCATGTTGGTGGGACCGACTTTGCGATTCTGGTTGCCCACCGACATGACGTGTTCGATCTCCGACTGGCTCTTGCACACGAATGAAGAGAGATCCTTGACGTAGACCCCTGTGTCGGGACGTTCCTTGAGCTCCAGCCGACGAGTCTGGTCCTTGGCCAGCAAATCTCTAATCTCTTCCATGTAGATCTCGAGGTACGAGGCGCGCACCAGGTACTGCTCATCGCGCGAGACGGCAATGTGAGAGTAAATGTGGTCAAATGATCGCGGAATGACGCCGGATAGCTCCTTGTCCGACCTCACGCCCTCCATCGTGTACGTCTTTCCCGTCCCCGTCTGCCCATAGGCAAAGATTGTCCCATTAAAACCAGCCAGCACTGAGTCGACGAGAGCCGAAAAGGTTTCCTCGTAGAGTTCCCCCTGCTTCGAGCTCCAGTCATACACGGCATCGAAGGCGAACGTCTTAGGCGGGTCCGTGGGAGCGGCGTCGGGCTTGCGCACCTCCACGGCGCCGGAATCGGCGACCATGTGCACGCATTGATCGTGGCCAGCCTTCACCTCCATCTCGTTGAGGGGACGACATCGCACTACCACCTGCACGCACTCCGAGTCGCACTTGACCATGGTGAGCGGGCCTTGTATCCTTACTTGTGTCCCAAGGAATGCGTCAGTTGGGTCCCCTTGCCGAAAGAGGAACGGGACCCATTCCGTCGCCTCGCTAGACTGCCTTGGACCTCCCCTTCTCTAGCGAGGCCATCGACTCTCCCTCCTCGACTCGACGGGTATCTCGAGAAGGGCACACCAGCCACGAGCAAGAATGAGAAAGCAACCAGAGAAAGCGACGGGCGGACTGACGGCCGGACCGACGGCTGGACCGACGGTCACACACGCTCTCTATGGATGAGGACGACTTGAGTGGTACTTACGTGCCCAGATGCAGCACAGGTATACCGCGGAAACTTCGAAGACGTCTCTCCAGAACTTACACTTGACCTCTTCTTTGTCAGTCCCGTCACGATGGAAACAGCCCAACGCACTGAGAGTAGGCTTGGACGCTGGCCGAGCCAGAGCTCGCCCAGGCAGAGCCCGCGAACTCCATCCCCGTCCCTCACAGCTCACACCTTGCACCTTCCCAACCCGAACCCCCACACGCATCTTGGCTTTATCAGCCTTAGTGAAGTTGTGAGAGAAATAACGTGGTCGCGGCAATTTATTCAGAGAACTGACCTTGCACTTTTAAACGATAAAGCAATCAAAAGTCATCAGCAAACAGAAGACTTCCTGAACTTTTCATGTGTGTTTTATGCCTCAATGATGATCAATGTGGTGGTGACGAGATCCGGTCTACAGGGCAGCCCGTGCTCGCATGGGCTCAACCCGACCCGACCCGAGCTCCACAAAAGCTTCACCCGATACACCTCTAACTTACAGAGATAGTAGCAGCGCAATCAGAGCTGCCCTGTAGAACAACAGAGGAATAAAGAAACTACGCATACGCTGGTTGTCAGCTGCAAAGGACGATCATAGAAGGCTAAGTACCTAGAATTGGCACTGATCCAGTGGGGCAGTTTGGGCCGGCCCAGGGTGCTGGAAAAGATCAACGGGCAGAAAAACACACATCAGCTTACTTATACGCTCTATGTTATGGTCTAGGGGACGTGGAAGCAGCTGTTGGAGAGATAAAAAGGTCATTTTGGGCTTGTTTTGTACATTTTGAGGTCGGCATTGAGGCGTCGCATAAAAAATATACGTCATAAGATCCCTCAGAAGTTGAAAGTTCGTAGAAATTTATGTTGTGCTACTTTCTTCTAAGGTGCCTTCCAGTTAGGGTACTTTTCTTTATGCCGTAGTTCGAAATCAGACCTCCTTGGTATAAGTTTACTTCATTCGCCAAAAACCTATGATGTTTGAGGAGAATTTTCACGGAAATGGTGACTTCTTGTCCCCTTGCTTTAAAATTGTCCACTCATCTGGTGTGTTCAACGCCTTTGTTATCATGACCGTTCAGATCACATAAATATATTCGAGAGGCGGCAGGAGAGGAATGTGGTACTGAGGTGCTTCCCGTTGGCAAAACAAAACGAAAACTGCCTTTCAGCACAGCAAAATATGGAACTGGAAGTGATGACAAACATTGCAACCTCGTTAGAAAGAAATAGGAAGTTCAAATACTATCTCTTTGCGAGGCATCTATGTAGCAATTTTTTGTGCCTTGCAGAGGTAGTTCCAGATCCAGTTCGGTTGAATCAGTTCCCGTTCCCGAAAAATTTGACTCACCTGGACTTGGGGTTCTCGTTCAAATTTCTGCTCTAGTTGCCCTGCCATTTATTTGTCAGCTGGCCCGAAAACCTAGTCTGCCGCCTCCTCGCCAGCCAGCACTTTCCTCCTCTACTATATCTCTATGGCAGGATATACTCATGGAAAGTAAAGACTTCCTTCGCTTCGAGGTATACTGAATATTCCCCGGGGTCCATCGAGAAGCTACGCCACTTTACTCTCAGACTAATTAGACAGTATATAACGTATTATCCTCGTATAGTCTCGTAGAAGAACATGACCACAATCTTGTCGCGCCAGACATAGACCAATTAATCCCAGGGCTAAATGAACAATCGAGTGGGATTGTGCCAACTACAGTGGTCTCATCTACATAGAGTTCAAGCCTAGCATCACGAAAAGCTTGGAACATTTCCGAACCTGTTGCATGATAACATATCCTCAATTATTAACGCTGCTCAGAGCTGTTTCTATTTTTAAGAGTAATTATATGCAATATGCATACAGAGCTCATGAGATGTATCAAGTATAATTTTGTACAGGCTGTAATCAGAGCTTAAAAAAACAATGGACAAAAGGGGGGGGGTCAAAATACAGTAATGTACTGTGCTACATGTGTCACAACAGCTTTCTACTGACATCATTCTCTTCCTCCTTGAAGGCAGAGCGATGCAATCTTGATTGGCTCTTCATTCAATAATGGAACGATGCCTTCATCATCAACTTGCAGATTTTTCTTCTTTAAAAATATCCTAATAAAGGAAAGAATAACAAGATGAGATATCATCATTATTGTAGCAAAGCCAGCAAAGTTTCTCACCACTTTTCAGAAGAATCTGCGCCTTCGTCAGGTGCCCTGAACCCCTCACCAAACATGTCTTGTTGACCACTGGAAGCCACATAGGCACCCATGCCCTCAAAGATCAGCCAATCCCCCACATCCAAAAGATGCACAGGCAAGTTAAAAATGCCTAGGTGGTCTGTCGAGCCATTGCTTGACCCAAGCAGTACACACTTGCACCAGCTCTTGCCGAAGTAACGATCATAGTGACAATCATTTAGCGGCCGTGGGTTCAGGCTGGCATTGGGCAGGTGTAAGAGCTGAGAAAAGCAGCCATACACACCCTCATTGAGGACAAGAGTAACCTTGTTGTCCTCACTCCTTTGCTTGTCCAAGATCCTGGCGGCAAGAACAAAGGCTTTGCCAGTCAGTGCAGCATTGGCACGAGCTGTGAGACTAGGAGGACAAGAGCCAAAGTGTTTAAGCATTGTTGCATTAATGGCATCACCCAGCTGAAAGACAAGCACACATAAGATTCACCATGCCAACTTATTAATGAAGTTTGATGCACTTACCTCCTTCGAAGGCTGCTCCATCAGCCCCAAGTCCAGAATGTTCAAGTCATCATGTCCAACAGATTTTGCCTCATCGAAGGCCTGTTTGGCCGTGTTGATGGCCTCCACTGGGTCAACAGCGTTGTGGGCATCATCAGCTGATCGAACGGAGATGCCAGCCACACAGAGTCCAAGATCTTTGGCCTTGGAAAGGAGCACTGCCAAACTAGGACTCTCTTGGCCAGGATAAACCGTCAGGAGAAGACTGCAGGAAAGACAGGATCATTGTACTGCTTAACTTGGCAAGGACTCTTTATTGTCATATGGTCTATCCGAGGCAACAAAGATCTCATTTGGCTGATGTCTCTTTATAATAAAGTGGATAGACAAGAATCCAAGAATATGAAAATTTCACAAGAAAGTGCACAAGAAAAGGACTAATGATCACATAAGACTGCAATTAAAAGTTGCTTCTGAGTACTGTTATCTTACTCTGCATCCGGTGCCTTCTGCTTGATCCTGACAAGATCAGCCTCCGTCTGGAATGCCACCTTGGTCACTCCTTGCTTTGCTGCCAACTTGAGCTGAGAACCTACGATCATCGGTGGCGCAAAGATCAACTCAGAGGTGTCAAGTCCGGCCTCGAGGGCAGCAGAGATCTCTCTAACGTTGCCACAAAAGAAGGAGCGACAGCCCAGCTCAGACAAGGCACAAAGAACCTCAGGCAGGCTATTGCAGAACACATCTGAAGGAAAAGCACAGGTTAGCGGTAGTTTGGCAAAAGCTGAAGGTCTTTTACTAAGGAGATGACTTGACAAGGAGTCATATAACAATTAATATCAACAATAATGACATTGACATATTAAGCGTGAGGGCCGTATATACGTCTGCCTGTCCGTGTCCGAAGCGGGGGTTGAGTGCGAAGCGCGATCAACCTAGAAGTGGGAGACACAGTGGTTGACGCGAAGGTCGAGTTTGAGGTTGAGGGAAACCGTAGCAACGACTTCTGTGGTGATCATAGGCACCCGTGGGGGGCGTGAGTTTGGCGATGGTCAGTCCGGAGGTGGGAGAAACACAGATTGTGAGGATGAGGGCGAGGGTCCCCACGTGATGACTTCTCGGGCAATCGCCAGCATGCGTGTTGGTACAGCGGTTGGAACACCAACCTCCAACAACGCACAGACAAACGTACATACGGCCCTCGCTCCTCACACAGTAGATTTTGACTTAAATTTGAAATACACCTGATATTGTTATCACATTTCGCTCATTTATGTATAAACTGCACTTGAGCTGTTCAAACAGGTGTCTCGTTCTCACCAAAAGCTGGCTGGACCAGTGACATCCACTTGCTCCACTTGTCCATACCCTGTTGTACCTTGACGAGGTCACACACCATGAAGGATTCGCTCTGTTGGCCGGAGTAGGCAATTTGGCGAAGAAGGCCTCCGTCATCATCGTAAAAGTCTTGATCAAAAGTGTTGTTGCTGGCCGCCGATTCTGCTTGGGCAAGTGCTGCCAATTGCTCCTCACTGCGAAGTCTCATAACGATGGAAGAGAAAACCTTTGTGCGGAAGAAGACTTGGTCCAATCAAAGGAAATGATGGAATTTGGGAACCTGTGGATGACGCAACAGATTCCAGAAAGCTGGACATTTCAGACGAGAAACCTTCTAACTCACTGAGACTATGGCGGCTGGTATTGAAAGGTGAGGAGGGCAAGGTCTCAGCTGGGTGCAATGTCAGGTCCAGTAACAATCCAGACCTTCTCCCTGTCCTCACGGATCCAGGATGGCTTGGCCGGAGCCCCGGAATTCGCCTCCGGGACAGAAGGTCCCGAAGAGCGACCCTGGTAGGGAGAAAAATGTCTTCACGGCATTCACAACTGATGTGAACTTTGTGTACCTGACAAGCCTTCACCCCCCGAGGAGAGGTCCCGGTAAGCTGGGGGCCTTCGGGCGGAATTTTGGCGGCGCGCCCGGAGATTCCACTAAGGCGCCCGGACAGTTCAGATCCGGGGGCAAAAAAAGGTCCAAAAGAAGACTCGAAACTGACGACTCCTCGACCTCCCTATCACCCCCTTGCACTCTGCAGACTCCTTCTGGACTGGGCTGGGTGTGAGGACAACGACCAGAGAGATAGAAAGGACAGAGGGGCAAAGTAGCAACAGCTGCCGTGGCGACGGCAGCTCCACTTCAGCAGCCGCGTACGTAAAATGGCCAATTACAGTATCTACAACAGTTGGAATTCAATATAACAAAGCGATGCTGACATCAGCGGAGGCAGCAGTCATTTTTGTTCGACATGCATTCTTTTGATATTAACTATACATTGCATGGTCGAATTAAAGCACTTTTTTTTCGAGGTTTCACAGCAGTTTTGACCAATTTGCTAGGTCAAACCTCGAAAAATACTATACTGTGTTACTAGGCTTATATCGCCCAAGGGTTAAGACCCCAAGACAATATCATAGCTCAGACTGGTCGAATTGGCGAGGAAAATGAGGAGAAGGTAGTCCACATGACAGTCATGAAATTTGTCACTTGATGCCAAATACTACTTTCATTTTTACTGGTTATGAGGGGGATTGCCTAAAGCCGTCCCTGTTAAAAAAGGCTATTTAAAAGTCTTTATTATACGGGGTATATACCCCTATACTTATGAGGTTAGGTCGAAAAGGGGTTAAATTCGGAAATTCACTGGCGGCTTCTGTTTTATTTTACCTGAGGACAAATGATGAAGATGTAGTCAAATAGTTGCATTTACCTATGCCCAACTTGATTTGAAATTTATGTAGTAAGCTCCTGTAGTAAATTTGCTGTGAAAGTAGATTTCAGCTCTGGTGGCTGTCAAAAGCTGCCAAACTGGGTGAAAAATCTCTCACCAAAATGCTGACTTGCTCCAGCTTGTTGGAAAAATATTTTTGCAGCAGGTCCTGAAAAAAATTACAACTAATTTTACCATATTATCCAACTTTAAATGCATTAGGGGCAGCGATAAAAGTCTTTTTTCCATTTTTAGTTGACTACGAAGTCTTCGTATGACATGCAGTTACAAATTTGGGACACCCACAGGGAATCCCAATTTTCGACCTAGCCTGACACGTATGTTCTTATTTATCAGGTAAAAATAGGTATATAGTATTTCTCCCCCTTATCACAGAAAAACTTTTCAAAACCCAGGTCTGGTAAAAAACTCGACTGCCCAGCAAAAATCTGGCGTCAAGTTTGTTGGCCATTTTGCACGTGGTTGTCGAAGCAACGAATTCAGCTGCTCTCGCTCTGTGGAGCAACAGGCACGAATCTGCACAGTTCGCCTTAAGTTTGCCCACAGCTTGGTCAAGAGGGCTAATCTTTCTCCTTCCACCCGATCAGTTAGCAGACACCAGAGATCATTCCACTCAGGTAGCTTGTAGTTGTAGTATTATTCTAATATGCCATTAATCGATGCTATTCTTCTACTTCTTTAAAGAGAAGGATTACGAAGTTTCTAGATGGAAGACGTCACGAATTTACGCTAGAGGGCGACAAATACGCACGATGGCCTTGGCGAAGCCAGTCATTCCTTCTATCTCTATGACGGCAGATTGCTCCTACGGATAGGGTTGCCAATTGATACCAGATGCATTCATGAACACTACTCCATTTTTTCCTGTGTCTGGGAGACGCGTTCCACGCCGACGGGATCGTGTGGTGTGGGGGAATGGTGAGCAATAAGACGTGCTCGTGGACCAGCTTCTCCAAAGACGCAGACAAGAACAAGATCCGGTCTGCCTTCCCCGGAACATTACCCGTTCAGTGGTAACGATGGCGCGAGGAAACAGCATGGAAGAAGCAGCTTTCTGCCTTCTGTAGTGGTGCAGGCCTAACCGAGGGAACGAGAGAGAGACCGAAGTCGGCCAACATCCAGGACCTACATCAAAAAGAAGTAATCGATGCTCTGTCTCTCACACCCAAAGTAATACAGTACGCATACAGAGTCTACACAAGCAGCTGTAATGGGTGATGAGTACCTTGGGGCATTCGGACAAAACAGTGGTGTTGAGCTGAAATTGTTGAGGTCGAAACGCAACACCACTTAACATGGTAATGATTTTCCTACGAATTAACTTGAGGTGCTTTCTGTTTTCTGCTGTCGGCTGATCGCCCGTCAACTGACGCCTTGGTTTGACTTATAAATTTTATATAGATATTTTTGTCAGATGGTTTAGGTTTGACGCAGGACACTGGGACAATGTCACTGGCTTGGCTGGCTGTTTCAGGTCGGTCATCGCCATTAACATCATAATTAAATGGACGCTCCAGAAGAGGCTAACATCTTTCTGTCTGACTCATCACTTATTGACTTCAAACCACAAAGACTCCCAGGCAGCGTTGAAGATGATTTCACCATAGTTGACTGTGGATTTCACAACAAAAGCCCTTCTGGGCTGTCCGTGTCAGTAAGGCCGCCCAGAATGCATTGAACTCTCGAAACCTCGAAGCTTGGGCGAATTACGGTGAATTTCAAGAGACAGTAAGTACGCTGTATAGTGTGTTGTGCGCGGCATGTGTAGTACCAAAGTCTACTCAGAGCTGTCAAGGACAGGTTGGACTTCTCTAGTGTCTGGGAAGATTCTCCATGCACGATTTTCACGTATCTTCATCCAAGATCACTATTTTTGGGCTTCTCCCCTCTAGAAAAGTCCAGACCTTCTGGCTCCTCAGCATGTGGAAAATATCGCAGAAGTTCAAGAAATTCATCCCCATTGTGTCGTCACTGGGTAATGCCTTTCAGCAATGAATGTGAGCAACTGGCCTTGTGCCCTCCAGCTGGAAGTGGAGTCTTCTTCCTGCAATGTTACTGCTGCACACTGTGAATGCTTAGCTAGAGTCACAGCTTAAAACTTGACCAGTATCCGACAGTCGCCGTGCTAACCATTGTGGCAGTCTTAGGTGCAACAAAACTTCCCCTGGACGCTGAATTCTGCCCCCAAACCCCTGTTTTATGCTTCACGGAAATACGACTGAGAGCTCTGAGTAGATTTTTCGTACCACTAATGCTGCTGGAAACATTGCATAGGAAACGTCTCTTGAATTGCACCATAATTCACCCAAAGCTCGAGGTTTCGAGAGTGAATGTGTTCTGCGTGACACCGTCCTTTGTGGTCGTGACTCAGGAAGTTTTCTACAGCTGCTTGTTGCGCAGCTTGCGCGGCGTACGCAGCGCGCAGTGAGGAACTCACTGGGGGTGCTCAGGATTCGCCGGGCCGAGGTGCTACTGGCTTCGGGTCGGGATCAGGTTTTCGATCTGAGAATCAGACGGGGTTGTCGGCAGTGGTACAGCCGTCATTTTCGGCCTGAACTCCGACCCCAGCTGGGGCCGTTTCCCAGTGGACCACGTACGTGGGTACTGCTGACTGCGGGCCACGGGCCAGCCCGAGCTACATTTCTGTTGTGGCGGCTGAGGAGAAGCCGGGGAACGAACCGACATCCTGGTCCGGGTCAGACTTGAGGACGTTGAAAGAGAACTCCGGCAGAAAGATGAGAGACGTGGAAGGCTACTTGCGCGCTCGTGTGGACGAGGCGTCCTCCAAACCTGAGGTAGGGTCATATGAGTGCCTAAAACCTCGGTCCTACGACCTGAATTTCCCTGCAGGATTCCGAGATGCTGGCCCTGTGGCGCCGGCTAAGGGATGTTCACGGGAAGCGTCTGTGGCACCAGCTCACCGGTATCCTTGACGACCTGGTGGCCCGACAGGAGATGAAGGAGGGCTCCCGGCTTGTGGATCTCTATGAGAACGTGATCGCTGACTTCGAGGGCAAGCTGCAGCCGCTGAGATTGGTAAGATTTAAGACTTAAAATGCGTTCTCTTTCGCTGCCGCCCCACATCATGAGACGGCAGAAGCTCGTGTGTTCAAACGTCACTGTTAGTTCATCACGCATGTCATGTTTTTATTGGTAGGTGAGACTGATCATTCCCGTGGTGGATTCCATCCAGGACGTGGAGGAGGCCACGACCTTCCTGTCTGGCGTCGGGGAACGCGTGGTCAAGAAGGACAAGGAGGCGTTCGCTCACCTCAGGATCGTGCAGGCGAGCAATGTCTACCTGAGGCCGGGACTCGAAGTCACCGAGCTGCACATGAAGCAAGTAAAAGAAATCATCGAGGAGACCGAGGCCATCCTGGACGATGTGGACAGAGTAGGACATGTCCACAAAGAATTCTACAGGCTGACGAGTCGATTCTACCAGCTAAAAGGAGATCACGGAGCCTACTACCAGTCCTGCCTGCGTTTCCTCGGGTGTTCGGAACTGTCGGATCAGGTAAAACAATACTGAGATTTCAGAGACCTCGACAATGACCGCACATGATGTACTTCAGAGTCCTGAAGAAAACTCTTCCTTGGCCTTCCACCTGTCCTTGGCCGCTCTTTTGGCTAAAGAAGTGTTTAACTTCGGCGAGCTCTTGGCGCATCCCGTGGTGGAACATCTCCCGAAAGACGCCACCTGGTTGTTAGAATTGTTGAAGGCATTCAACGCTGGTGATGTTGCTGCCTTTAAACGTCTGAACCCGCAGTGGAAGCAGCAAAAGGATCTGGCCGAAGCGGAGGATCTCCTTTACGAGAAGGTGAGCTGAAGGAAAAGTAACGATCAATGATCTTATGAATCTTGGCCAATTTTAGGTTCGCCTTCTCGCTCTCCTCAACCTGGCCTTTGAATGTCCTGCTACTCGGCGTCAGTTGTCCTTTGGCCAGATATCGGCAAGGACCGAACTGCCGGAAGGAGACGTGGAGTTCCTCGTCATGAAGGCCTTCTCAAGAGGACTCATCAGGTAGTGACTTTGCCGTTGGGCACTAGAGAATTCCTGTCCAACTTCCCAACTATTTCAGAGGTCAAATCGACGAAGCCTCTGGACGTCTAGTACATGTCTCATGGGTGCAGCCCAGGGTTCTTGATCGATCCCAGTTGGACACTCTCATCAGGAAAGTGGACGAGTGGAAGGCGTCCATCAAGATCATGGAGAAACTCATCGTTGACAACGCATCTGACATTCTAACTACTTAGAAGGATGTAAAGATGGTTATGTGGCAAAAATTCGTTTCCGTCTGTATGCCTCTATTATAATAAATACGCGCAACTTCACCTTTTGCATTCTCGTTCACCAAGTCGCATTGAAAACCGTTCCAATTCTCTCTTGACATTCATCTTGACTGCAGTGTTGGCGCACTCTTCTCTTTCTTGTACATGGCCAAACCTCGTGTTAAATGTTCGCTCTATGATCCGCAGACATTCCAGGTGAACGACGTTGGATTCGCGGAAGCACCGGAAGCACACAGTGCTGACCGTGGCAAATGACTGAAGCGTGATCTGAGTTGCGTGTTCAACTAAATAACGCGCTAGAAAGGAACATATTCGGCGGGATCGATCTCTTGCATGATCAGTGCAAAGCACAGTGAGATGAGATAATGCTTCCAGAAAGTGGAACTCGGCAACGGAGTTGCCGCAAACCTGACCGAAGGCTTCGAGCAGCGCTTCCAGAAAGTCCGTGGAGACGTAGGCGGAGCTCTCCATGCATATGCTCTCATATCTGCGGTAGAATACGTGGTCCAATGAACTACGCTGCACTTACATATAGTACCTGCATACTGTACCTATGGTCCTCCATATCCGCGACCAATAACTCGAACAAGGTGAACAAGAACTTAGCAGCTGCCTCCAACAGATCATTGTTGGAAGAAGCCGCCAGCAATACAGACAGTCTGGTCACGAAGTCACTGACCATTAGGCGGCCCACGATCGCTTCTGTATCTTCCACCGACACGCCATTCTCCAGATTTTCGCATACGTTTTTTAACAGTGCGAAAGTGGCGCTCAACACTCCTGGTGATACTGAAGAATAGAAGACTTGCTCGGAGACTTCCAGGGTAATGTTAAGAAGCTCTGAGTTCAGGCATTTGTTGACGAGGCAGAGCGCCAACTCGACTAAGCGCTCGTCCTCGACGGAGGGGATCTGCGATAGGATTAGTTGCAAGCAGCCAGTTTCCACTAAAAATGTGCGCACATCCTCTTCCACAGACATGTCCACAAGCGAATATAGCTTGTCCAGTAAGGCATCGTTGTTACATTCTTTGCTGTTTTCGCCGCTTTCTACATTTTCATCTTCCGGAGCTGTAGTGTGACTGTGACAGTTACCTTCATCCTCGACATCTGACACTATGGGATCTCCTCTAACACTATTTTGAGACACTAAGGTCATGACGGCCCTCAAGACCCACTGGCGGCTATACATTGTCCCTCCGATTGCGTCTGCCAAGAGCACCTTCTCCAGCTCAGCCGTCTCCTCGCTTGATTGGGCATTAAAAGAGTCATCCATGACGGTAATACTGTGACGTGGCTGCACTCGTCTTAGGTCACAGACTCTTCCTGATTATACCGATTCTTCTCGTCTGCGCAGGCGGTGCGGTTGGCGGCGGCGGTTTGCAAAATCCTTTGCGCCGCTTGTGATTGGTGAAATCCTTCTGGCCCGTGAAGCTTTTGGTACAAACGTCGCACCTAACGATAGCTGTGGCGGCCGCGGAACGTTTGTTGGCTCTCCTATTGCTACTGCTCCTGCCCTCGCCGTGCTTGCTAGCCATGTGCTGTTGTAGATTGGAAACCAGGACCTGTTGAGTCAAGTGTTTATTAAACTGATAAAGTATTATTATACGCCCATGTCGGCCTACCTCACAGACCCGGCACTTGATCAAGAGGCGAACATTCCTGAGCGTCGTGCGGCCGTCTTCCTGCTGGACATATTCTTGACTATTCCGCCTAAAGCCGGTGCACGGGGGATTTGAATCGATAATTTTTCAACATGGTAGTGTTTGTTCACTCACGCGCTCGTTCCGTTCAGGTGGAAATGCTTGTAGTGCACGTTAAGTAGCTCCGGAGAATGGTATGTTTGTGGGCACTTCGGGCAGCCCAATCTCACGTCCGAGTGAGCGTCCTTGAAGTGGCGCAAGTAGTCGCTCCCCGAGCCAGACACGACTTCGCCACAAATGGAGCACACTCTCTGTTGATCCTAATGAATCAGGAGTAGTTCGCCATGACCACCAGAAGACCATGCGATAAAAATTGTTATACCTCTTCGACTTCCTCACTCTGGCGTTGATGCGCTTCTTGGAAGTGTTGTTCGAACTCTCGTTCAGTGGCAAAGGTGCTTTCGCATTTGCCGCAGCGGAAAATTACGGCGTCTTGGCCGAGATCTGCTTGCTGGTTAATGCTCCTGGCCTAAAAGCATACGCGCAATATTTATTTAAAGGCTGTCCCAAAGAGGTTGTGCATACCTACCTGGTGGCTGTTGCTAGCAGAGATCTCGTCCGGCAGAGTGTTCTCGTCCGGCAAAGTATTTTCGTCGTTGCCGTCCTCCAACAGGACTCCCACGAATTCTTTCTGTGACGAGAGATCCAGTAAAATCTCCCCGTCACCTTCTGATTCCTCAACTACGTTGACGCCAGGATCATCTTCTTGTTGCACAATAATCGTTGTGTCGGCATTCTCATCAAAGCCAGTCACCAAATCACCACCGGTGTCGTCTCGCACTCCGGAGAGATCTTCCACGCGGATAGCACCCAAGTTTATTAGTGATTGCAAGTCCACGGGCTCCTTGATTTCTTGGCCTCCTTGCTCCTGCTTCGTCGACACTTGTTGTTCTTGAACAGAACTTTCTTCTTGTTCAGCAGGTGGGATATAAAGGCACTTCAGGTACTCTCCAGATTCCTCGTCGAAGAGGAACACCTCCTGTCCTTTGGAGAGCAGTTCTTCACATGGAACCTCCTCTCCCTCTTGAACGGTTGCTGTCGTCGCGTCTTGCTGAGGTGCTGCAGAGGCTTGATCGTCAGCGGCGTACGTATAGTAGATGTTTCCCTCGTCGTCGGCAGTCACACAGACTCCCTCCATTGTGAGCGCTAATGATGCATCCACTGATGAAAGTATCCATGCAGCCTGTCCGAACAGAACTGTAAAAGAAAGCAGTGATAAGTCTCATAGTACGTCTATCAACCTATTATTAGGTCCAACTTCTAGAAGTTTCATTCAACAGTCAGCACAATTTATCTCGGAAATTATTGATTCCATCGACCAAAGCCAGCTCTATAGTCCCTAGAAAAGTCTTGCTGAAAGTGTCCCATAGGTGGCTGCCGCGTGTGGTGGTGGTCAAAGTTGTTGTACCCGGGATCACCATTGCCGCGATAAAACCCGCGGGAGCCGCTGCGACCGCGACCGCCCCCCCTGCCCATGGGGCTGAACCGGTGGTTCGCACTGTAATTGCCGGCTCCTCGAAATCCACCTCCGCTATTCCTATGGTTTGGCTGGCCGAGCTCGACTTGACCAGGGGAGGCGGGAAAGTGAGATGTTGGAGGAAGACGTGAATAGTTCTGATGCTGATTCATCACGCCGGCGTAGAAAGAGGCCTTTTGCTTGCCGTGTTCTTCAGCAACCTTGATAACCAGTGGAGAGGCGCTTCCATCTATGTATGTGCCCGACAAGTCTTGCATGGCCGCAGCGGCTTCTTCCGTCTTAGAGAATCTGACGAACAGAGTCCATGGGTATGCAGATATTCAGTCATGTACAAAAACAGCCATTTCGATGACTGGCACAATACCTCACGAAGGCGGTTCCACGGGGAATCTTCGTCCTCTGGTCTATGAGGACCTTCTTGCTGAGTATCCGTCCAAAGGGCGAAAAGATCTCGTCCAATCTCTCCTCCGTGATGGCCTGACCAAGATTACTGACGTACAAGTTCGTGTCCTTGATGCTGACCTTAAAAACAATGACGTCCTCTAAAAAATGTGACTAATATTGATGACGCCTTAAGAAGCTAACCTTATTTCTGGGTCTGGCATAGCTGACCCGGATCTTTTTGTTCTGTACAGCCAATCCGTTTAGGTTTCTGAGGGCGACTGCCGCGTCTTCGGGGTTCCCATAACGGACAAATCCGTAGCCGTACGAGTAGTTGGTTGCCCTGTCCTTGGCCACAGTGGCCGACTCGACGGGGCCCTGACAAGCAGAATTCGCTTAACTTTGAACCTGGCTTAGGCAACAACCATGATTGTTACCACAGCAACGAAGAGCGAGTAGAGCTCTTCATCTCTGAAGAACTGTGGCAGATAGTTCACGATCAAATTTGTCCGGGTTTCGTTCTTCCTCGGCCGGTCCACTGGCGCGTCGGGGTCGTCCGGGTCAGCCATCTCGGCCTTGAAGTCAGAACAAGCCTTGGCAAGTGGCAAGATGAGATGACCTCCGACGTCCCAGTCCTATCCTCTTCCGACAGCGCCCACTCCTCAAGGGTTTTTCCCGAACTTGTGCTTGATCAAGTCTTCCTCTGCTCTCGCTCGTCTCCCTCTGCGGTCCGCAGTCCTCTCCTCTCCTCACTCCCCGTCCTCTCGGTGTGCAGCTGCTTCTCTTGGAGTCGAGTCCAGGGTTGCCAGGTTAGCGCGTGAAAACGGGACCTGTGGAACCTGTGGAACGTATGGAACCTGTAGAACTCCTGGGACGTGTGGACCCTGTGGAACCAGCGGAAGATGTCGGTAACGTATGAAAAAAAGGCTGTGCGCATATCTGGACATCGGAGAGTATGTTTACTACACAGACAATTCATAACCATTACATAAGAAAGCTCAGTAGACTCAAATCTCCATTATTAACGCATTCCTTGGTCAGCAACAAATTATACGTCAACTTGAGATTGGCCGTAGCTTGAAACCTTTTGAGCCTTCACTTCTTCTCAAAGAGCAATGAGTAGCTGTCCAATGGGTCTGTGATACGCCTTAGGACCCCTTCACAGTCTGCTGAGCATAGAAATTATACACTTTTTACTTTCAGGCTATTACTGTTTGAGGTCTGAGATCTTGCTGAATTTTGTGAATACCAGGTAGTTCTGGACGTCCTCGATCACGGTGACCCACTGGTCTCTCCATGACCATGAATGCTCTCTGCTTGTTCTCGGGGTTTTCTACAGGTAGGGTGGTCAAAGAAGAGGGTTTGGAATGTTTTCGTGTGATGACAAACTCATACCTTTTATCGACAAATCCTGAAGTTAAACTTCAAAATTTTCAAACTTGTGCTTTCAGAAATTTCTTAAATAAAATTGAACATTTTTGCTTAAGATAGATGCAGAGATGATGCACAAGTACACACCTGGGGAAGGAATGCAAAGGGCTTCACTGATATCGACATCGATACCATCCTCAGTGCTGGACAGGAACTTACTCAGGACAAAGACGGTCAAGATCCTCACAGTTCTTTTCATTTCAGCGGAAGCCAAGTTTGCTCATCGAGGCCTCCCAGCCTCCTCAGAGAACAGGAGATTAGTGTTGGGTAATATTGTCATTTCCATGTAAAATTTGCGAAATAAAATAGAAAAGTTGATTTAAAGTGAGCACAATTGGCTTTCTCACAAACAGATCCGTGAGCATTATATGAAAAACCTTGCAGTCCCCTGCAAAAAAGTTCGACTCACTCCATGCTTGCTGTGAACCCTAAGCCGGCTTTGCTATTCTTTGATGACCGATGCTGCTTGTTAATGAACAAGACTACCTGTCAGTAGGTTCCCGCAGATTAAGAACTCTGGAACATCAGACAGTATCAAGAGAGAGATGGATGGAGAGGTGGAAATATTTGGACTCACAAATTCCCTTATTCCCCATCTCTTGGTTCATTGCGGATCGAAGCATCTTTGTGATAGGATTCGGCATTTACGGCAGCATCCACAGCCCCTCCGACTACTAGGCTGTCACCCAGATCATTTACAGTATACATGGTATTTGTAACAGACTTCTACCTTGAGCATCATACACAATATGCATGTTCTCTCTTCAATCAGGCCATCACCTTGGCGCCGATGAGGCTTCTTTGCTCTTTCACAGCCAAAAGTCCACCTTTCATGTTCAAGGAACCGATTCAGATGTTGTAGGCCACAAATTACATAGTAAGTACTTCTTTTACGGGTGAACACACAAATTACACAGTAAGTACTTCTTTTACGGGTGAACACACAAATTACACAGTAAGTACTTCTTTTACGGGTGAACACACAAATTACACAGTAAGTACTTCTTTTACGGGTGAACAACTATATAATGACAGCCTAAAAAAAAGAAAATTTACTATGCAATGAATACCTTCCCCACC
>JAAUXU010102692.1_pt1 | contig 30560 bp, 32 predicted proteins | sample 7278151 | NCBI WGS metagenome assembly JAAUXU01 (sample SAMN14350113, study PRJNA611818) | marine sediment metagenome | isolation source: surface marine sediment (1.8m) | place: French Polynesia: Moorea | collected 2018-08 | reverse complement strand
TGGTGGCCATTCTGAACAAGCACTGCTAGAAGCAGCCGGGCCTAGAAGTACTACATGACGAGTGATTTCAATGAAAAAAAAACATTATATTCTAAGGGGGAGCACCATTTCTGTCCTCGACGAGACATTCAGGATGGGACGAAAGTGACGATTCACTTGGGTAAACTGTCAAGGAGTCCTTTTTCCAAAAGGCAGATTTTAGACAACTTGGTAAGAATGAAAGCAAGGTAGAAGTACAATATATGGTAAAAAGGGTTGTTTACGCATCACAAGAGTTGAAAGTGTTCGAAAAATACAAGTCTCAAACACTAAATTTTGAGCCACTAAATTTCTTCTTTTTCATTCAACCTTTGTCGCCTTTGAGTCTGCGCGGTTGCTACCGCGCATCGTAATGTTTTTGTTTACCATACCATGAAATCATGTATTTGCTGGGTAAAACGAACTTAATTCTTTGTAATGTTGCCAAGCACATCCTGATAGATCCGAAAATAAGGTCCCTGCAGCCTTCTACCTTTCGTTCCACCCTGTACGTCTTAAGCACCCAAGAATAATCATTCAACAGCGTTTAGTCTGCCACACAAATATCCCAATACTACTGCAGTGCAAAGTTCGCAATATCGAGTGTGCTTTGTTAGGATGCGAGCACAGGAGTCGAGTTCAAAGTTCCTTTGAAAATGTAATACAGTTTTGTCTCTTTCATGCGTGCTTTTTCTCCCTTAGCAGAAAAATTGCTTAGGTTGGATGCCTGCAGAAACGATGTTAATAAGTAACGAAGTGCAAATAAGACCTTCGAGAAAATGACCAAGTTAATTCTAGAATATTGAGTCGGTGGTGACGAATCAAAGTTAAACAGTGAGAGAAATCGGGATCGAGACTTCTCGATGCCAAATCTCTAGCATCCACGGCGTGAAGTCAGCTTAAAAAGCGAGGCATTGTCAAATCCCGACAGCGCTAATAAGAACGCCAACAATCATCAGTTAAAAGTGTAGAAAACTGATCATAAGTAATGCATCTGTGCATGAGAGGGGGGGGGGGCATTTAACAGTGATCTAATATTTTTTGGGCTAGTTCGAAAATGTCAACTTTAATATTTTTGAGGAGGGAATTGGCCTGAGACACCATTGCAGCTGGAACAAGTCTCATTTTTTGAAAAGAAGAATTTTCTATCTGCGCTTTTAACTCGAATTATACCAGCGAAGGCATCCGGCGTTCCCCGCGTATGGACTCCTCAGCCTGTGCAGTTCCCTGCCCATGTACTCCCCTCCTGTGTTCTTACCACCTACTGGTGTGCAGTCTCCCCCATGTAGTCATGTAGTCCTGTGTAATTGCAGTCTATGTAGATCCCCCATGCAGTCACCGCCTATGCAGTCACCATCTAGAACAAACAAGCAAACGACCTTTTTTATACATGCCGAGACTGCATTTCTTCGATTTTAGCCCCAGGGGGCTTGATTAGAAGACAAGGTGTCTAGGGGCTCTAACAGAATGGGGCTCTAATAGAGGACTGGGGCCATCATCGAAGATATCTGGTAGATAGGTGTAGTAAATATAGCGCCACTCCTTTCTCCTAACTTTTGACGGGATCGCAGCTATGGCGAACAAATGAGTGGTCCTGAGGCAAAAGTACATATCAGTTTGTTTTGGGGGGCTCCTTAGCTTTCCAAAGAGGGGGAACCAAATCCTACATCCAGCCAAAAGTTATCTCTAAAAGAAAAGAGTGTGCCTACACTTACAACGTACAGTATGTTATGAAACTTTCATGTAAAAGTGCAGACAGAATATGGTCATAAGAAAAAAATGGTTTCAGTAAAATCTTAATTTTTGGCCAACGGCCAAAAAGTCATGCCAAAGAAATATCATTTTCCATATGTGTACTTTTTTGAACTAGCCTAATATTTATGCCACTAAAATGCGAGTGCGATGCAATGCGACGCGTTGAGTTTCTTCAAGAATATGACCTGCAAGTAGAGGCTTTTTACTGAACTTAAATGAAGTTCTGCCAGCAAACTATCAATTTATGCGTTATTTCAAAGCACTTTTAGAAGATCTGTCTGATGCTCGTGAGGGACCTGAAACACCTCTCGTTTTACGGCAATTGCGCACACGGACAGTTAAAAGCGAGACGGGAAAATTGAGACCAGACTAGAGACTTGCACAAACTTTTTAAGTAAAATACTGTAAAAGACAGTTAAAAGGGTCACTGCTGGCGACTGCTCCATTCTGGGGGTTCATCCTCTTACCTGAAAGGTATATAAGCCTGAAAGTTGATCACTACACAAGTCCTGAGAAGAGCATAATGCTTCATAACTGCAACAGTGATGCACATTTTTGCCGTAGACAACAAACTGACAAATATTTGTGGCCATCACTGGTCAAGAGCAGCACTGGGTACCGATTTCTGATCGGTTGATGCTACAACGTCGAAAATTCGTGCATTGACGTGCAAGCCTAGACTGTCAAAGCTAAATGTGGCGCCCCCGGTAAGTGGATTTAGAGTATTATCTTCTCAAGTAAGCATTTGTGCGCTTATTCTTTAAGGCGCGAATGGCCTCGTGCACTTTTCATCTACGGGGTCCGTCCCTAAACCTTGAGCACGTTCAAAAAAGTAAGACACGACTGAATAGAAAAAATCCCGCTCCCTCTGGTAGGGAGCGTGGACCTGAAATCGCTCATTGAGACACTTAGGCATAAGATTCTGGCCCCGCAAGATCTTCATACTAGGAGAGGATCCCTCAGATCTCTCATTCTTTCATCTGCCAGAGTACGGAAACTTGTTGAGGTTGTGCTCCTTATTGCAGAGGTTTTCCACGTTGTAGACGGTGTTCCCGGCCACCTCCTAGCGCCTCACGATGTCCTTGGACTCAGCGCCGGCGTCAATGCGCTTGGCCATTTTTTCGGACTTCCTTTATCGTGTTCTTGCTCGGCTTGTATGTCTTTTGGCGAAGCGTATTTTTGGAAAAGCGTACAGCGACTTATGAGACACCAGGTGCTTCTGATCTTGAGACGCTTTCATAGGGAAAGGAAAATGAATGATGACCCCTTAGAGTCTGGTTCAATAAGTCTTATGATTTCACACGTGTCCTTTTTGCCCAGGTCTCGGCTTCGGCCTCATCTACTTGCCAGCCATCGTCTCTGTGTCCATGTACTTCGAAAAGCGCAGGGCCTTCGCCACAGGAATCGCTGTCTGCGGCTCAGGAATTGGCACTTTCATCATGGCTCCCGTCACCAGAGGGTGGGTGTCCGTATTTTCAAGCTATCCTGGATCAATCCGGACAATGTACACTAGGAGTCTGACTCTCCAATGGTGGAGTGCATAGCATTAAATTAATATTGATGACATTTGCTTACATAACCATTCGTTGATCTTTGCGAAAAGAGACTTACATCATTAACTTCAGACTTTGACACTCTACGCACCAGACTTTGATTAAGTGTCCTAAATTTAGTTCGGATTTATCTGCGGGATCTTGTTGGGTAGAGAATCGTCTGCTATTTTACCCTCTTCAAGACCAAAGAAACAGTTCTGACATGTCTGCTTTTATCCCATCCAAATCAGACTGATCGACCACCTGCAGTGGGATGGCGCGTTCCTGGTGACTGCCGCCATCGTCCTCCTTTGCGTGGTCTTTGGCATCCTCTTTAGGCCGCTGGTTGCGCCAGCGAACGCCAACAACTCAACGGAAGCCGGCGAAGACTCCATCGGCCCAGAACCTCTCCTTGCGGTCCAAGAAGAGGAGGAAGAAGATAACGCTCTGAAGAAAGTCTCGACAGAACCCAATGGCAATCACAAGTGCATCTTACCGCCGGTAAATCGAATTCCGAACCTTTCATTTTCGTGCATCGGCCTCAGCGTCACAGCGAGGATTCTTGGTTACACACACATAGTTGGACAGGGTCGTTGGAAAGTTCTCTGATCTAGTCTTTAATCGTAGATGCATAGAAAATGCAGCAATGTACAGTCCTAACTACAATCCTCCTTGTATCTCTGCCCGTGAAACTTGTTTCAAATAAGAGTGAGAATGTTTGGGTCCCTGAACTTTATACCATGAGACGTACGTGGAAAGCATCTCAGCTGACTCGCACATGATCATGGCCCCATTCACGTTCATTATATTTACCCGGTGGACAGAAGTAACCCAATGAGTCAGTTACAAAATGGCAAATCCTGATGACGTAAAATATCATTCACCCTGTAGCATGCGCACAACTACATTTTCGTGTCGTAGACGCTCATAGCGCCAACTGCAAAACAATGTCATTCAGTATGAATGAAAAACAGACAAGATATTTCAAAGAAAGGACTGATGATAGAACTTTCCGATAAGCCTGAAGTAGAAGTACACATACAGTGCTTGCTGTATGTCACTGGGGTTGGCCGACATGTACTGCGTGAGCTGCTCCGAAACATTTTTTGGTGGAAATTTTAGCTGAAGTCGATCACTGAGACAAGGAACGGACTGTTTTTAGACGGTTTTGGTCACATTTTTTGAAGCAAAGTTGGCTGAAAATTTTCTGCTGAGAGCAGGGGAGGATCTGAAGGTCCGAAGGCCTCCAGAAATTTTTCGCAAATTTTTCTTTTAAAAAAGTGGCTAAGAGCGCCAAAAAACCAGTCCCGTTCGCCCTGAGGTTCCCTCCAACTCTTCTCACTTTGAATGCTGCAGCACAGATTGAGCCGCTTAACCTAGTCGTCGTATACTCATGCATTCTTCTGTGTCTAAATTATCGATTTCAGGTACAATTTTCCACGAAGAAATGTTTCAGTGCATCTCACGCCGTACATGGTTGCCGACCGCGTGACATACGGCAATCGCAGTAGTTACGGTATTTGAAATTTCTTCAAGTTGCACAAACAGCCTATTTTCTTTAACGCGACTACATGTTTTCCTAGTACAAGTCAGTACGTACCTAGTGCACTTTGTCGCCCGACTTGGGATTTATAAAGCTACGAGATCCATCAGCTAAATTGTGTTGTATGGAAAACTGCTTCCAGAACGTGCAGAACGAGTGCATGTACGTATGACAATGCGACACTAATGATATTTATTCCCAAGAATCACACCGTTTGAGTGGCCACCTCTGGCAGTGTATACAGCCTTCAGGATGTCATCGACATCAGTGCTGACCTCCTCCTTGACCATGCTGCTGTTGTTAAATAATTTAGCCGATGGACCATGTACCAGGATCCCCGCACGCATTTGCATTCGTAACCCTGTACAAAGTCAGCATGCCATGCATTTGGTCAAAAAGTACTAACTGTCCCGGTCCTTGATGACATCTTCTTTACCTCCACACCAAAGCGGCGCTCTTGGTCGTACAGTGAGGGCTTCCAGCGCCAGGTAGACTTTCAAAAACCAACTAAACAAACAAAAACAGTTGCATTTGCATGAATATGCTCTCTAAATCAGCGTGGAATCGCATCCCTAAACAGATATTGCATGATATGCATGCTTGGGGGCAGAAATAGCAGTGGAATCTAGAAGTCATTAGTACATCTGGTTCAAACATACACACCTGCGAACGTTCCCTGTGGCTCCAAACGTACTTGACACTTCCAAGGAGTTCCGAATGTATTGTAACGGGTGCTTGGAGCCACCCTACTCGTACGTGTCGACACCCTGTGCTATTGAAGCACAATGCAGTGCACCTTATTCACGACTCTCACCAAGTTGGACGTCAGCGAGTGAGTTTGTTTCGAAAAGCAGCATTTCATGAGCGATTTGCCGTTACTCGATTACACTCGTACAGTACTTCGTCACTGCATTGCATTGTATGGCGAGAAAGCTTACATTGTGGTACGCTCACAGTGCACGCCAGTATTTACTTTGAAATATGAAGCGTCAAGAATTGTGTGCTTCTTTCTCAGATAATTTGTATGGTCACTTGCCTAATAAGAACATTTCGTACGAAGCAGGAAATCCGTTTGAATGGCGAACCCTTCCGCCCCCTGGCTGTTCAGTTCTTCAACAATGGCAACGACCCTTCTGAAGTCAGCGTCGCCGCCCCGAGCAACGGCTGCGTGGCTGGCAAGTACAGCGACGTCGCCCGGGTCGCACTCAGTCAGCCAGTACTGCCAACTACAATTAACAAAGAGACACAGGTACAAGCGAGTGTTATGGGACTCCAGTTTTAGGTACAAGTCTCTGAACATGACATCTTGACACAGATTCCTTTTGGATCTCACTCCCGCATCTACGAGAAGAAGAAGGTCCATCATCATCGACATCACCATCACCACATCCATCACGCCTACGCAGGTGTCATGTTCAGGAAAGACATCCTCTACCCAGGAAGTCTCCAAAACATACCAGAGTACAAGTAAGCGACACTGTGATTGTCTGTCAAGCTTTTGCTAACGAAAAAGTTATTTCAATTTCCAGGATCAATCCGAAACACTACTCACGCCAGGTGGTGAAAGAGCAACTGTTGAAGCAGCATCTTTCTGAAGAGGAGGACATCAAGGCCGAGGCTGGAGGCGACGTAGTGGACCAAGAAGAGACAGCTCAGCGAAGGATTTCAGCAGATGGGGCTATTGTAAAACACTCGTCCACAAGGTCTGGCATTTGTGTGCACTTCTTGTATACACGGACGTATACTTTATGTGAGGCCCTCTTTAAACTTCAGATTGTGTGGCTGCATTCCGGCAAGCGCAGAGTCCGTGCGCACCTTCCACCAGATGTTGGACGCCGGCATCCTCAGAGACGTCGTCTTCATCATGTTCGCAGTCTCCAACTTTCTTACCAGCATAGGCTTCAATGTGCCATACGTTTACACTGTGGTAAGTTGGAAATCCTAAGACGTGAACCCAGAAGGACCATCGATTGGAATGAATCATCGTTCTTATTTTGACCCGTCAGGACCGTGCTGAGCAGCTCGGCGTGGACAAGGAGAGAGCCAGCTTCCTGCTATCGGTGGTCGGCATTGCCAACACTCTGGGGAGAATCATCCTCGGGTACCTCTCGGACAAGCCCTGGGTCAACAGACTTTACCTCTACAACGCAGCACTCGTAGTCTGCGGACTCAGTAAGAGAAGAAGCTTTACAGCCCTTCTCGCCATTTTCGCCGTCAAAATTTTCAGCCATATTCATCAACTTTTACCCCACTAAAAAGCCAAATTTCGGGCCTCTTTGGCATGCCCCCCTCTCAAGTCGACTTCCTCTTGAGCACTCTAGCACCAAAGTGGGCAGCCTTGGCATTGAGCCACTGTACTCAATGTTGTGCCCAAGTATGGCATCTACATGTTCCACACCAAAACTTCACCTCAACACGTTGCTCAACTCAGTACAATGCATGAAGTGATGTCATGCTCATAGAAATGACTGTGTTCCAGTGAAATGTAGATGCCAGATTAGATGCTTTCTGACATATGCCGTATGTCGTTGTTTTGCTATGTGCACTGGCAGTCAACGTTTAGTCTAAAATGCCTACATAATTGTCACTCAGGCACTTGCCTCAGCAACTTCTGTGCCGACTACACGAGTCAGGCCTTGTACTGCGCCGTGTTTGGAGTCACATCCGGGGCCTACGTCGGACTGACCTCAGTGGTTTTGGTAGATCTGCTTGGTTTGGACAGACTCACCAACGCTTTTGGACTGCTACTACTCTTTCAAGGAATAGCATCAGTCATGGGTCCACCAATAATAGGTATGTACGTACCGTACTCATGATTGACGCCGTCGACTGAGATCAATGTGATTTTGAACGTTCTACTTTTGTAGGTCTTCTGTATGACTCCATCGGCAACTATGAGAGCGGCTTCTACTTCGCCGGCGCCATGATCTTCCTCTCCGGGGCGATGCTTTTCGCTCTCCCTCCGCTCGTAGCCTCAAAGAAGAGGAAACAGCAGCAAAAGCAAGGACAAAAAATCTAAATTTAAGCTAAAATTAGTCATATCAGTTAACTTGAGCCAAGTTTCTGTTACAAGGATGTATGTAAGTGTAGGCCTACTACATACCTCCACTTTTCCAATTACATTTATGTCACAACTTCATCTGCTTGACTTGCGAGGATCATCGCTGTTCCTCTCCTAGTCGATCCTCCGTGTTATCTATGTCAAGTTTGGTCTCAATCGGTCCACCCCGAGAAAGCAGTGCTATTTACCAAATGGATTCCTTTTTCACCCCGCCCCATTGTTAACAGAAGCTGAGGGATGGGATTGTTAACCTCAGCTCAAAGGGATCCGGCGGTCTTGAAGGAGACGTGTTGGACACGCAGACGGAGAGACACTTTTTTATGCAGTGCGGGACAATAAAGGAACGACCTCTCAGAGAATGTCATTATACTTCTCAAGTATTACTTTGTGTAAAAATTTCAAGCGAGCAAGCGAACTTATGCAAAACGAGGAGGGCATCGTGATATTGAATCTCATGAAACCTCTTAGGTGGGTAAGTGGGAGAAACGCTCACGCTGCTTCCTCATGCAAAAACGTATGTGTGTCATATTAAAACTTTGCTAACGTCCTTGCCCAATGTTTCTTTGAAGTACCAGGACTCTATCAAGTTGCTCTTTTTATTGTACATGTGTACAGTACGTGCTGCCTCACTGCATCGGTCCTAGCGCAACTAGAGTATGATACACACTGCATGCGTGTGTGCCCTGTACATACAAACTTGCGCACGTGAGCGCCGAGGTCATATTGTAAAAACGTATCCAGATAATAAATATTTTTAGACTCGCTTTAAAAACTGCAATGTGGTTTCTGTACTTTGTACATCCTTTCGTAAATGTGAGCTCATCCTTGCCGGAAACGTCCCCCCCCTCTTCGTGCTCAGCGTGTGTAATGAGGATCTCGTGTACATGATTTCATGCTTGCCAGAGGAGGACATGCGATGACTTAACGGACGAGTGACTTAAATAATGGGTCCAAGAATTAGGGCAATCAGCCATCCCATCGATTATCTGGGAGCCAGCGAGCGTGGGCAATTTTCCGTGCGTTCTCGTCGTGTTGCGCATATGCATGCAACTTGCTTAATGTCACGTAGTAACACGAGTGCGTAGCAAGACTTATGAAAGAGGATGAGCAATTTTGATCAGCCCCCTCTACCCCACCCTCCACAAGTACCCCAAACGTCAATCACAATAGCTCTGGAGTCTCCGACAGAAAATCCCGAAGATTGCAGTACCTGTTGGCAACGCGCACGCTTGTGACGCTGCCGACTTGTGGTCGGAGCAGGACGTCGGGCACATGCGTGAGTGCATCTGCTCCGGTCTGTGGGGCTACAATTTTTTAGGTAATCCCATAGAGCTCGGTTGGTGAAGTTGTGTCTGGTGGAGGCTGTCTTCACATCCTCTTTTCTACACAGTGGGTGCCGCTTACAAGTTAGCACAACACACATGCACTTGGTGCGTGAGTCTAAAGTGCGGAGAAGGAAAAACAAAAGTACTTTATGTTACTTTACTCTCACGAATGCTATTTCACGTGTACGCTCTCATGCATTGGATCTTGGCAGAACTGAACATTTTAGCTCAGAACCAGGTGTACGCCAACTTTTGACCTCAAATGTGCTACGTGCGTGTGTAGGATCTTCAGCAAGACCATTTCCTCTTCGTTTTCTAACTGAGCCACCCTGTTGGAGTCAAAATGTTACACTTCTTGGCTACCCCAATTTCCCTTGGTGCTGCCTGCTTCTCAGCACTGGGACAGGTTGTTTACGACTTAATTGCCTCTCTCAGATCTGTCCAGGAGTGAGGAGAAGCCCCATAATTGTCATTCGAGCAGCGCTCATTTGTGACTCAAGTCGAAGCAGCGTCAGTGGAGCCTCGACCTGGGTCCACTTCGTGATCTGACACCGCAGAGGTGACCCAGTGATAATCGGCGCCCGCTGTCGTCAGATACTTACTACTAAAGCGTGCGAACACAACTGTCAAATGCGATTCTATTCTCATTCTCTGGCCGCATCCGGACAAATGAATTTGTCACTCGCCTCCACTCAAGTGGAAAAAGAGCCGAAACGATTGTTCCACAAGAATTGATATTTACTAAAAGTACCACTCCGTCAAGAGACCCTCAACACTCCGGCGTCATCGTTCCATTCTTTAGTTAAGAGACCTTCTAAATTATGTAAGTACTCTTTTTGTATTATCTTCAAACAACGTAGAACACTTGGAACTTTTTTTGAAAAATTAAAAAAAGTACAGGGCCGCGTTAGCTGACAAGCTATCCTGTTAAAAATACCAGTCCACTGCGAAGTTTGAGCCATTGGTCGCTTAGCTGCGCGGTCGTAATTTTATGCATAAACTCCAACTGGTTTTCACGTCAGGCGGCCTTAGAGGCGAGCCCGAAACTCCCTGGAAATAGAGTCAATAATCGTTGAAGTGAGGGCGAAAATGGACACTCCTCTGAGCAACCTTTCTCTGGAACATCTCCCTTCCTCCGAGGACATCCCGCCAGTCTTCACCGAGCTGTTTGAGCTCCACAAATATGAGGATGGTTATCAGGTATGCGTGTGCAACTTGCCTTCGGTACGTAGCTGAAGTCCAATTCCCATGATTTGGCTTCCACTTTGTTCATTGCTGGCGCAATGTAATAAGTCTGCGTAGTTACTTTGGTGTTTAGACTTTTCCCCACTTCTTTTTACCAATACGGGGATATATTTTTGGCCCTTTGTGGCCTACTGGGACCAAAAACAAGCGCGATCCAAAGTTACTTACTTTATTTACTTTGTCGCTTCATATCTTCAGTCACTTTCGCCTGAAATATCGAAACAAGACGCAAATTCAGTGTCAATTATGTGGATGTCCCAATGTTATCAACAGCCTTCGCAGGTCTTCCCCACAGACGTTACGTGTCATAGATGTTATGTTATTCACTGGCGATACCGTATAACTTTGGTAGCAAGTATTTTCCGCGCTGCGTACTGGTACTTTTGTTCTTTTATGTAGACAAACTGTAGCTAACACGAAAACATAGTAGGTCAAAGAAAGTACACATTGAACAAAAAAAAACCCTTTCCTCCAATGACATCTCTAGGAATGGAAGGAGATATCCCGGTGGATCAAGTACGAGGAGGCCGTGGAGGAAGCGGGCAATCGTTGGTCCAAGCCTCATGTTTCCACCCCCACGTTGAGGGGCTGGATGCAGCTGAGGGCGGCCCTCAAGGATGGGCTGGTGCTCGTGTCCCTGGAAGCCAAGGACCTCGACCAGGTGGAAGACATGCCGGCACAGCAAAATGACGTGTTACCCATAATTCTATCATAGATAACTGAACTCGTCACGACCCATCTTATGAGTGACTGTGGACTGAGTGAGGAAGTGGCGAGGCAGCTCAAGGACCTCTGGACCAAGAAGCACCGACACCAGTTCGAAGGACCCAGGAAGATAGAAGGGAACCTCTCCCGAGTCATCAAGGACTTGCTTGTGCAGAAATTAGAGAGTAAAGTATGTATTAAAGTCTGACAGCCACAAACACAAAAAAGTTAGCCTAAAGATCCTATCATAATCAGGCCACCGCCAGCGGCCTTCGCTTGCCCGACTCCTCTCAGCCCAACAGCCGCCGTCCTTCCTTCTCCTTCCATCATCATCATGTAGAACACGCCGCAGGTGAACACGCGGCAGCGGTAGCTGCCGGACGCGACGACGGCAAAATAAACGTGGCGCTGCAGAGGAAAATATCAGGAAATGCTGAAGCCGCGGTCATCCTGGAAGGAGTAGTGAACTTCTTGGAGCGGCCGATGTCAGTCCTGGTGAGATTGGCCAAGCCACTGGTGCTGAGAGATTTGCCTGAGGTGGACATCCCGACCAGGTGAGAATGACTGTCTTGTGTGGGGCAACAAATATGTCCTTTGACTGGATCAAATACGTTCATGTATATTTCTTCTTAGAATCTTGTTCTTTTACGCGGGACCACCGCGCTCGACCTCCACCGCGTCCCCCTCCTCAACTCCGTCGCGCTTCGTCCTGTCTCCAGCTGCCAAGGCAGAGGACGCGGACAAGAGGCTCTACGCAGACGTCGGCATTTCCCTGGCCATGGCTATAACGGACAGAGCCTTCGTGGCCTCTCTTTACAACGCCAAGTCTAGGCAAGACATCTTGGTGAGTCACCTTTTACCACGTAACAGATGGAAAAGACAAAAATGTTGGACGAGTTCTCGATGTTGGGTGTGATGACATGGAAATATGCATGCAAATGAGTTAAGTTTCCTGCTCATCCGCACTGGACGCTGTAGGACGCATTGGACGTGTACACGAACGAGCTAAAGGTTCTGCCGGGAGACTTTAACACGGAGATGAACAAGATCGACCCTCCAGTGCAAAAGGACAAGCCTAAGTTGGATGATGACATCGACGACATTGACGAGGACAGAAGGTGAGACGTCAGGGCGACGAACGAACTTTCCATCGTCTGCAGTAGGTTCGCGTTTGCTAGACAAAAGCCTGCTTCTGTTTTTTTTTTTTTAAAAAAAATTCTTAAAAAAAGATTAGGTCACTTTGTTCAGTTGAATTCGGTTAGAGGAGGAAGTTTTATTTGAAGTGAAAAAATGGCTAGCAACAATTTGACACATGATTTTGGGGCTACCTGATCCAAAAAAATGCTTTTGCACTGTTCGTTTTTGATGTGACCAACTCTTAGTTCTGTACTACAGTACATACGTCTTTCGCTTGTATGTACGCAACATTCAGGATGAGAGAGGAGAGCGGCCTTGTCCGAACGGGCCGCTTGGGCGGCGGACTCCTAGCCGATATCCGCAGGAAGAAGCCGTTCTACGCCTCCGACTTCTTGCACGGGCTCCATCCGCAGTGCATCTCCTCCTTTCTGTTTCTGTACTTCGCGTGTTTGGCGCCCATCGTTGCATTCGGAGGTCTCTTGGGCGACGCCACCGAGAACAGGATCGCGACCATCGAATCTCTCATGTCTGGTAATATATGCTGCGTGGAATACAGCAATGTGCAATCCATCACTGTACAGTCAATGTTCTCGGTGAGCCTGCGGCGTTATAAGCTCATCATGCACATGACACTGCAATTGTAGGGTTGATCAGTGGAGTTCTTTTCGGGCTGTTTGCTGGACAACCTCTTATCATTCTGGGCTCAACCGGGCCCGTATATGTATTCGAGAAGATCCTGTATCAGATCTGCACGGATCAAGTATGTTAAGATAGTTTCTTCATAACTGTAACTCAAGGTTGTTGACTGTGCCTGTCTTAAAGAACTGGGACTACTTGTCTTTGCGTCTCTGGATCGGCATCTGGGTGGGTCTGATCTTGATTGCCTTGGTGATTCTGGACGCTAGTGCATACGTCTGCTATATAACCAGGTACTTAAAAGTTCAAACTATCTATGAGACCATCTAAACACACTGCATATCTCATGTCTCTTAGGTTTACTGAAGAATTGTTCGCTACTCTCATTGCATTCATATTTATCTTTAATGCTTTCAAGAACGTCGTAAGTACCCGACCGAATGCTGTACATATGTGCTAATAACGTGCATAGAAACTAAGGGGTATTTCTGGTTTGAAGATTTCTGTAGGCCAGAAGTACCAGTTCGCTCCTGAAAAGGATCCCTTTGAGAACGACACGTTTAGCATCTCGAATGACACGTTCAGCACCTCGAATGAGGACTGTCTGGAGACCAATTCTACGGCAGAGGCAAGCGAAGACATCTTGATATACTTTTGCCTGTGCAGGAGATGTCAGGTGTTGCTAGGTCACTCCTGGATGCCTTCCTCCCTACGAGCCTAACGTCTTTCTCATGTCCCTGATCTTGTTCGCTGGAAGCTTCACCATTGCATTCGGCCTCAAAAACTTTAAGAACACTGGATACTTGCCCGGAAACATTAGGTACAAACTGGACTGTGATTAAAGGTGCTGCTGTGTACTTGGGTTTGTTCCAGGAACTTCCTGTCGGATTTCGCAGTCATCATTGCTATCGTCTCCATGACTGGCATCAGCTACTACTCAGGAGTCAACACGCCCAAGCTGGTAATTTTTCTCATGCCATATAAGTTATGTTCTTTTACAACCACACTGTAGAAGCGGTGATGCCTTTGTGCAGGTTGTGCCAGACACGTTCAAGCCGACTTGGGAAGGCCGCGACTGGGTTGTCACCCACGCACTCATTTTTGCCGATCATCTTCTCACCAATCCCTGGTAATACAGTAATTGCAGATAACTTACGAGTTCATGGCTAATATATTGTCTTCCAGGTGGGTGGATGTGTTCTTGGCCCCCATTCTAGCCACCCTGGCCACCATACTGATCTTCATGGACCAGCAGATCACGGCCGTCATCGTCAATAGGAAAGAGCATAAGCTAAAAAAGGGAAGCGGATACCACCTGGACCTGATGGTAACCTAAATGTTTGTCTACGTACCAGAGTTAATCTTAGCGTTTTATGTAATGGAACGTAATTTTTAGGTTTTGGCAATCATTATTATCGTGTGCTCTGTATTCGGTCTTCCTTGGTTCGTGGCTGCCACTGTCCTCTCCATCAATCATATTCAGTCTCTCCGGAAGGAGTCTGAAAGCTCAGCACCAGGTGCCTTCAGAGTAATTTAGGGTCAAAGGTGACATTGATATATTTGTTCGTTACTTCACAGGTGAAAAGCCGCATTTCTTGGGGATTCGCGAACAGCGCGTGACAGCCATCTTAATCGCAGTTGCGATCGGCCTCTCGACGTTCATCACACCAGCGCTAGCGCTCATCCCTATGCCCGTCTTGTTCGGTGTCTTCCTCTTCATGGGCGTGTCGAGTCTCAAGGGACTACAGTTCTTCGACAGGTTCTTGGACAAGAACGCCAACTTTCGAGCGCAGTTGTCACTTGTTTTCTCATCTTTAAGGCTCCGCTTGTTATTCATCCCGCACAAGTACCAACCGGACTACGTGTTTCTCAAGTACGTGCCCATCAGTCGCGTCCACCTGTTCACCTTCTTCCAATTGTCCGCTCTCATCATCCTCTGGCTCATCAAGAACAATCAGACGACTTCTATCTCTTTCCCGGTGAGAAACTACAGTGCTTGGCGTAAAAAATGACCTCGGAGAAAATGGGCTCCCGACGTTGTACTGACAGCTTTTGGGATGGGATCTTCATGTGGAATCGATGGCTCAGACAATGCTTGACAAGACGCAGCATCTTGAGCCACTTTGTGACTACCCATTTTGATGCTAGAGCTCTCAAAGTGCAGCAACCTCTAGATGGCGCCTAAATGCACTGCTTTGCCCCTTTTTTAGTGGCTTTTCCATGATGAAAGTAGCTGAAACTTTCTGGAGGTGTCGCCTCACACCATCCAGTGCCATAGGCCAAAAATGGCAGTCTCCGGGCTATCCCCAGCTACACAGCAAGACAAAAACCTCATGGTCAAACGAGGAGCAACAGACACTCGGCAACAAAACGAGAGCGCTCTGTCCGTCCGTCACTGCTGCTGCCGCCGCTGAGCGTACCCTCTCGTCGTTTGACGGCGATGATGCGTCTGTCCACGAACGTGGGGGTTTTGGCCTGTCGCATGTCAAAGGATGGTCTGGAGGACGCCATCTCTGGCATGGATTTGGCATCAAAGTGGGCAGTCACACAGTGCCGCAAGATGCTGCGTCTTGTCAATCACGGTCTGGGTCACCGATTCCATGTGATAATTCTGCCTCGAAAACGGCCAGTGCAGCGAGAAGAGCCCACTTCACCCATAGGACATTTTTCACGCCACGCACTGTACAGTAGTTCTTTTTCTGCAAGCAACTGATCTTGTGATCACTGTCTGCATCAGGTTATGCTCGTGCTGATCTGCGCCCTGAGGAAGTTCCTTGAGTGCATCTTCACCCGCAGGGAGCTGAAGGTCTTGGACGACTTGCTGCCAGAGTCGTCTTCGCCAACAAAACGAAGGTTGAATAGACGGTCTTTGAACATATGATTGACACCGCATATTGACAATTGGGCAACCCGTAGACATGGTGGCAGCATCTTTAACAAGATCCATGGTCGTGGGTCGCGCTGGGACGACGAGGGGGAGAACGAGGCCGCGGCCGCGGAGGCCGAACGAAATCGGAGAGAAGCAGAGGCTCTTCTTTACTCTGTAAATAGGAACAGGTACGTTACGTTTAAAAACGTATACCACAGTGCTGTACACGCACCTATGCGAGGCAAAGTCGGCCCTTCCTGCAATCGTTCTCTATTATAACTGGGGTTGTTTTTCACTCTATTTTTTATATTTTTTTGTTTTACTGGACATAGAGACGTGAAGACAAAATAATTATAAGACTATATTCCTCAAAATTTCCATCACCTCATGAATGAACCTTGACCTTAGGTGTCTGGCTTTGCAGGAATACGGGAATGATCTGGTGAGCTTTTGTATCAGATAGCTGCTAGAGTCGTCCCTGATCGAGAGTCATGCTGGAGTAACGTCAGTACAGAGACTTCTGACATCTTAGAGTACAATCCTGCCACTCCACTTGAGGTGGCAAAAGCAGCATACCTCTCAGATACCCTGAGAGGTATCTTGCTGACTCTTGGAACGGCGGTCAATCGTTTCGATGTGGCTTGAAAATGGAGTGATGTTCTACTGCTCCGGCCTGACTTAAAAAGGAGTACGAATCCACTCCACTACTCCGATCCTAATATGAATAATTCATGGACAATTTCAGTACTACTGAACCGTCAATAATGAAGGACCCTATTTAAGAGTTTTATTACACATAGACCAGGTAGTCATTAGTATGCATTATCCCATGTGTAGACACAAGGGCACTTGCAATTTCAAGCACCAAGGACTTCTTTGGCATTGGAAACGAATCTCTCAGGATTAGATGAAGATGTCGATACAGAGTTGTGCCTCGCATGCAATCTGGTCAGGAAGGGAAAGGGCTTGAGATCAGCCAAAGGCCCCAGCTTCAGGGCCTTGTGCATCTCCAAATGGTCCACCGCAGTCACTTACAGCTGCTCTTCGGTGGGAAAGAAGCTGTCAATGTCTTTTTTGTGGCTCCTTTAGCTTTGGATGGGTGACACACACTGGACTGTTGTTCACTCTGTCGAAGCTCCTTGACGAGAACTTTTCTCTTGACCAATACCCAAGCTTCTGCTCATTTCTCTGGGATTTCAATCATAGAGGTTTTGAAGCACAAATGGAGTGGAGCTGCAATGTAAATTGTTGCCGTTAAACTCACCAAAAAAGCCGGTGTCAATTCCAAAAATGAGGGCCAAAGCCTATGACTGGCAACTGTTTACTTGCTCTGGATCCCAAACTCTTTGAGAAGGTTCCCGGGGCAGTTGCAAGCACATTGAAAATGTTGACTCGAATCCTACAGTGTCATGCCAGGCCCATTGACGTGAGCTTCAGGTCATCATCCAACAAGTGAGCGGAGATGCCCCAAAATGATTACCTAGCTTCTTTCCAAAGATTTGCAGTGACGCAGACATCCTCCGCCTCCAGAAGAGTTGCTCAAATCTCTGCATTCAGGTCTTTCAACACTGTGTCAACATATTTATTAAAACCCTGTAGCCCATGAAATGATAAAGTCTTATTAACAAAACAACAAAGACATTTAAAAGCTGCAAATCTTACCAAGCTGGACAAGTTTCTGAAAGCTTGGCTGATCAACAATTCTGAAGGACTGGTTTGTGTGCAAAATAAAATCCACAATGTTCCGGTCAAGAAGTCTCTGACTCACAATGGTGGAAGAAGATGAAGCAGATGCAGTCTTGAGGAAGATGCTCATGCTGCTCTGCTTCGGCCTCTTTTGATCTTGACCAATTGGCTCTCGAGCATATTATTGCATATTAATATTATTATTATTATCATATTATAACCGTGCCATAATCCTTGTAAAGGCCAATATGCTTCCTCTGATAGTGACTTGACATTGCAGGGCTCTTGGAGCTGAGCTGGATGAATACAGTCGCGTGGACATCAAGGCCAAGGCCAAGAACGTCCAGGCCGTGAACAAGGCAGCTGCGGCGGCGGTGGCGGCAGCCAGAAACCGAAGCAACTCTGCTGTGGGCTTCAGGGATAGGGGAAAGGTTCTAATATTCGTGAAGATGCAAGACCAGGTGAGAAAAGTCCAGGTGCTGTGATCAACATGATCATTTTACTAAGACGTCTGACGTCTTGGTGAAGGAGGTTTACACGCCCTTGAACGCCAACGCCCGGTCCGTTGGGGGGTTGCTGAGGAGGTTGGAAGCGAAGTTTCCCGTAAGCTTGAAAGCTGCGTCCATCTCCAACGTCTACCAGAAGAATAGGAACAACCTGGTACGATTGAAAATCTCGCGTCTTCTCACTTACGTAGGCTGAGCAATTGCTCGAGTGCATTGATTGTCGGTTTTCACTCGGTGTCAGTTCAATTATTGCAACTCACTTGATGTTGGTATAAAACACGTACGTCTTACGTATTTCACACCAAATCCTAAGTAAGGAGGTTTTCTGGGAAGCAGTTTCTTAGAATGTGACTTGTTCTACTTTCAGTTGCAATTATACTTTAACATCGTATGTGACCTAAGACTAACATTCTTTTTTCCACCAGGTCTTTCACTTGGACGATGATATGGTCGAATTGATTGAGTCTAACCAAGTGTTTGACTTAGAGCTTGAGGAGAGTTCAACCTGCATAGGAAAAGTGGATTTGACTTTGGTTGAAGTTGAGTCATGATATATACTGATATAGGATAAAAAGCGTATGTTCATGTATGAGTAAACATTGAATAAATATTTTTCTCCCTGTCTTGAACCATTGCGCGTCATGGCAATGCCCTCGTAAGTAGGTGGAAATGAGAAAGCTCAAGTATGGCAGTTTCCATGTTTCTTATCAGAGTGGGATCTCCTCTGTACGCCCCGGGATAGCTTTGTTGTGGCAACTTGAGTGCTTCTCCACTATGCGTGTAGGCCAATGAATGCTTAATCCTGTTGCTTGTGACTTTGAGGACTACCACATCGAAGTTCCTACGTACGATGAAAGAAATAAAGTTATGGGGCTGCTTTACCGTAATCAAAATGAAGAACATATGAAGCAACTTTGCAACAGCAGCTCCGTACGTAGACAACCAAAAAAATCAATATGTCTCAACCCAGTTATAGCTATCCTATGTTCTTAAGCGTGAAGATTAGCTGACGATTCTAGGTATTTGAGCGATCGATTACTCTCTTCGCCGCGACACGTAAACATCGATATAGTATGGGTAGACTCATACAGTCCGGTAAAGTTTTGCTACCGTAGGCAAGACCTCAGCTAAAGCCGCCATTTCTCTCTACATTTTCTATGGAGAGAAACAACAAAAAAGAGCAGACGAAAAAGAAAAAGCGTGAAGAAAAGAGGGCAGCGGCGGCAACTGGTGAAGATAAGAAGTCGAGGAAAAAGAAAGAGGTAATGTTAACTCATACAGTGAAGTTTGGAGGTTGTTGCAATACTTAGAAAAGAGCTGAAAGATCCATGACGTTGTATTGCGAGATGCGGAACTCTGTTTCCCTATAATCACTAACGTTGCTGTCGTGTTATGATAGCTTCCACAAAAGAGTAGGTATAACAGCGAAATAGCTTGTAATGAAATGATGCTCATGCAAAGCGTACCATTTATTACCCACACAGACGATTCCACTCATGCAGAAATGGAAGAACTTGCTGAGCAAAAGGAAGAAGAATAAGTCAGACTCCAAGGAGAAGGCAGTTGCTCATCCGGGCACTCGAAGCAGGTCTAAGAATAAAGCTGGAAAGCCTTCGGTCCAAAGCAGTGACTTTCAAGAGACACATGAGGAATCCAAAGACTACTTGAGAGTGAAGGATGCAGAGAGCTACTATAAGAGAGAAGAATCTCCTCCGGCGTCCCGTTGGGCAGTCCTGAGTGCCGGGGGCAAGTCAAGGACAAGGCGCAGAAAATCCGCCCCGGTCTTTCGGGTTCGCGGGGCTGCGAGACGCCCGAGGAGCAGAGTCCGCCGGAACAGGAGAGTCGGGGGACTCCAGGGTAACTTTGTGCACAGTGAACCAAGCAGCAGGAACGTCTCTCCAGTCAGGGTGAGTCGTACTTGCATGTAGAAAAGTGGAAAGCATGATTTAAGACAAATGTAGTTATGACTTCCAGCAAGTGAATTGAGCATAACACACACCACTGTCGTTGCGGCTTCGTTGTTGGTGTTGAGACCAAAAATAGCCCACGTCCGGAGAAATCGATCCGTTTTACACCATAGACCTCATCCCTGATCCAACCCACCAGCCTTTGTCGATCAGGTAGCTGATGCAATCGCACCGAAAGATATTAAGTTGTAGCTGCGTTGAGTCATGTTTCCATACTCAAAGACCGTGACAAGTGCTTAATGAAGAGTACAAAAATTATGGTGAAATGATCCCCAACGAGTATCTGAATGTGGAGCGTTGCTGACGTCTTGCGCCACAATTATTGCGCAAGCAGTTAAAGCTTTTGGCTCTGTGAGACAAAGACTGACTGTTCGATCAAAAAGGTCAGTTTCCGCGGTTGTTCGTCATTCACCCAAGAAAGAAACCTCTCTAGACAGTGACAGCAGACCCGAGAATGGCCCGTGGGAGCTGCTTGGGAACAGTGGTCTTCAGAAAAGCCAGAGTGCACAAAATCGGGGATGCGTGATCGATTTCGCCGAAACCTCCATTTTTTTTTTGAGAGAGAGGTGGACTTTACCACAGCTGAAAAGCGGCAAAACTTGAAAGTAAAATGCATCTTTACTGTGCATGCTTAAATGCCGCCGAACTCGAGTCACGTCTCACTGGTTTGGCAACATGTTTCGGCGGGAACTTTGAATATACACTGAGCTACCCAAAAATCTGCCCTGATTGATACTTGGTGCACATTTACATGCAAACGAGACACACCTGAATACATGAAATGCACACAGCATGAACTGATGTTGACGGACAGAAAACCCTGAATTATTATTACGATTGCTCAACTTGCCACGATCTAAGCTGGAGGTATTCTTTAATAACGAGACGGTCATTAGACCGCATTGGATATCAATTCATATCTTCAACACTACAAATATCGACTCGTTGGGTCGTGTGACCTCAGCAAAATTCCTGTCCAGCTTCTTCACCCAATCCCCAACGTTGGAGGCCTCATACTTCTTCAGGATGCCTTTCAACATTGCAAGCTTCAGATATGCACAGATCGACCTCCGTTTGTTGGTTTGTAAAATTTTGATTCTCAAACCAAATTTCGTGGTTGGTCTGGTTGAAAAGTTTGCCATTCTGCAGATCGCCACATCAAAGTTCTACTGCACTTTCATCGATTCAAGTGCCACATGGGTGAATCCCCGAAAGAATTAGGTTGTTACTGCATTCTACGGAATATTGAGGACACTTTGTTTGCACAAAGTAAGATTAATTTCGTGTAGTTGTCTTTCGTTAATTGGGCACGTTGAGACTGGGACTTTTTGAGTCATCGAAGCAGCTTAGTTACTTAACATCGTTCTTCATGTCTGAAAAGAAGTCGTCCATGACACTTAGGTTGAGAAAGCTTTGCACCACTCCCTCTATCATTTTTTTTAATTGTATTTTTAATTTATTAGACGCAAAGTTGAGAAATTTGGACCCAAGACTCCATACATTTCTTTAGTGCTAGGCAATGAGAAAAAGTCTCAAGCCCGGTCGTGTGAGATAGATGGTCGTTAACCAAGGGTGCTGGAGCACCCTTGAGGATTTTTGTGGGTTTTTTTTTGGGGGGGGGGGGGGATCTGCAAACTTGGTAGGGAAGTGTCACTCAGATGAACCAGACAGTTCCTTTCTCTGTCTTTGTAAGTCTCTATAGAAGCAATGAAAAGCGACTTTGCCTCATTGAAGCAGTGACCCAATAAAGCGATATCACTTTTGTCGTAAAATAGTCAGTGAGATTAAGTTCCGCAAAAACTGACTCAATATTCCGACTGACCCCCATTATCCATGAGTCAATTGACAGGAGCCAACGTATTGCCTTTTCGTGGTAATCCTGTCTTTAGCAGCAGGGGAGGGTTGGAATGTCATGAAAGGGAAAGGAATGAATGTAATTTTGACTAAAAAAGAAAAATCTTACGAGGTGCAAGTTTTTTTATCGCATACGTTTCCAATGGGGTGATTCTTTTAGAGCTCTCCAGCCAAAGCTGGCAAACTGATGTTTTCTTGTTGCTTACCAACTTAGGCTGGCATAACACATTGCACGGGTGGAGCACATCAGTGCCACTTTAGAAAGTGGTTTTTATGTCTGACGGGAACTTCTCATGATAGAGCCTATGCAAGGGCGTTCTCGGGATATGAGTATTCCTCTGCAACCCAGGCAAAAATTGTTGAAATTTGCTTAAGCCTTAGAAAAACACTGGAAGCTCTTTCTTTATCGCATGCGTCCTTAAGGTACAGTCGTGCATGCATGACGAACGTGCTCATGCAGATGCACCAAAAACTATGAGCAAAGAAAGCCCGGACAGCGACGAACAACTGTCGAGGTCGTTGTTGCTCGTCGGCGAGAACTCCTTAGCGCACTGCTGAGGCACGCTGGTGACGGGTTTCTACGACGACGTCGAGCACACAGTGATCACTCTTGACGAACTTTTGTGCGAGTTTGTGCGCCACTTGGCTGGGTTTCCAAGGAGGTCATGGGAAGAAAGAAAGCGTCTGAAGTGAAAAGCCTCAATACGCCAAGCGATCGTTACCGAGGAACAGGGCAATCGGGGCTAAAACGCCACGACATAAGGTAGGAAAAAGGATAAATGTACTTGGGAATTAACTCACAAAAGTATTACAGACCCCACGCACTTCGACACGACCACGGAGGACATGGAGGAGAGGAGAGTCCAGACCTGCGCCAGCTCCATTTTTATTGCCTCTCACTCTGTTGTGTGCTAAGTTAAAGTCTTGTCCCAGTTGCTTACAAGGTTCTCCCAACATACCATTGAAGTGCTTGATCTTGACGATCGCTTGGGGGATCGTCGTGCACTTCTCTTCGGTCGTCGAGATGTGTAAGGGGAGCAAGTACGCGACTTTCGCCCAATCAGACAATCTCAAGATCTCTCCTAATTATGAATATTAGCTCTTTGATGCTCGAGGTCCCTGCAGAGGAGAGCTCGATGCATTAGCAGCTATTATTGACCTTGTGAAATTTCTAATTATCTTGTTTCGGGGGGTCATTAGCTACCACCGAGCACCCCGTTTCGACTAATGAGCCGCCGACTGTGGTTGAGATTCCTTATCAAGAGAGGATCTACTCGAAGTCGGCCAAGTACCACTGGCCCAACATTCACCTGAACGCCACCCACATCGAAGGCAGCTGGTTCCCGGACACTGGGGTCACCTATGGACTCCTGGGGTTTGGTGTCGCCCTCAATCTTCAGAATGATCAGGTGGGTGACTAAGAAATTAGTCACTCATACACAGACTAGGAGTACAAACTAATGATTCGTAAATGTTTCCCCAGTGTATGGTAGACGGCGATTTCATGAAGGCTGACGACAACAGCCTCTTCCTAGTGAACCCTCTCCATAGCGCCTCCACGGGCTTCTCCTTCTCAGTCTGGGAAAAGATCACCTACGAAACGAATGTACTTCTGGGCTACGACACCGAAAGCACGGCCAGGAGGAAGTACGTCGTCAGCTCTGGGGTCCACTTTGACGTGGACTTGAAAAGCTCTCATCCCGGGTTCGCCATCTATCACCAGGGCTCTGCGATCGTCGCAGTCGTGAGCACAGGATATCAGGTAAAATATTCGATATTGGTGAAGCTAACGGAGAAGACCCCTTGATGGGAGCTAGCGGACCATTTGGATCGCTCGTACCTCGCTCCCTAAGTTATGAGCCCTTGGCACATAAAGGCATTTCTTATTGACCTGCAATAATTGCTCTCTCTAAGTGTCCGAAAAGGTAAGTCCACCTTTGCTTGGCAGCTTCCAGCAGCCACAAGATGTATGGCATAAAGGAGACCAAGTTATGAAGAATTGGCTTCTTAAAGACGCTTTTCTCGTTGAAAGAACTGAGATTTGCTGATGAGAAGTAGGACAAGTTGCTCGCTCGTGTGGTCGTATGGACAAACAATCACTTGTTTATCTTTAGAAACTTTGCAAGGTAGTGCGATTTCTGATAAGAAGATTACCATGAGAACTTGGCCCTGTCGAATGATTGCAAATTGCCCTACAGACGCAAGAAAGAAATTGCACAAGACCACGGCATCTCAGACTTCCCTGACCACTTTGGAGATGCTGCCCAGAATCTATTGTTTAATTATAGTATTTGTTCATTCCATCATTCTCCATGAATTGACTGTAAAATGAAAAGCTGTTTTTGAATTGCCGGACGGAGGGAGTAATTTTACGTGCAACCTTCACTTTGTGACAACCTCGACTTGAGCACGACCGCGACTGACGAGACGCGAGCGAAGATCGAATGTCGACTGTACTGGGCGTCCCATGTGTGAAGGATCAAGTTCCACACGAGAGCGTTTCAGCGTAGCCAGAGTATCCCATTTTCCCTTATTGAAATTTCTTCCTGCAAGGATTGTTGTGCAAATCGCATTAACGCATTATGCTGTTCACTGCGTGCAAAATGAAGAGGAATCCTTCGTCACGAAGCTTCATGTGCGTACGTCCATGTCGTAGGTGTGGGAGCTCAACGTCAAAGGCCAGATCGCCAACAACACTTGGGTGAATCTGGGCGTCCGCTGGTTGATGGTCGACTTCACGGACAGCACGATGATCACGGGCGAAGAAGACGGAGGTCTCGAGCTCTTCATTAACGGCAGAAAAGTCGGTCAAAGTTTACTGCCGAACCCTGCGAGGTTTGAGCCGGTGACCAATTACCTAATCGACGGCGTCCCTCCTCCGGTCCTCATGGTCGGCTGTCACTACGACTATGACAGTCACACGTACACAGGTTTCAGCGACGGCGAGTTCGACGAGGTCGCCATCTGGGACAAATTCCTGGTCACCAACAGCACGCACGATCAAAGTCTTTACTTTTTGGGAGGATTCGGTAAGACATCACATCGAAAAGTTTCCAAAGTCCTTGGCCACTTCTTTCATGTACTGCTGCAGATGATGCATACGGAGACATCTCTGCCGACCAGATGCAAGTACTCATCGATAATGCTGAGCTGAAAAATCTGGAAGAATTCATTAAAGCCAACGAGGCCGCCAAGGGCGTCATGTTCACTCAAGCGCCGAGGATAGCCGGTCAACCCACCAGAACAACTCCTCCCGACACTGATGTCACGACATCCGCGGGAGCACCAGGTGATTCCGATGAGGACAGAAAAGGTCCTTTCTTGGGTGACAACGATCGGTACGAGACTCTCGATGAGACCACGACCATCGACCCCCACCTTACCCTGAGGGAAGTCGCCGACGAGCAGCTCGCCATGCAGAAGGTTATAACGTCGATGCTGGACGTAAAAAGGGTCTACGGCGTTAGAGATCCTCGAGAGGTAGATGCTCGACTGGCGGTGGTCGCTGTCGCGTCCCATCTAATTTCGGGCGAGCCTGAAATGGCCGACAAGTGGAACGCTGTCTATGAGGTCTACAAACACGAGCAAGGCGCTCCAAAGACCCTCAGGGAGATGCAGGAGTACGCGCTCGCCTGGATCGGCTCAGTTAACATCTCTTCTACAGTTAGGACCCAGTTCTTTGATCCAGACGAAAACTCTATGAAATACGTGACCTCAGGCGGAGACTTTGGTAATGGATTCCTCAAAGTATCTCCGCACGAATATCTAGTGAAATGCTTCTCTACTTTTTACGTCAATGTACGGACAGTTATGTACGGAGAAAAACTGCAACCTTCAGCTTTTCGTCAAACCGTTCGCCGGCATTATCCTAACTACGAGGGTCTGGAGTGGAATTTCAACAGGAACAGGTGGAAAGACCCAAAGGACACCTTCTCTGTCCCCACAGGCATGTTCAAAGACAACCCAGAGTGTAGCGATAAAGACGTCACCTTGGTCGCCTCCATGTATGACAAGCTCCGACTCTCAATGCCGAATAGGAGGAATATGGAGTAAGTACGGCAATATGTCCTTGGTACCGTACGAACCTGTACAAGTACCACTCCACACTACGCACACTCCACTCATGCACATGCTAAACACGCACCATGTTTCTTGATTCCACTCAGGTACATTAGGTCAACAGAGTGGGACGTGGACAGTCGAATCATAGTGGTTAATGTGGCCTGTAACATCAATTCCTTGGAGTACGATCCCGATGAGGTCGAGATCGCGGCAAGATGCACCCCGGACCCCAACTACTTGAAGTCCAATCCTATAGAAGCGGAACTATATCACTTGGAAGAAGGGACAGCACGGTTGATCCGCAGGCTGCTGGCAACCGAGTCCCCTGACAAAAAACGTGGCATTGAAGTGCGCCACTGTGTCTGGTGGGACGAGAACTTTGGGTCCAATGGGGCATGGGATCCCAATGGTTGTGTCCTCGTCCAGACCGACGCGGAGAAGACAAAATGCCAGTGTGAGCACTTTGGAGCCATCGCTGTTGTCGTCGAATACACTGAAGAGATAAAGATTGAAGATGACTGTAAAATTATGAAGATCATCAAGTTCGTCGGCGGTGGCGTCAGTGTCTTTGCTCTGGTCATTTTCATGTTCGCCATCTTGGGATCTGTTGATGCGTGGGACATGTTCCACATCCTGAGGTTCCAAATCTCCGGGACGTGGGTTCTGGCCCTCACTTCTCACATAGTGATGGACATTGAGAACATTTGCGACAGACCAGGCCCTAATCTCAGGTGGGGGTTCATCATGATGTACTTCTACACATCATGTGCTACCTGGGTGACGCTTGAGGCTCACGCAACCTTTAAAGCTTTCACCGCTGGCATCATAAACAAGAGGGCAATGATATATTTCCCATTTGGCTATGGCACACCTTTGATCCCACTTGGTTTTCTCTTTCTCCTGTTTGATGATACCCTGGGCTTGGACCCTAGATGTTTCGTAGGCTGGAACTTACCTGCGAAGTACCTGTACCTCTCGTACAACCTGTCCATCACCATCGTGGGCGTGGTTCTTTCAGTCATCATCATCTTTAACATGACCAAGCCCCAGACCAAGAGACGGAACGTAGTCACAGACCTCAAATCACAGGCCAAGGGAACCATCGCTGCTTGCCTAACCAAGTTGGTCTTCTGGATCTTAGCCTTCATCACCTACACCCACAATCAGGAGAGTGACTATTGGGACCCCTATTGTCTGTTCGCCATTCTGATCGGGTGGCTCGGTTTCATCCTCTTCGTCCAGCTGGCCATCTTCTCGCCCAAGGTCCGGAGAGCTGCCAGGAGGAAGAGTCAATATTGGGTTAGTTTAGTGCAGCCAGGAACATCTTGGCCACCAAAGTCACGATTGACGATTTTTCTTTTAGGCAACTGACACTCCGGATACCAAGGATGTGCAAGATGATGGTGACAACGACAGCGTCCCTAACATGACTGAAGGGATAGATCCCAGAAAGGGTTCCTCAGCTACCGTCGTAACTACCTTAGATGATGACATATAACGTAGAAACGACGACCCATGACAATGATGATAAGTTTCTATCATTTTATGTCATTCACTCGCGTTTGCTCGAGCACAGTGTATAATGTCAAACATGTTGGCACTTTGACCGTTGTGGTTATCACAAATAAAAGATTTGGAGTCACTATGAAACTAGAGTAAACGTAAACACGTGCTTACTCGAGAATGAAGCGTAGGAAGAATAAACACCTCCAGAATCGTGATACGCAAGGACTGCCTTATTTTGAGTTACTCACTCGGTCCTTGCACTACGTGTGAATTAATTAATAATCTACGTACAAGCTCACTTATGTCAACTGATATATTTATCCACATGCACGTAGCACGTGTGCCTGTGAGCGTTCACATACTGCACAGTCCGACCCAAGGCCTTTCTCTAAGATGCACCAACGTAGATGTGTTACAAGGCACAGGGTGATCGTAGAATTTTTGAGTGTCTCAGCAGTCAAAATGTCAAAACAACACTGGGTGTTTTACAAAGATGGAAGACTGAGAGGGAGAAGTGTCACGTTCTGAAACGTTCATATGGTTCATGGTAATCACTTATTCAACCAGAAGTGAAGTTAATTATCACCATTTGTCATTTTGTATCAAATGAACAACGGTACACAAGTTGCTGTGGGCACTTATGTTCCAACTCCACAAGTGGTGCAAACAATTCTGCAGGAGTTCAAAGCACTCTTGGAGGATGTAGCGGCCAAAATAGTTCAAAGCTCCGGGACGAACCTCAGGCATGGCCAGGATCCGTCTTCAAGACGGCCAAAGTCATTTCCGAACGTGAAAATCCATTTTTCTGTACCCCAAATTGTTCTCTAGAGCTTGCCCGATTACTTTCCACCCCTGAGTTCTCCGTCCATGCAAAGCATTTGGAATAAAGTCGACAAAGACCCCTTGATCCCTGCAAAAAAGAGCCACTTTCGTGGCCCACCCAGTAGATGACATATCGATTGTTCAGAAATATAGGAAAGCCGAGTGCAAAGCAACGGGCCCATAGCAAGTAATAAACATTGTACGCGCAGAAAAGACGTGATGAAGTCAGCACACGAGGGTACCTTGAGGTCTTGTTGGCAAGGTAAGCATAAAAAGGTGGCGTAACAAAAGGACTGTTCTAAATATGAGACGGGCTGCTATTTTTAGTCTTTCGTACTTGTACCACGCAGGTCCAGATTACACATATGTCCCTGGGGCTCACTCATGTTTGGCTGGTTGTTCTGTGCTTTCGTACAGTGAAATCAGGAACTTTCTGCTCGGCTGGGGGGAACTTCCATTTGGAGATAATCATCTCATTTTCCCCCCTTACTTAGCTCTCCAACTTTCTGCGTCAAATGAGAAGAAAGTCGCTAGACTCATGCACGTGAAGTTTCAAATCGCACTCAATTTCGCTTTTCTTTGCCTGTTTCAATGTTTTCGTCAAGTATTAATTCCCCTTCAGTTTGGAGCAAAGTAGCGCTGTGAGCCTAGCAAAAGCAATTTATAATTGCACAGACAAGGATGCAGAGATAAGACAGCATTTAAGTGTCTTGGAATTGCATACAGGGATGACCAGTTTCGCCAAACCAAAAAGCACCTGTAATGTGGAACGGACTTCAGGCTCGTCAAAATGGATTAACTCTCTTTTTAAAAGTGCTCCTGCTCCGCTTATTTCATTGCGTGCAGTAAGTGCGCCGAATAGTGCGCACAGTTAAAAGCACTGTGACTGAAGGAGACGCATTTCAGCGATTCCAAAATCTATTTTGCTTGACATTTATGTCGCGAGGGTGTGAGGGTTTGACCTAATCACCAAATCATATCAAAGAAAACAATATGTATCCCTTCACACGTCCCTATGAGGTTTGCTTTGCCGCCTGATCCCCTGTATGGTGAACTGGCGAAAATTTCAAGTCTTTGATCGAAACCTGACCTGCCTTTTTGAAAGTGCCATCGCCGAGCCGAAAAGTTGTAACGAATCCTTTCCTCGAAACAACTTTGACGAGAGGAGAAAAGTGCATTATTTCTTTGCGCACTATTTGACGGACATACTGTACCTGGTACAGTGAGTGCAAGGGACTGCAACCATGGCAAAAATCATGCCAGGAAACGGGAAAAAACCCTCAAAGAGGGCGGAAACGGTTCCACCAGGTGGGCCTCCCTCCTGCCGAGACTTTCCTCATATCACAATTAGTCAGAGGTCACCTCTCTTTAGGGGGCATTTAGCAAGGCACATTACTACACAGCTCCTGGGGCTGCTGTCACTGTGCATGCAACACTGCAACTGGGCTGCAACTCATCGGACTGAAGTGTCGACAGTGTGACAGCTTCAGTATCCCCTGCAACTGTTCCTAATGCAGAAGTTGCTGATTGCAACAATTGCACTTGTGTGGCCGTCGCTTTACCTGGGGAAGGACAGAAATGGAGTAAACTGCGGAGAGACCTCATTCCAAACGGGGTCAGAAGAAATACAGCAGAGAGCAAACAGTTCTACAGCTAAACAGACTGTGCAGTAGCTGTTATTTCAAGTTAAGTGAGTCGAACAGCAACAGCGATGTCTTCTTTCGGCGGAAATCATCTCTCTTATTACTATCTGTGGGATTCTGTCCCTCAGGAGCCGATCAGTCCGGCCCCACCAATGTTCCCGTTCCCACCCTATCAGGTACCCTGATACTTCAAGTTGGCAAATCTTATTTGTATTAATAGAATTCAACTACCTAATGACACTTGAGCCCTTCATAGGCCGCTTGAAGCACATCCTGCTAACTTGACTAGGGAAATTGTCTACTTTTTCAGGTAACCGTGACTGACGAGGAATCTCAGAGTCAGGTGGAACTGGACTTTAGGTGAGATTCCGAGACATTTTTTACATCCACCTGTTTCTTAACGTAAGGGACTGCATTAGAAATGTCCAAAAAAACCTTTTCCATGTATTTTACCCCCTAAATAAATGTACTTCCATTTAAAGCACATTATATCTCTATATATAAAGCAAAGTCGTCGTATGTACGTCTGTGTGTCTGTGTGTGTGTAGGTCTGCCTGTCAGGCTATGGCCGCCCCAACCGCCGCACCGATCGTCACCAAACTCGGTCTGCAGACGCTAAACATCACTAGCTTGAAACTGATCCCGCCACACCTTACATTTGAGGCCGTTTTGAGGCCGAAATCGAGGT
>JAAUXU010137906.1_pt1 | contig 30563 bp, 40 predicted proteins | sample 7278151 | NCBI WGS metagenome assembly JAAUXU01 (sample SAMN14350113, study PRJNA611818) | marine sediment metagenome | isolation source: surface marine sediment (1.8m) | place: French Polynesia: Moorea | collected 2018-08 | reverse complement strand
GTACCAAAGATTGTCATATTGTGCACACACACACGCACACACACAAAGATTGTAAAATCGCCCTCAAAAACCCTTCCACACCACGCAGTTCTGTATTGGAGCCCTGTAGCGTCCTGTCCTATGTAAATTCCACTAAGCTCATAGTTGTTGAACACCAACTGTCAGATGTTTTGAATCCAAAGGCATAATCAGGAAGCTATCTCACTTCGTGGACACACAAACTGCTTGAGTATATTTCTCGACCTCTCTTGCCATGGCAAGGTGACAAGCTCACAATGATCTGTGACTAAGCTTTGCAGCCCTCTGGATCCTTGCATCACTGGACTTTAGAATGTCCTACACTTGGTGAGAGAGAAGACCGAGAAATCTTTTTCACACTGACTCTGGAATCCATTCACATGAGTATAGTTCATCTTCCAAGCATTTCTTCACTTTGTTAAACTATGCATTACGCTGAGATTTCCAGCAAGGACAACAGAGATGAGCTAAATTTTTTCTTCCTGAAGCACTGGGATGGTGTTGTAAAGGGCTATGAAACAGTACCAAGTGATGTGGAGCTCTTTTCTGTCTCTGTTTCTTTCTTTTTTTTTTAGTTTTGAGGGTGATTTTGCAATCTTTGTGTACAATATAGTAATCTTTGGTAGTGCGCGTTCTTCCCCTCTCTTCCATTGTTCAGGGGAATCAAATCTCCACTTTTCACTGTCCGTTTTTTCGGGAAGGAAGGCAAAGGTGATTATTGCATCTGTGTTAAAAACCGAGTTGGACTGCAAACATTAAGAAGCATCCAGTTGTTTCTCCCCAAAAATGTTCTCTCCGAGCAACAAATGGCACCACATTCCAGCAGTAGCAGCAGATGGGCCAATTGGGAGTTGTCGAAATCTCAACAGAAGTGTTTACTACGATGGATGATGCTATGATTATGTATGATTATGTACGCTATTTTTGTTTTTCTCTTACTCTCCAAGAATATTATTCTTAGCTAATTATTAGCCGATGAGAGGTCGCCCTGTGAGGGTCACATGTAATAGTATATTTAGGCCCAAATTGTAAAATAGCATCTTATCACCTGAGAGAGCCAGGTTTGCTAACGAAACATGGTAAGGTGCAAAATTTTACACGTTTAGCGATTTGACGCACGTTTTCTCCGGAATGGCCGAGTCACACTGGTACGATGTCGCATCCGATGGCAAAAACTTGGCGATTTCCGTGCAAACTTCGCGTGCGATAGCACGCAATTGCGAATTGCGCGAAAACTTCGCATGCGATCTTCTGCGCTGAGGTTGCGAGCGGAACTCGCGACCAACGATAGTCTTGTACTGTGTACAGTCCTGGGTCCTGTGTGCGTGCCGTACATGTGCCGGGTGTTAACGTGTACAGAAACGTTAACAGTAACGCCCACGACGGAGCCTTCTCACTGAGCGTGAGCGTGCATGCATGCAAATTTCGCCTGCGTCGACTCGCATGCAATATTCTCCTGTATGACCCGGCCATTGACGGAGGGCCAAGTACTTCAAGTCGAACTACAATACATTACAGTAAATACCATTGTGAGTGCATACAACTATGACTTCCTACAATCTTACCATTGTCCAGTCCGAATTTCTGTACTGCTACTGAAGTATTGGAAGATTGATTCGAGGGACGAAGAAAAGATTTTTTAAAGATCTGTTTCACCGAGAATAAAAAGACAAGTATGTACTACACCACTGAGCAGAAATATAAAGCGTCCGAAAGAAACAATGCTGAGTAAAGTAGATCGCACAGTCTATTTGCATTTGGATATTATGCGACAATCACAGTTTGAGTATGTAAAAAGAATCAATCAAGTATCTTTCCTCTTCATGAAGGGCTGCCGATAGCTCTAATCCGATTGAGGTGAGCTTCGAAAGCTCCTTCTCGGCTCCTTGGCAGTGGAACACCGCAACTTTACTGTCTCGTCGGCATTTGATGTGTGTCAAATCTTTCGAGATCAGTTCACGCCAGTCACAATCTTTCTCGGCCTCGAGCACTTCGCATTCTTCGACGCCTTCTCGGGCCAGCACAAGTCTGGGCACTCGTTTTCCGCCAAAGAATAACACGAACGTTAAGGAGAGGTGCTTGCAGTCTCCACTCTCTTCATCGATACATACAGGGAGCGTCATATCTGCGTGGTCTGTGTCAAAATTGCTTTAGATTTGATACCAGTCGTTGTGGTGTGAAGTAAAACAAAGATGCTTTCTCGTGCCCCGTTATAGCGTGGTCAGGATTAAAATTTACAGGCACATTACTCATGGGAAACTGACCTAGTGATGGAAAACTGACGCTTACACTTTCATCAGCATAACGAGAGACAAATTCGTGCTGATGAAAGCATAAGCCTCCCCTAACTGAACTTTCGTGCTCCACTTATGAGAGCCAAGTCAGCGATTTGGCGGCATCTTCTCGTTAGGGCCAAGTTATAACTGTGTCTACAGTCATTCACTCGCGGTACGTAGTAATCAAGCAGCTATGGCGCCAACGTGCGAGTCTCGTACGTTGGCGCCATAGTTGCTTGAGCACCAAGTCCAACGGCGATCGGTAGAGCTTACTCTTAATCATGATTTTGAGCACGCAAGAGGCGCACCCTGTATTTCGCAGATAAGGAGCGGAAAAACCACGGTCTCGTCTGACCTCTTCAGCACAGTTTGTAGGCCTTCGCTATCAAAGGAGAGCCTGTAACGACTCTCTTCGACTTCATCTTCTTCGTCTTCTCCTTCCTCACTTGACCACCGTCCAGCTGCAGGGTGGATGAAACTGCTTTGGAATTCCGCTCGCGTCAGGTCTAACCACCAGCTCTCTTTTCCCTTTGAATTCTCCTCTTTTGATGATTTCTGCATCTCCTCCGCCGCCTTCTCAGCACCGCACCCTGAGCAGAAGCCTGAGGTGAATAACAAATTCTGCGGCGTTGACATCAGAAACTTGGGACCACGCAGATAGAGGTAAGGCAGGAGCTTGCGCCAGAAGAGTTGCTCCCTGACAGGGAAGAGGGCAGAGGCCTTGGTCTCCTTAAAGGGCAACTCGTAGGTCCAGCTTGGGGCGAATAAGGCGACAGACAGACCCTCATTTCTGAACAGAAAGATGCAAAGAAAGCTCATATGAGGAGACTAATACGCCATTTTCTGGCTGTACCTAATTTCTTTCATAGCTTTGTAGGTATTAAAGCCACCACCACCGTAGCAACCTCGACCAAAGACATCAATACCAACATAGACATCGTGACGACGCTCAGTCCCAGCGGCGTTTGCTGATGCCTAGAGTGCGTGAGTAGCGAAGCTGTGAAGTAGTCAAGTACCTGAGCGCGTGTCCTGACGGAGGTTAGCTCACTTTTAAGTTGTTAGGTAATGTCTTTTCCTTGTCGACCCCGCCAACCTTCCAGGTGTAGTTGAGAAAGATCCCGTCGCATACGTCAAAGAAGGCGCGGTTCTTCTCGTTGAGCTCGTTTTGCCAGTCCAGCTTTCCTTCGATCGTAACCGCGTCATACCTGAGGTCACAACACAAGACTAAAATATGCAAGTTTACCACATTTAAAGAACATGAGGTACGGGTTCTGAGCTTTTAGAATATGAAATTACGTCAATATCATCTACCTGTTGACCAAAAAAAGTTTTATACATAACTTATGGTGCTCGTAGCAATCATTTTTTGTGTTACTGCCACTTTCCTGGTCAGAGGATCCCTTATTACCATTGTGCAGGGACGCCAGGTGCCCAGGAGTCCAGCTTAAAATGTCCTTTACAACTTTTGTTTTACGAACTTTCTTCAAAACCATACTACAAAATTCATGAGTTGGAGCTAAGCGTCTGCTACTGGTGCTAGAACTCTACTATACATAGTTACATATGTACATGTGTCCAGATGTGGGTCATATGCTTCAACCATTTCAAAAATTCCCACTCCTTATCAATCATAACTCCTCCCCAGGTTGATAAATCGGAGCGTGCCATGCGGCGTTGGAAAGCCGTAACCCCCATTTGTTTTCTGAATCATTCACAAAAGTATGTTTCAACACGCGGTATTAGAGACGTTTACGGCGTGGTCACAAATTTTCTGCAACTTTTGAGTTTTGTAGCCTTTACCTTGCTTGTCACTTGTTGGTCCCATTTGGTCCCGCCGCACCTTGTTGGAAAGCTCTGAATGTCCTCCAAAAGTCCCCTTAAATACGTTGTTCATGAAAACATTGTTAAAAGGGTGATGTATGCCAATGACGGACGTCAGTGGGGTTGCGTTTGACTCTTTATGCCAGGAGAGAGTCAGTCACACAAAAGTGGATGCCATAAGGAAAATATACAAACTTTGTTCAGTCAAATGGCAAATGACATTCATTAGTTTCAAGGTCTAAAAGCTCATGTCCGTGTACCTCGTGTCCTTTCTTTTTATCGCAGGGCTTACCATATAACCTCTGACCATGGCCCCACTCGTTCCTTCATGGCTTGGGCAAGGGCAGCGACGAGAGAAACCATCTGCGGCAAGTCTTTGTCTGGATCCAGCGGGTTCTCAATGTTGATCAGCCACCCGTCGAAGCCCCCCTCTGCAGCAATCTCGGCGCATTTATTGGCAAATGGGTACGGATCGGCTCCAAGGAGTTCCTCACAAACAGCTTTACCCTCATCCCACTCGGTGATGATGGTGCCCAAGACCTAGGAGTTGAATTAGTAGCGATATTGATGTTCCGATACAAGTACGGTATTCAAACTTTGTACTTGCAGGACGACGTCACATAAAGCGTGAACTTAAGTTCTGGACACAATGGTGTCCTTTATTTGGCGCGGCTTGGACACGTACTCGCTGTCAGTGCTCAGATAAGTCAATACGACCAACAACAGCTCTTCTGCGGCATGCTTTCACGCAAAGCACAGCAACGACTAGATCCGGCAGAAGATGAGATTTTTCTCTGGTCCCTCACGGTATTCAGCCTCAGGACATTCATCATCATCTTCTTTTACCTCGCTTGAAGGGCAATGACTGAACATGACTGGCAGCAAAAGATCTGCACATGCCAAAGTTTCGTCATCACAGAAACGAGAGGACCAAAATCACAAGTACAGCACAATTGGGAGGTGGAGAAAAAGAGGAATAAGCAGCTCGCGCCTTTATAGTGTTGTCTCTAAATGCCTCGAGTCGATTCTTGACGATCCAGAAGGCGCCAAAAACGAGAAGAATCGGCAGCTACATGAGGTAGCCAGAAGTATGATTAACACTGGCGGACACGGATAAATCTCCACTCCAGGCAGAAAGGAGACGCCATGAGTCACGTCGAATTTGCTTCGCTGTTACACACTTCTTTCACTGCGCCAATCCTGAATCTGTACGAGTCATCGACATAGCTTCAACATCACGATGTCTAAATGCTGTAGAGCGTACAGTGTGTATGTTTTGTGAAAAAGTATGACCTAAATCCAGTATAAAGTAGTACGCAGAGACACAGTTAGCAGAGCATCTTGCCTGCTCTTGTCATACCTTCACTCCGTGCCTGTGGGCAGCATGCACCCACCCGGCAGGTGGCACAGTCACAAACTTGTGAGAGAAGTAGACGAAAGTGTCAATCGCCGACCAGTGCGAGAAGGTGTAGGGTCTCTGCGTTTCCCCGCAAGTGCCAAGAACGAACCTGTCGGCCAGATAGCCGCCCATGAGATCGTGACAGACCAGGGTTCTTGGCGTGGGCACATCTACGAGGAAAAAGAACGATAGCTTCAATAAAAAAATAATAACTGCTGATGACGCACAGTTCTGTACATGTACAAGTGAACTACTTGACGACCCTAGGTGATCCAGCACCTGGACAGGCAGGCAGGCCCCTGGCGCCAACCTCCCCGCTTGTATGAGGGACAGTCTTAAGCCAATCGCTTCCAGAAAGTGCCCTGCTCCGGGGAGCCAGAGGAGGAATGGTCGAGCGACTTGCTCCAGCAGGCTTTTGCCACGATAAAACTTCTTGTAGAGTCGTGAGCGGCTTTGTCTCCAGGAGCATCTGTGAAGGAGGCATCATCGATCAACGCAGAAGTCACGGAAGTTTAAGGACAAACTCATACGTCTATAGGAGTATTGTTCGGTCAAAATGCGACAGAAAAGTGTCTGTCGCCTTTGTACAACATACCAGCAGTCAAGAGTCCGAGTGCAAACGCTCCTCCAGTCATCAACGGTTATATTGTAGATAAGTGTCAGAGCACAATTTCGTGCTCCCAAGCTGGCCTCATTACAATGTGGAACGGGAGGCCGTGAATTTACGGTATAATATAATATAACTTAATGGGAGTAGACTTTACAACAACACATAGTAGTACTTCTCTCATTATGCAAAGCTGCTACTGCTGTCGGTTTCTCTACAATAAAAGAGTAACACGCCAGCTCCGTTATGTCCATGTCAGCACAGTCCTCACTCGTTATACTATGTTGGATCGAACTAACACTTTTTCTCTCTATGTCTCTAGGCTTTTCTAGCACTACTGCTCCCCGTCAGATGCGATCTTCGGCCTCTTCCTGCCGGCGGCGCTCTCGCCTGACTTCTCCTGTTGCGGCTCCGCTCTCATCACCTTTAGCCTGGAGCCGCAAATCTCTTGGCCGTGCAGGGCAGCCACAGCAGCATCGGCACTCTCCTTGACAGCGTACTTGGCGTAGCCGCATGTCTTTCCATTGAGCATGTAGATGTCGATAAGGCTTCCAAAGCGACCGAAAACGTCCTTGAGCGCGTACGGTTGCGGAGGCACTGGTGTGCACACAATGAACAACCTCTCGGCAACTGCGGAGTCCATGGCAGCCAACGGCTGGGGCGGTGGAAGCTTCACAGAGCAGTAAGAAGGATCGTAGGTCTCACCGGAAGCGGCTGTTGGAGGAGCAGCCGTTGTGGCAGGCGCAAGCTGAGGAGCCGCAGTAGTTGGCGCAGCATAACCCGCGGCTTGAAGTAGCGCCGTGGCATTAGCGATGGTCTCGGTCAGGTGGGCCAGATCACTCTGGATGTTGCTGGATCGCGGCTGCTGTTGCAAGATACCAGGCTGACCTATCTGAGGAGGAGCCGGTGGTGGAGCAGTTGGAGCCGGCAAAGGTCCACCTCGAGGAGACATTTGGGCAAATCCCATTGTTGGCGGTGGAGGTGCTGCGTGTAGATTTTGCTGTCTTCCATAGTTGTTGGAAGATGGCGGGTACGTACAAGGATCATAGCCCTGATCGAACCTAACCACCATTCTATGCCCTGGTGGGTACTCAAATCCGTGCAGCTTCTCCTTGGCATATGTGGCAGACTGAGGATTGTTGTACACAACGGTGAAGAGACCCTTGCCGCTGCTACTGGTCGAGTTTCCTCCTCTAGAGGATGAGCGAGGTCGATCGCAATAATCTAATCCGGGAATGAGGTCAAATAGTCTCCACACTTGGTCCTGATTAACGGTGGGAGACGCACTAACGCTTAATCTGCACACGCCCTCGGCGTTAAGCTGCGAGGTGTCCATGTACGACAACATATCGTACGAAGTACTCATGGACGCAGACGTAGTCGAGCCCGATGCCGTCGAGCCTGACACGCCGCCTGTTCCGTGCGTGCCCACGTTGCCGCTGCTGCCTCCGCCTCCAGGTCCATCGTGGTGGTAGGAGAGCGCCTTCTGAGGCTTCGGGTCGGCGAAGACTGGTTTGAATCCGCGATCACATTCCTCAAAGGCCTTAGCCGCGTGGGACATGCGGTGGTACTTGACGTAGGCAAAGCCCTTACTTTCCTTGGTCGTCCGATCTCGCACAATGCTGACATAGTCAATGTCGCCGTATGCGGAGAATGTGTCCCTTAATTCTGCCTCTGCCAGACTCTTGGGCACAACTACGAACAACCGGACCAGTCGCTCGTCTTCGTTGACGTCGCGCCTTGATCCTTGGTCGCGGGAGTGGGCGATCAACACCTTGAGGGGCCGCGGGCTGCCCGCCACGCACCGTCCGTTCATTTCCTCCATTGCGAGCGCTGCCTCTGACGTCTTGGAGAATTTGATGTAAGTCACACCCTTGGGCTCGCCGGTAACGCGATCTTTGAGCATCCACACTTCCTCGATCGTGCCGAAGGCGCCGAAGGCCTCACGGAACGCCTCCTCCGTGATCTGCTTGCCGCACACGATGAACAGTCGTGAATTGGGCGGATCGTCGTACTTTGAGCCCCCGCTGCCTCCGTCGCGCCCACCGCCATTGATCGATCGGCCACCGTCGGAGGATTCCTTGTCATGGTGTCCGACACTACTGTGGTGGCGGTGGTGATAGCCGCCGCCCCCGCTTCGCCGCCGATCGGCAGCGCCGTTGTTGTTCATGGTCATGGGTGTCACGTGCGTCGTCGTCGTCGTCGTCGTCGTCGTCGTCGAGTCCGAGTACGTAGTTCGGTCGTCTGGTCTCTGGGATCAGACTGCCTAGAAATGTTCGTGCGTCTTTCGTGAGGGGCTAACTTGTTTCGTCCGTCCCCGATCCCACCGGGTGGGTGGAGAGGGGGCTCCTTGTAGGGAGTGTAAAGAGACTCGAACTCACCGTTACACTGTGATCCTTCTTCCCGGCGGCGAACTTGATCTCTCCGGCGGCGGTGGGGACAGGGATCACTGTCTCCTCGGGGTCTCCGATTTGGTCCTGGATTGCCGTCTCCTCCGTGTACTTCTGCTCTGTCAGTCTTCACTCTCGGACACTTTCACCAAATGGCCCGTCTGGCCCGGCCGCCCAGCCACCCGAGCCGGCCTCTGCCGGCCAAACGGCCGAAAAGGCCGTTGCTCCCGTCCCATCGCCTTTCTCTCTGTCCGTCCGTTCTTTCACGCGTCTGCGCGCGCGTACCCGGAGGAGGCGAACTCTCCCAAGCCGTACATGTGTAACACGCTCACGCTCGCAGCGGGCGTCGGCGACGCCGTCGTCGCGCTCCACAGTGCGAGTCGCAAAAGTGTCCGATCCGACGTCAGAGGAGTTGGAGATGGACAGAGAGGTCAACACGAGGGAAAGTGATGGGGGGTAGGTGATGAGGGAGGACACGACCAGGACGCTGGACGACTGCTGCGCGGGGGACTTTTTTTAACTCACACAGCACAGTCTGGCGCGATGCAAGCGTACGCACATGCAGCGGTCGTGACGTTTGCAGTGGGGGAGGAAAAGTCCCCCTCTGTCCAGTCACTGACTGCATAGAAAGCCGTTCAATTAAGAAGTGTTCAAGTAGCAAAGGCTGACATAAATTGGCGGCACGAGACCCCTGTCAGGCTTCAATGAGAGGCGCGTCGGCGGGGGCGGGGCCAGGGGCGGGAGCAACTTTGGGGATGGGTTGAGTTAGGTTGGGTTGGGGGGAGGACGCGCAAGAGAGATGAGGAGGAACACGAGAAGGAGGAGTGGTGGGGACGGAGTGTAAAACAAAAATTGCGCAGCCCGCCTCAGTCGGTCGCAAATTCCTCGTCCCCGTCCTTCTAGAGAGCTGCGAAAAACGAGACAGAGAGAGGCGGCGACGACTGCGACGACGACGGCGACTTCACCGACGACGGCGCTCTAGTCGTCCACTCTTTTACGTCGTCCCAGTATGACGAGATGAACGTGGCGGTGGCGGCAGCGGCGGCGGCGGCGTAGATGGCGTAGACGACGTAGACGGGTGGGTGAGAGAGAGTGAGTGAGAAGGAGGAGGCCAAATGCGTCACTGCAGAATACCCAGCGCACGCACGCACCAACGCGGGCACGCACTCGCGCGCGCACCACGAGTGGAAAGAGGAGGAGGTGATGGTGGACGACGACGACGACTGCGAGGGGAAGGAGAAGGAGGACGACGAAGGCAAATGGCGCCGGCGAGGGCGACCTGGCTGGAACACCAACACCGCGGCCAAGATGCCTCGGTCGCCCTCGACGGCCGCGTCGGCCCAGACTTCTACGCCGCAGTCGAGTCTCTCGGCCGCCCGGGCGGAGGCCCCCAAATCCGAGAGGAGAGAGAGAGGAGAGCGAGAGACGAACGGACCAAGTGCGAGACGAAGCCAGAGAACGACCGATCGAGAGGGCGGGAGACCGAGGACGTGAAGACCAGCACCTGCTAGACCATCTAGGGATGGTCAGGAACGAGAAGCAGCCGCCAGGGAGACCGCAGCGGCCGCCGCAGTGGCCGAGAACGTTCGACTGCGCCGCCCATGGAGCGACACCGCGGGCAAGAAACATTTTTTTCGGAGGTCGCCGGTGAGACATGTAGACGACGTAACAGTATCGCTCCGGGAGTGGTGCTTCCGGCACCGCCGCTGCGGTCCGGAACGCTGTCTCGTACTGCGTCGGGCTCGCATACGCGGGTGCGTGACGCGGGGGCCACTCAAAGATTACCCGGAACCCGGGGGTCCGGACTTATTTACTGCCGGTTCTTCTCCGCCGCCGCCTCCGCCGCCGCCACTCCTGCTGTGGGATCGCCCGCTGGGAGGGCCGACTCGGCTGGTCGTGGGTGATCTGGCTGGGGGTGGCCGACAGGGGGGGGGGGGGAGACAGCGGCCGCTTGCGCGTGCGTGTGACTTTTTGCGTCGTGGATTCGAAAGAGGAGCTACTTCTGTACCACTACGTACTTGAGTACGTGCTCCCTCCCGCGTGCTGCGCTACGGTGACTCGACGGCTGCGACGACCTCGGCGGCGACGAAGCACTCGTGCCAGTTCTCACAACTTGCGAGGTGGCGACTCAGTTGCCCGCCTTTGCCGCCCTCATCCCCCTGTTAGACGTCGCAGACGACGTCTGTCATCGAACATGATGCCCAAGTAGCCGTTGCTCGCTCTTTAGGCCCAGACTCGCTCGTTGGGGACTCCCTCGGAGCCGACGGGGCCAGACGGAAACGTGTTTCTTCTGCTTGTTCGTACTCGACACTTTTTCCAGCATGGCCCTCACAGGGCCGGACTTGTACCCTGTGCAGTAGGAGGGAAAAAATCATCGTTTTTCATCATTAGCATATGGGAAATCGAGTTGTTTTGTTGGCGTAGTTGAAAACTGGAATTTGTATCGTGCCTCAGTAGCAGAGTTCTGACGTGCCTTAGCCATGTCGATGTTGATTGCACGATGCAAACCACGAGCCCGTGCGCCCCCTGGGCTCGGGGTCAACTAAAGCCGAATAAGAAGGCCGCCACATTTTGGGGTCACGAGGGCGACTGACCTACGTTTCACGTGCGCAGCATCAACTGGCCTTGTCTACTCCAGAGCATATCTGTTGGCCATGCATGCGGGCACTGTGCAGAATAGTTGCGTCATTGTAGTCGCAGTGCATGAGAAAAAGCGCACGAGAGAAAGCAGTTTCTATGAATGTCCGTCTGGAGCCTAATTCTACTTCCTCGCTTTCTCCTCTCTCTCCTCTCTCTTGTTATATTATAGTATGACGTCATCCGCATAGAGTGAACAAGTGGTCTCTCCTCCTACGTTAGTGAGCGTGTAAGCGGCTGAAGGCGTAGGCGAGTGTCTGAACATTAGTAAAAGTGATAGCGGGACTGCGGCAAGGGCGGGCGAGGAGGAAAGAAGCTTATGCAGACTAGTGAATAGTTTCATTCATGAAAAAGCCGCCCGACTCTCTCATAGTCACCTGATTTCTTGTCTTGTTTCAGCCTTTGAATTGCCTTCTCGGATGATCAACGTCTGATGCTCAAGCCATACAAGGCGACGAAATGGACCGGGCGAACGCTTGGACTCCTTCACCGCCATTGCTAACCCAGTAGCCTTAAGAAACACGAGAACATTGAAGACTTCGCCGCTGGCAGTGAAGTGCTGTTATCATAGTCCGCGGCGCCCGCGATCAAACGGGCGGCCGCCCATGACAGCTGCCTTTATCTCCGACTTTTACGAAGCAAGTGTAGAAGAGTTATTGTGCCCCGAAAGTATGTGCATCAACGTGACACCGCCGACGTGGACTCGTGTGCGCCACTGGTCAGCTCCGGAGAGGATCAAGCCCAGAATGGACCTAGGAGAAGCATCTCTTAAGGAGTCGAATGCGCCGGGTCTTCCCTGGGAAGTGCCGCTTTCTTTAGAAGAAGAGTTCGAGGCGTTGGGATCTTTCTCAAGTTCGCCCAATGACGCCACTCTCACCCTCCACAAAAGACTGGAAGAAAAAGTCGAATCACGAACCACTTTGTGCCGCTTACCAATCACTCGCCAATATCATTCTCTAGCCCAACAGCAGCACCTCTACCGTCAGAAGCTGAATTATATGCTACAACAACGGGAACGGAGGTATCGGCGGCTACAAGACTATGTCCACATAGAAAAAGCAGCTTTTGTCGCCAACACCAAGACCTCCACCTTCTCCTCCTCAGTACCTGACTTAATAGTAACTTCAGTAAATTCTCCATCTCCAGATGACCACTCCAGCAGCGGCAGCAGTAGTGTCCATGTACCTGAAGACATCATCTCTGGTCCGATTGGACCGACTGCAACAAGTGCAGCACCAGCAACAACATTAAAAAGTTCCTTGAGCCGACAACGTTCACTGCATTCTCCCAAGCAAGCTAAGTCAATGAAAGCAGTCACCAGCCACGTTGAAGACGATCAACTTCTTCCTCCTGCTGATCCGTCAGACATTCAAACTCTCAAATCGACACCCCAACGGGATGTAGAAGACGAGAACCAGGAGGGGGAAGGAAAGAATGAGGAGCTTAGTCGGATACCTCCAAGTGTTTCTTCAGGCTCGTCGCTATCGGTCAAGTCGAAAAAGAGAGAGACGAATAGTTCCTATCAATCTGATAATGAAGACAGTAGTTTCAGTGGTCATGTGACGCTGCTGCCTCGATCGAGAATGGAAGAACACAGTGCGAGGTGGACAAGAAGACCTCGACGTCGCCGGCCACCACCTTGGTGTTGGCCATCCCATGGTCTGATCTGTGCAATCATGTGTGTGCTTGGAGTCTTGACCGGCTCTGCCCAGGCCAGAAGTAAGTGCTGAGGAGAATTGCTCTTTGCGCAAAAATGTCGTCCTCTGTCACTGTCCTCAGCACCAACAAACGACCCTTGTTTTCTTCATTTCAGTATGTGGCGACATCACTATCAAGTCTCGCGAGATGATGTCTAAGTTAGACGGATGCTCCGTGATCGAGGGAAATCTGGTCATAGCGTTGGGAATTTTGGATCTCCCTGACCCGCCTAGCTCGGAGATAGTTCCTGACCTTAACGCCACCTTTCCAGAGCTCAGGGAAATCACTGACTACATGATGATATACGGCTGCAAGAAGGTACCAAGGCTCACCAACATCTTCCCGAACTTGGCCGTGATCAGAGGAAATAAGCTGTTGGAGGTAAGGAGAATTAAATTTACATAGGGTTGACGTCAAGGAAAAAAAAAGAAAAGATGTGAAAGACATCCCATGAAAAAATGAAAGACACTACATGAAAGAAAGAAAGAAAGAAAAGGTGACGTTCGTATAACACATGTGATAGTTGACTAAGTACACACAGAGTACATGCAGATGATAGAGTTTTTAATTTTTCTTTTTTCTATTCAGAACTGGGCGCTAATTGTATTCGAAAACCCGGACATGGTAGAACTGGGTTTGACTGGCTTAACCAAGATCCTGCGAGGCGCGGTCAGGATAACCAAGAACTCCAAACTGTGTTACGTCAAGACGATTGATTGGGATCTCATGACGCATGAAGACTACCACGAGTTTAACATGATTGAGGTGAGCACTTGTGATGACGCTTAATAAGCATGCCCAGAAAGCTTGCGAAAAAGTTCGCTATGTTCTGAACACCGTCCTCTTCATATTGACGAAATGATGGCATTTAGCCAATCGCCATCGCCCTGCCTTTTAACCGGCTCTTCTGAAGCATGAGTATTCCTGTGTCAAGTACGTGTTTGACCCGGGTATCTCACAATCTTGTAGGGGCGGATGTTTCAACTTCAGGGACGATTCTGTGACTAGCCACAATTGTATCGCTGATTGCGCGTGAGCAATCCAATCTATTGCTATATTTGTGCTACTTTTGTGTTCACCCATCACCACCGATAGACCCGTCTGTGGCCTAAACGTCGTACCTGTCAGTGCAGAGTAACGCATTCATCCGGTCCATTGGACATATTTGTCTTCTTCTTTTCCACAGGTCAGAAATGTGCTAACTTGGAACTGGAGTCCAATATCAAATTATGTACGATATCCAATTTCACCCGCACGTTGATTATCTAATGCTTGGCGAAGGAATCATCCCGTTGTGGGTCATAGGAGACGCGGCTGAGCTCGCTGAGCTCGCGACCCTTCAGACGGTTTGCAAGTTCGCGATCTTATTTCCGTATATTGCCGACTCGCACGATCTGAGCGAATTTCGGGTTGCTTTGCCTTATCACAACGTTTCAAGGAGGATAAAGCGCACATTGAGAAGGCACAGGAGGTACACAAATGTCAGTGGTCAGCAGTGTCGGGAGAAAGGCAGAGAAGACTGACATTCTTTGCTGATTCCTCCGCAATTCTGCTGAGCAGAGTTGAGTCGCAATTAATCTTAAATATGGCGACGAAGCAGACGAAGCCGGCCCGCCCAGCTCGTATTTTAGAGTCCACCTATATCTTTTTCTCTCTCTCTCTTAACAGGAAAACCAGAACCAGAACGCTTGCCCTGAGCTATGTCCAAGCCACTGCCATAAACTTAACAACTTTGAGCGTCGCTTCAGCTGCTGGAACCAGGACACCTGTCAAAGAGGTTGGTCGAACTCCTACACGGATGTGTGCAAAAGCTGGCGGTCTCACCATAGACAATTTCACATGTTTTGTTTTGCTTTTCAGTCGAGGTCATTTGTCCCTCGCCGTACCAGCACGACCACATCTGCTACATGTATGACGGCTCCGCCGCCCAAGTGACCGTCTGCGACAAAGAGTGCGTGGGCGGCTGCTCCGGAGAAAGCCCCCAGGACTGCTACGCTTGCAAGAACGTGATGTTCGAGGGAGGCAGCGTCACGTCCGAAAGTGGAAAGAGGAATTGTCAGAGCATCTGTCCGGCGCCATTTCTCCTGGTGAGTTGAAGCAGGAGGTCCGGTCACACTTACCAGTAACGGAGTACGCTGTACAGTGGGTAACTGGTGTAACTGTGCATATGCGGTGGAAAACAACCAGTTTGCCTATACCACAATTTTAGATTTTGCCTTGACATTTGCACTATGAATAGCAACTCATGGGTCTTCTGAAAAGCAAAAGATCCCTGTTAAAGATATGTGGATATTTCCTTTTCTCGAACTAATTGAGCTCCTATGTCTTCGTTGGAAAAACTGCGATTTGTACTCTAACTGCGCAGCAAGCAGGATGTCGGCAAAAAGAAAGGAGTTCTTCCTAACGTATGATCTCGTGCACAAAGGCTCGTGGAGTAGGAAACAGCTTTACTCAAGTGATAGAGCAGCTTATACCAAGGGGGGCTTTCATACGCGTAACATTTTTTTTATTACCATCGCCGTAATTATATGCCTGACTGACAGTGGACTGTGCCTATACGAGATGATTGACGTAACTACTTTGGAAAATGCTCCCCACAGATGGATGTCGTATAGTTAGTTACTTTGGCGCTGCATTCTTTTGTTAGCAACTTTTTAAGCCTTGCAATGTTTGTTGATGACCTCACACCAGTTTCCTATATCTGTAGTTCATGGATTGGCGTTGCATCACCGGTTCGGAGTGCAAGAACAAGCGTTCGTCTTTCTCTGGCGAGAGCATTCAAGACATCGCCTTATTCAAGAGGTACAAGAACACCTGTGTGGCCTCCTGTCCTCCAGACACCAAGGAGAGCATGACTGCCGATCGCACACCAATATGCGAAGAGTGCAAAGATTGTCCCAAGAAGTGTAACGGTGGCCTTGTATCCAGCCTTGAAGTACTTATGAAGTTCGACGGATGTACGGATGTCATGGGAGATCTCATCATACAGCTGTCTGGATGTGAGTATGAAAAAAAAAAGCCGTTGAGAATATATCGTCATGCGGCAAACATGTTACTTGTGTGCTTTGTTTGTTCCTCATCTTCATCTCTCACTTTTTGTCTTTAGCCAACGTTGTCCGTCACCTGGAACGTCACCTGAGTCGAGTGCGCACTATTAGTGGCTACCTCAAGATCTCCCGCACGTATCCCATTGTGTCACTGGACTTCTTCAAGAGCTTGCGCTACATCTTCGGGAAGAATCTACCAGAGCAGTCCATGTACTCTCTTCATATCCTAGAGAACGAAAACCTGCAGAAGCTGTTCCCGCCAGTGGGGGAGGCCGACGGCACTAACACGACGGTACAAATATACCAGACTGACTCCAGCGGGTACAAGAGACCGGGTCGGGCCTTTATCCATTACAACGCCAGGCTGTGCAAACAAGAGATCAAGACACTGCTGAAGAACTCGGACATGTACGATCCAGGAGAGAACTCTGCCAGCATCTCCTATGTTACGAATGGAGATAAGGTATTGTCTAAGAACATAACGTGCAAACTCCTCAGCTCCTGACAGCTGTTATATCTTGCTGCTTGTTAACAGAGGAAATTACGTCTAGAAACCAGTACAATACCTTTTCGTTTGTCTCCAGGCTATATGTGGATCCCGCAAGTTGAATGTGAGCGTCACTAGCGTAAACGCGCGCATCGCCCATGTGACTTGGGAAAATTACAAACACACGATCTCTCGTGTCTGGAAGCTGGCCAACGTGAGGACGCTTCTGGGCTATGAGGTCAACTACCGCGAGATCGACAGACCCACGTTCGAGACTCAAAACCTCACCAAGTATGACGGCCGAGACGCTTGCGGTGGCGATGATTGGATCGTCAGAGACAAGCAGCCCCAGGATGGAGATGTCGAGTTCATGCACCTTACCCTCAAACCTTACACCTACTACGCTATCTTTGTTTCCACGCTCTTACTCAAGGAATACCAAGAAGGCTCAGAAGTGAGTTGAGTCAATAAGTATATTGATCTACCGTGTAATTCATATGGCGCTTTCACCTTTAAGGGAGTCGAGGGAGCCGAGTCTGACATTGTCTACCTGCATACTCCGGAAGACATCCCTGGCAAGCCGCAAGCTGTCTCAGTCGAACGAACCACCTTCTTCAGCGTCAACGTCAGTTGGGAGCCGCCCTCGGTGCCAAACGGTGTCATTGACACCTACGAGTTGGTACGTTACAAATAGAGTTCTGTTCATACATTGATCATCTGTACGTGCAATTCTATGCCGAAAATAGGTCCTTGAATTCAATCCCTTCAACGAGGCCGCCATTCTGGACAGGGATTACTGTCAGGACGGCCATCGTGTGGAGGACATGGGCCAGTTAGAGAAGGACACCCTGGAGAAGGAAAAGAAAGAGCGCGAGAGCAGGGACAACAAGACTGTCATTACTCAGGTGATCCCAGCTGATGGGACGTGCACCTGTTCGACTTGTGGAGTCACGCAGGAGAGTGAGATCAGCAAAACCAGCAAGATGGAGGAGGAGATATTTTTCGACGCCTTGCTCAACAGAGTGTTCACGTACGTTCTGCGGTGAAAATGTCAGAGCCAATCGATCTTAAACCTAGTTGTTTTTTCCCATAGGTCCAACAGCGCATTTGACAGGAAGAAAAGGGATATCTCGGTGGAAGAATCAAACATCTTCTCCAAGACAAACAGCAACACCCTAAGGAACAACATGATAATGGTGGAGGGCAACGTGAGCAAGACTACTCCAGCACCCGCGGCACCCCCCGCTGAAAGAAACGTTTTCGAGGAGGAGGACGGCCTTAAGCGATTTAAGGTGGGTATTATACATTGATGGTATTGATGGTAAAAATCGAAAACTTCTAAATCGATTTCTGTAGGTGCTGAACGGCAAAACGTCTATAGGGGACCCAGTTTACGCCTACAAATTACCGAAGAGGCGCTACAAGATGTTGCCAGGCGAAAAGAAGGTGTACCTCACTTATTCAGCCAGGTGAGCAGATGCAATTCAGGCTATATCAAGAGGGAAAATAACCATCTAATATGGTATCGTTTCCTTCAGGGTCACCGGCGATCAGCGCTGGTGGATGATTCCTGACCTAGAACATTATGGTTCTTACACTATACGAGTCCGCGCCTGTCAGAAGCCTTATCCACGCAACAAGACTCAACTGTTGGCAGGGCTGCCCGACCTTAACGATGTATTGCCCGCCATGGATGATGACGACGTGGATACTGAGGAGAAGAGGTGCAGCATGGATGTCACCAAGGAGATTCGTGTCCTCCACAAGCCGGGGGCAGACGACATCCAGTCAGAAATCGTCCAGACAATGCAGAACGACACGAATAAGGTTATTGATGACAACAGTGGGTTTTTTTTCGCAGATGTATATGACACATTCTTTTTCACTTAAAGATCTGGCTGTCGTGGATTCCTCCTCCCGACCCCAATGCTCACATTGTCAACTACCGTCTGCGCTTCAAGTCTCGCTTGGACGCGGACACCACTGTGGCCTGCATCACTGCCAAGGACTTTCGCGAGAACGGTTACAAGTATGAACTGACCATGGAGGGTAGCTACTACGTGAGCGTGCAAGCAGTCAGCATATACGGCCCTGGCAATTGGACCAAGTTCGTGTGGGTGACAATCCCTGGCCAAACGAGCATGCTGGTGTTGGCCATCGTCATTCCACTGATCACGATACTTGTGCTCGTGGTTACATTGCTCGGTGCCTATCAATGGAAGAAGAACAAGGAGGCCATGATCTTTCAAGGAGGTCTCTTCTCTGATAATGGTGCTTACGTGCCCATGGTAAGTCTTAAAGAGACAAGCTGTGTTACGTCGTCCTTGTCTCACTTTTTGATCGTCCACTCGTTAGCATTTGCAACGCAAATACTTAACCCGACTTAGTGCACCGCAATTTGCAATGCCTGTTTTTTGTCTCTGCAAGTGAATGCAAAGAGTTGCGAACATCTGTTCACTTTTACGCACAAGCTACGTAACAGTCTAGCCATTGCAGCACATACGTTTTATCATGACGTAGTTATAGGGTTGGGCGTAAGTGCTGTCAAGTTGAACACTGATAATTTCCGAGGTATGCCGTGAAAAGTAAATACTAAATTTTCTTGCGTATAGCACGTTAATACCACAACATTTCAATTAATATGGCTACCGCCAAAACGACCAAGTTGATCCGGGAGAGCGCACACTCCTGACTGAGGAATTTGCTCCTTCTGAGCCTGACGAGTTGCTTCCGTGACCCCAGCCTCTCTGTTGTCGCAACGTTCAACAAGACAAGTTTGCAAACGTGAAGTCGTATGTTGCGGTACTGTAGTGTATCATCTAAATTGGGACGAAAGAAGCGAACAACCCTGCACAATGACTTATACTTATCGCTACGAGTTGTTGGTGGACGTACTTTAACTTACTCGAGAACCCTCTCTTTGCAGAAGTACGAGGCCGATCATTGGGAGGTCGAGCGCAACCGCGTCACCATCTGTGAAGAGTTGGGTCGCGGTGCCTTTGGGAAGGTTCACAGGGGTACCTACGACGATCCTGAAAGAGGCATAGTCGAGTGCGCCATTAAGACCGTCAAGGATGGGGCGCCTCACATAGAGTGCATTCAGTTCCTGCGGGAGGCTCATACTATGAAGTACGTGGCACCACTTGTGTATGAGTGGTGTTTTGACTTACAAGACTTAGCTATAAAGTTGTTTTATTGATTGACGCACCTTTTTATAGGGCATTCAAGACGGAGCATGTAGTGAGACTACTTGGTGTGGTTTCTCGCTGCCAACCTCACTTTGTCCTGCTCGAGTTAATGGAAAACGGTGATCTCAAGACCTACCTCAGGGGCCTTAGGCCTGACGTGGAGGAAAACCCGACGGGCAAGCCTCCGCCTACCATAAGAGAAGTAAAACAGATGGCTCTAGAGATCGCCGATGGCATGGCCTATTTGTCCACCCATCACAAACACATTGTCCACCGTGACCTGGCCGCTAGAAACTGTATGGTTACTCGAGACGTCGTAGTAAAAATTGGAGACTTTGGCATGGCACGGGAGATCTACACTACGGACTACTACAAGAAAGGTACCGTGTAATCCATAAACGACGTTACAGGGATGAAACAACGTTTTTTTCTGTTGATGCAGCTGACAAGGGTATGATGCCTGTCCGTTGGATGGCACCTGAGTCCTTGCGCGACGGTCGTGCCACTACTGCCTCTGACGTGTGGTCCTTCGGGGTCGTCCTGTGGGAGATCGTTACTTTGGCAGAACTACCTTATCAGGGATACTCAAATCAAGACGTCATGGAAAACGTCATGAAGGGACGAATAATCGACCGGCCCCAAAACTGTCCAGAAGATCTCTACTCGCTCATGCGTGAATGCTGGCAAAAGCGCCCAAGCCAGCGGCCCTCCTTCCTCGACATCTGTGCGCGTCTCGCCCCCTACGCCAATGATAGGTTCCGCGAGAATTCCTTCTTCACCTCGGCAGACGGCCAGGGAGCCCTCGAGGCCCAGGAAAACGAGAGGAGAATCGCGCAAGAGGAGAGCGACGCGGCGGCGGCTGAGGCTGCGGCTGCCGCGGAGGAAGCCGAGGCGGCGACTGTCGGAGAAGATACTCCATGCTTGACTGCGGCCAACGGTGGTCGCAGTGGTAACAGCAATTCTAACGGTGACGCCTACTCGACGAGTGCGGCCACGACTGAAAATGGGCATGCTCACGGAGCCTCGACCGCGGGCTCTGGTGGTGTCCCGGCCGCCGTCGTAGTCCCGTCTTCTTCCGGCCTTGACCTGCGAACTGACATGCGCAACTTCAACCGGCAGACGTCCTGTAGCGGCTCTTCAGCCGGTGGTCGAGTGCCAGTCGGTCTAATAGGTGAAGAGCCCTCTAGACTTTCTAAATGGTTGCCCAACGGACTCAAGAGTAAATTGAGACACAAGTCAGGGTCTGCAGCCTCGGCCACGTCTGGAGAGGTGTGACTTCATTAACTCGTTGCAAGACGTCGAACTGTAGCTGTGAACATTGAAGACACTAAAAAAAATATCTAACGTATGAGTGAATGGTGTAGAAGTACGAAAGTGAACATGGACGCTTGTGCTGATAAAACCTTTTAAAGAATTATCCTAACTGTGATATTAATGTTTCCACGAAAACCGACACGAGGGAGAAGTGGTCGAGAAGATGGACAAAAGGTCGAGAAGATGAACAAGAGGTCGAACTTTGCCCAGTGACACCACTCAAGAGGGGTCCACTTGAACATTGAAAGTAGGACCTGGCGCAGAAAAGAAAGCCTCTTAACTGTCGATGTCATCTCTCGTCCGAGTAGTTAATAAATTATAAAGAGTTACACAACAAATATGATTCATAAAACGTATATTTTGTTTGTGTTTTTCGCCATAATGTTCCCGCGGGAAAGAGCTACATCATGTATATCTTAAACTTCCTCTACACATTTATTAGCCACCTGTACATGTATGCTATAATCAAGCGTTTTCAGTCGTCCTTTTGGGCTCATTATACGTACACAACATAAATACAAAAGCACATTTACACGCGCGCCAGACACGTATACCTATACATAACATTACAGCTCGTGCATCAATGTCCTTAGTACATGTCAACTGTAAAGTGCTGCAAGAGAGGACTAAAAGACCCTACACAGTCGTGTTTATGTCGATCGGTCATCTTTGACAGTAAAACGATAAACCGAGCTTACCTCATTTTATATGCGGTACACATATTAATGCAAACACATACGAAAGTGTCGTCTCTTTCCCCCCTTCGGAAGTCTCTGGCGCCCTCTTCCACGTCAAGACGAGGAGATCCAAGAAAATCGTCCGGAGAAATGAAACCAGAACCACGATGTGAGAAGGAAGCTCGACCATATTTAGTAGAGTGCAGCCATCAATATTAACAATATGTGTGCACTTGTTGATTACGTAGTACTACCACTACTACAGTGCTGCTGCTACTGCTACAAGGCAGAATGAATGCAATTCATGACCTTGTTGAAGAACGGAATATATATTTAAGACAACACAACCAGATGAATGATAGCGTTGAGGTTTGGGAACAACTATTGATATGTCAAAGGAGGCAAGACTGCGTTGCGATATTTGTGATATTGCACATGCTGTGCGAACGTGTTGGGCTAGGTCGAATAGGAGTCAGTCAGTTTTGGAATTGAGGGTTTGTTACTTCAGGACATATGAGGAAATGTGTAACTCCTGTAACTTTAGTCGTTGTGTTTACCACAGGGTTGCCACAGTAGAGTTACCACAATGCAGGACATGTTAAGGGAGCATTGAAACATTTTTTTCATGTTCATTGGGCAACAAAGTTTCATTACGACCTGAAGTAACTGACCTGTAACGTCAGTAGTCATCACAAAGCGCCAGGTCTTATTTCTAATTCAGACTGTTGGGTAACAGCTTCTGTTATGAAGCTTGACAAGCTGTTGGGCATAGCCAAAACACGTTTTCTTTACTTTCATTTGACTATGAGGTCTTCTTGTGATGTGTGGTAACAAATTTTACATGTCTACGTGAAATCCCAATTGTCGACCTGTCCTAGTATGTGTTGGTGTCATATCTTATCGACCCGGGTCGTCATATCCCAGACCTTGGTCGGGCATGTAAAACGTGGGCAGCTCCTCCTCCAGCGGGTTCTTCGTTCTTATGGCTCCGGCCCTATTTCTCAAGATCATCTTTGGTATCCCCCTCTTCCCTCCCGCCAAGAACCCCGCCCAGAACGAGTAGGTGCCGTAGCTGAGCACCGTGTGGTTGCACTGCGCCAGCAGGGCCAGGTCAGCACCTATCGAATGGCGGTCGTGAGAGTCTCCATTGTCTGTCACAAACACGGCAGCCTTTCCCACTCGAGGAACGATGTTTGCCCGGACCCAGTCGGGGTCGTCGGTGGCCACGATGAAGGCCACGTGGCGGTACAGTGAGCTGTAGAGATCCATAGCCGAGAGGAAATAGGAGGCATGGAGAGGAGGCATGCCGAAGTGGCGGATCATGGCTCTGTCGGCATCTCCCTTCCTGTCGAGTGACGCACTCGTACTCACACATACGAAGGCTTATTGAAATCGCTTGTGTACCTGACGTGGACTCCAACAAAAATCAGATCTTTGGTCTTCTTCTTCTTCTTCTTCCGCCTGCTGTTGTATTCATCAGCCACTGATCTCAACTTCTCCTGCGCCTCCTCAATGAAGACCTTCTTGAACTTGAACGTGTCCCTCAGCTCAGCCTCCACAGGTTCTAAGACGGTGTCCCAGTGCAAGTGGTCATTCAAGTTGCTCCCCAGAAGACGAGACTTTGAAAAAGACGGTGCCTAACTGTAAAAACTGTAGGTTTTGTCGCCAACTAACAGTACAGAGGAAAGACGCTCAATCATGCCAAGACTCTTAGTTCGCCAATTTTCTCCAGTGCATACGGTAAATTTGACCGCTTAACACCCCCACACGGGCACTAGTGTACCAAAAACATAGCTGAAAATTTTGAAGCTTGGTAATTTGCAAGTATTTTTAGTAATTTTTCGTTCTCGCACTCGAGAAAAACGGTTTTGACCTAACAATATGAGGTCATTTGAGTCCGTCCGAAGCAGAATTCCCACTTGAATATTTAAATAAAAAAGGCTGTTAAATTGCATTTAAACAGTATTTCTTGAAACAGAGGCTCATCAAGCTCATTTCTAACGTTATGGGTCGAAAAATCATCCAAATCTGGCGTTTTTAATGCCCAAAGCGTTAAGTATGCCAATTTCTTCTGTTCCTGTTGCTGTCACTTTGAGCGGTTTCTTATATGCTTGAAAGCGGGCACTAGAACTTTAAGAATATTGCATAAGATTTAATATGTTTCAGAGTTTTAAATCTCGAAGCAAATAATTCATCGTGGAACTGCGTCTCTTCGCAAATTCTAAATAAAGATATGCCTCACACTAATTTTCCCATGTGAGCAAATTCAAAATTGAAGACCAACAATGCGTGTTCAGCAGCATAATAGTAGTATGTAACGTATACGTATGTTCTCATACCTTCCTGGCCAGCTCATAAGCGTTACCGCGCCTATTGTTAACTGACTCCAGCATCAAGGGCGACCTCGCAAAGGTTTCCCACGGGTAGGTGTCCATGCACAAGGTGTCCAAGGACGCAATGGCACTGTCAAAGTCAAAGTAATAGTCCAGGTTGTCAAGGACTGACTGCTCCAGGAACACTCTGTAGCCATAGGAGCGCATCGCGGCCGACAAGAGCGCGTAGCCGGTGATCTGGTTGCCGAGACGCCCCTGAATCTACAATAGAATTTGGGAGTATGCAAAGTATGCGTATGTTACGCCATTTTAATTGTACCGTCAATATGGAAAACCATCTATACGTGAGCTGACACTGACAGAGGGGTCAGTCATGTCTGCCAAAAAATTTATTGACATGATAGATGTAGCCTTATTTACACAACACGTTACAGCACAGTTTTAGTGTGAGAACTGTAGTCACACCAGTGAAAACATAACTGCCAATGGAAATCACACTGGTCGAAAAAACGTAACTATCAAAAAGTGAACTGGCATATTCAAGTATGCGTGCAGACGACACTGCACTCTTAGGGTGAGTGTGTACTTTGTAGCCTGGCTTCCTAAACTTAGAAGTTAGTTATTACTTTGCATAGCACATTTTATAAAAAAAAAAATAACATGAGCACAAGCGAATTGTCTTGTGTGCACATACCGCACGAACACTTGTTAGCACAAGTCTAAGAGTTGTGACCTTTGCTGTTGCCCTTGTCTTTGTTCTTGAGGCACTTGCATCTGACAGACCTTCAGCCCTGGGTGCATAGAAACCTGACCTGAAACATTTAATCTGGACACTTTCTGCAGAGATAGTTCTTCTCCATCTTTTGGAACGTCAGCAACAGAAAAAAAGGATTCTGTGCATGGCATGATTTGACGTCTACTGCACATTTGCTGCAAGACTCCATGCTGTGTATCAAACTCGTGCGGTCCATCTTCAACTGCGGTCACATTTGGGGAGTCTTCGTGTCCTTGATCAAATTCTGGAATTGGCACCATCATAGTTTGTCCAACTCCAGCAGGTGAGAAACGTTTGAATAATTGCTCTTTCTTCTTCTTGGCCTCAAGTTGCGCCTGTGCATTGCACAGTGATGCTGCGCACGATGACAAGCCCTGCCTACAGTAATCTATGGTTTTTAGGTACTCAACCCTCTCTCTATTGTCCCGCATCTGAAGAAAGAATCTGATCTGTCAGCTACAGATGCTTCGAAAGCTGGGCAATAAGCGTTAATGAATAACGCTCCTCAGTACTCATACTGACTGACCTCTTCGTCAATACGCTCATTTATGAAGGGGTCAGTCAGTACGAGTATTGACGGTTTTAGTGTATTGACGGTAACACATACGATTCTCTGGAAAGCATTCTTCGTCGTGTGAATAGCTACTGCTGCGGACGAGCAATGATGAGGTAGATGTGACATGACCAGGCCATTTTATTTATAGCACTTGGCTGACGAATGCCATAATTAACCTCCAGTGAAGCTGTACCGATCTAAAACAGTGAGTTCATAGTTGGAAATATGGAAAAATCTAGGTCCCAGCTAACAGTTCCCGTCAACATGACTTGTATTTTGTCCTACGAGATGTGGATAGTGAATAAGCTTGATCGGGTGAAGTCAGCTACAGCTGTTCAGAGCCACCAATAGCTTCTTTGTAATATTGCCGCATGGACACCAACTAAAGTGGTCTCGACACGAACGATTTGCATTTAACTATAAATGCTATAATACGAACCGTATACATGAAGACGGAAGGATCACTCTCATTGTAAGGTATGCAGGCCGACTCCGACTGACTCGGACAGTTTTCTTCATACTGAGCAGGACATTCATCACTCTCTGCCAACACCCATGACCACGACATAAATGTCACTATCGAAGTCAACAAGTGGGGCTTCATATCACCACCCTCAATGCCACAGTTTGGCCACCAACACATGTTGCTGAGTACAACCACAGAGTGACTATACACAGAGTAGACAATCAGGGCAGGGCATGCAACACTAGCGCCATCTGCGTTCATCTCAGTGGCGACTACTATCTTCATAGCATACGCCACTTTGAATTCATATTATATTTTTGCAGGGAAATGGTCGCAAATTGTCGCACATACAGGCAAGATCACATCTTTTTGGGTACTTTGCAGTTCTATTTAGCCTATGAAGCACGTTCTGCTCGTTTTGTTCGCATCTGACAATTATAGTCTATAGAGTACTACTATCTTCGTGTGTCTGTCTGTCCGCGACTGGTCTTGGTGGCTGTTTTTCGTCATTTTCGCGGAGGATTTTGATCTTGGCCGCTGATATGTACGTGTGTGTCTGTCTGTCTGTCTGTCTGCGGCTGACCTTGGCGGCTGGTATTCGTCATGTTCGCGACGAATCTTGGCCGTTGGTTTTCGGCATTGGTGGCTAATTCATCTGATTCTAGTGTTAGTGTATTAAGCAGCATTACTTAATCACTACTCTAAGACTATAGTTGTCAGATGCGAACAATACGAGCAATGCGTGCTTCATAAGCTAAATAGTACAGTGTCCTGTCCTCCTTCCCACAGCTACATAGTACGGCAAAGTATCTGTGCGGAGGCAGGCGACAATTTGCGACCATTTCCCTGCAAAAATATAATATGAATTCAAAGTGGCGTATGCTATGAAGATAGTAGTCGCCACTGAGATGAACGCAGATGGCGCTAGTCTTGCACACGGCATGCCCAGCCTGCCCTGATTGTCTACTCTGTGTATAGCCACTCTGTGGTACAAATCGAGTCTACCTGATATTCGAGGCTGCGTGATTGAAGACTCAACACTTCCGACACTTGTTGTTGCATCAACAGTCAGAGAAAATGTTATCTTACTTGCATCTGTCACCACGAAGTATTGACGTGGTTGATACTAGATAAGTCACTCATATCAAGTGCACGTAATGCTGCTGTTGGTGCTGTACAGGAGATCTCTCCTTTGGACCTCGAGAGCTCGGTTACTTGGCTGCAGCACCATGGAAAGGGCGGCCTCGATCGCGGTTAACCCGAGGTGCACCCTGCTGGACGAGAGAGTGAAGATAAGCGTGAGCAACCTCTCGTCTCCCGTCGTCACTCTCCACTTAAACCTAACTAACGGGCTCAATCTCAGCTACGACTCCTTCAACTCCTTCGCCGTCAGCGAGGCTGGCACTGTAGATCTCGAGAAAGACAAGCCTTTGATGCGAGAGAGTGACAGCGATCACAAGAGACCGTCTTCATATTCTGACATCGTAGACTCCATGGGGTTGTTTCGCTCGCTCACGCGTAGGCAAGGGTTCGCCCAGCGTTGTTGGTCGGCCGACGTGACCAAGCCCTACCAGTGCACACTGTCAGTCCTTGGAGGAGAAGTAACTTCGTTGGAAGATGTCACATCCTCAAATCTGTTGGCGTCCGAAACATTTGAACGTCGGCATCTGCCTCCAGGAGCAACAAGGGAAGTTGCCAACGAGAATGTCACAAAGCACATGAGCCTTTTTTAAGTGCTATAAGTAATATATGATGTCCTTAATATGGCGTATGCGCAGTTTTGCGTAGGCAATCATGTGCCTTGTGTAACAGAAAGATTCTCAGGACAGAAATTAAGCAGGGTCGGGTTAGAGGCACCTTATTCATGCCTGCTCCTTATAAAGCTGGAGATGGACCAGTGCCTTGCGTAATCACATTGTTTGGTGGCCTTATGAAAGGCCGCGCTCCAGAAGACTTAGCCGCTGCTATCTGCGGTAGCGGCGGCTTCGCCACGCTAGCTCTCGGTTACTTCGGCCCCGCCTACGACAACTTGCCCAGGTCGCTCTTCTCCGGGGATAGCAGCCTGGACATGACCTACATTGAGGAGGCCGTGGACCTCGTTTCCAGCATGAACGGCATCAGGTGTGCATCTCTCTTGCGTTTATTTAAATCATGCGTCAACGTACGTCTCTTTCGGTAGGAGCGATGGAGTAGGCATATGGAGCATCTCCAAAGGCGCAGAGCTGGCGCTCTGTTCTGTCGCCTTTTTCGGACACAAGATCAAAGCAGGAATATTTGTGAATAGCGTGCTCAAGGTAATATGTATGGAGTGAACGTGTGGCTTACAAAGCGTACAAGGCTCGTCAGCTAAATTGTGTCACTTTAATGACTGCGCTAGGGTCAAGACGAGGTTAGATGTGCTGTCAACGCCTTCCCGAAGGCTGTAGGCAGTGCCAATGGTGACCATGATGGAATAATTTATTCTTTTGAATTCATCTTACCAATGCAACATTGTTCTTCATGCTCTTTTCCTGGCCTAGACGTAGCTCTTTTCCCATGAGACACAACTTAGCTAACGGACTCTGTACAGAGGTGCACCGCACCGCCAAAAATCACCTTTACGACCCAGCATAATAATCAGGAACGTGATATGGGACACCAAGAAATAATTTGCTTTTGGAACTTGTGAAAGCCACTTTTTTACGCTGTTTTTGCCTGAAATATCCCTTACGTCAAGTACTAGCACTGTCTCGGGAGCAATGAGAAGTGCCCGCGGATGAAGTTCTTGAATTTGTCATTCGTGGAGACATGCGTGAGTTCACAAAGTTTTGTTTTTCTAAGGTCTCATTAATAATTCTGAAGTTTCTGTGGATGCTTTGCTTTGATTTACGAATTCATCGAGTTTAGGACATATGTCCACGAAAAATCGCAGATAAAGCTAATATTTGGAAACAATGTACATCACTACTATCAACATTGACTTTACTCGTACCTGAATCGGCCTTATTGTACATCCAGTGCCATCTGCAATCAACAGGTCGGCTTGGTTGGGGCATCCTACCACGAGTGCGAGATTCCAGCCTGTCACTATGAGATGAATATGCCTGATGCTAGCGAGAGGCCTACTGATTTACCGGCGGACGCCTTGTATCTTTCTGGGTGGGACAAGCACTACCTGGTGAGCGACGAGTTCGACATCCCCTTCAGGTACTCGTACTGTGCTTTTGAGTGCGTGTGCACATGTTTCTCCTGCAAACCTTTTTATTCAACAGCCAAGCTCCAACCAGCTTGCTCTTCGTAGCAGGGGCCGACGACAAGATCTGCAACGCCGTAGGACATGCCCGTCTGGCTGAACAAATTATGTTAAATAATGGCAAGACTAACTTCGAGATCTTGCCTCTCCCTGGGAGCGGACACTTCATCGACTTGCCTTATTCTCCAGTCACTAGGTCGGTACTGTTTTCTACTTCCTGAGTAAAAAAAACCCTTGCCTGGTGTCTAATCTACATTAAAACTGCAGTTTTGCTTGGTAGGTAAGTAAAGTCGTCCCTGATGCACTGATGCTTGAGGACTGCAAATATGTTTGTACGGTATACGTGTATGTGGAAGTGGACTGCGATGATGCCAACTTGCACGCTCTATTGTGTTCTTTTGGGGGTTTCTGCATGCTACAGTCGATGCTGCACTCATAAATTCATATTGACGTGATTGCCCTTGCCGCAGGTTCGATAATCACGGCCTTTTTCCTAAGAGCATTGTTGACTACGGAGGCAGTGACTTCGAGATGCATTCTAGAGGACAAGAAACAGCTTGGAAGAAAACTATGGACTTCTTTGACAAGCACTTGGTAAGGCCATCTTGTCTGCTTTATGCAATCCTTATTGTCCATTCCTATGCGTATTCACTGTACGTATACAAGGCTGTGCACCTTGAGACTGCGTAGAACCAAGTACTGAACTCTATCACATGTACTTATAGCTCTATGCGAGGAATAATCAATGGTGCTAGGGTATGAATGAATCTCTCTTTATAAAGCACTAGGGCCATATGTACGTTAGGGGGGTCCCTATTTGGTTGAGATTCTAAAATCAACTCATGTCACTCATCATGAGTTGCCAATGGCATCCCCAAGGCTGGGTATATAAATAACATTTTGCCTCATAGCATTAAAAAGTGGTGCCGGCCTCATGAAGTTGCCTGTGTCCATGGTATGCATCATGATCTCTGTACAGGGCTTATGCTTGATGAGAGAGGTCCAAGAAAAAAAATTCATTTACAATTGTTGAGAAGCCTCTTCTTTTTTGATAATAACATTTTTCTGATTTATTAGTCCAAATTTTGACTTTGTTTATTAAAACCTCATTCCCACCCTCCCTGCCATTCATGGGAATCCTTAACTGCCATTCGGTGTTAGTTTTAAGAGAAATGTTTTTCCTGTATTCTTTTGGAATATTCTTTCTGGACTCCAAGGTGTTCAAGAGTTTTTGTGTCTTTTTTCATGCCCTACAGCCTGTCCTGACACTGTTGTTATGTCTGCCACCAGCCTCTCAACATTTTGTGAGTGACAAGGTATGTTGAAAGGTGGAGGTGGTGATGCTTTGGCATTATTGATCAAGTCCTCACTTGAATAAGATGAAAGAAGAGGAGGAGTTATACAGGACAGGTCAATATTGTTTAAGTCAAGCAAGTACATATAAGTGGAAGCTGCCAGATTGAGTAGTTTTGGGACCTTAAATCGGTGAATTTCTTGAGAGATTCTTCTGCACTAGCTTCCCTGTCTTTGGCAGCTACAATTTTCTGTGCAGCAGAAGTTCTTACTGCCTCAGAAGGATCTGTCAATGCAGCCAGAAGTACATTTTCAGGATGGGCATAGTAGCTGTTGTTGACAAGTACTG
>JAAUXU010015112.1_pt1 | contig 30576 bp, 22 predicted proteins | sample 7278151 | NCBI WGS metagenome assembly JAAUXU01 (sample SAMN14350113, study PRJNA611818) | marine sediment metagenome | isolation source: surface marine sediment (1.8m) | place: French Polynesia: Moorea | collected 2018-08 | reverse complement strand
TCCGGATTCGATAACCTGGGTCTTCATTTTCTGACCTGGGCCGGCTATCTGGGTGTGGGTTTCTTAAGTTTCGTGTTTTCTTACCTGGTGATTCGTGATTTGGTGTGGCTGCCGGTGACAGGCATTAAAAAGATTAAAAAGCATTTTACCAAACCGGCCGGCAACCGAGATAAAATCGAGTCCATTGACAGCCCTTCCCGTAGAGGATTTCTTGTCAACTCGATGAATTACGGCATTCTGGCGGCAGCGGCGCTGACCACCGGCTTTGGCGTGGCCGAAGCCAAACAGACGCCGCAGGTCAAGCGGGTACCGGTTCCGATCGATAATCTGCCGCCTGATCTGGACGGTTTCAGAATCGTGCAGATTACCGATATTCACGTCAATCCCACCTTCCGGCGTTCCAGCGTGGAAGACATCGTAGCGGTAGTCAATACGCTTGAGGCCGACATTGTTGCCCTGACCGGGGACCTGGTGGACGGCTCGGTCGATCAACTCGGGTATGATGTGGCGCCTTTGGCCCAGATTCGATCCGCAGCGGGCAATTTTTTTGTGACCGGCAATCACGAGTACTATTCCGGTGTGATTGAATGGGTTGAGGAGGTGAGGCGGCTGGGGTATACGGTGCTGCTGAATGAGCATCAGCTGATTTCCCGGGGTCAGGCCCGCTTACTGGTGGCCGGTGTGACCGACTATCGTGGCGGCAATTTTTTGCCCACTCACCGCTCTGATCCGCAAAAGGCTTTAAATGGCGCACCAGCGGCGGATGTGAAAATCCTGTTGGCTCACCAGCCCAAAAATATTTTTGCAGCTGCCCGCGCCGGATACGATTTGCAGATTTCCGGCCACACCCACGGCGGTCAGTTTTTCCCGTGGAATCTGTTGGTTGGATTTGCCCAACCTTACGTTTACGGTTTGCACACCCACGAAAACACCCAGATCTATGTCAGCCGCGGCACCGGTTATTGGGGGCCTCCGGTGCGTGTGGGCTCGCCTTCTGAGATTACCCTCATCAAACTGGTTTCCCGCTAAAAAACTGTCTCAAAAATATATCTATGCTCTTTGGGTTGAGCCCGTTGCCCGCTTGTCCGCCTTTGGCGGGTTAGCCCGTATACCGGTTAAAAAAGACATTTCGTATCATTCACCGGGCCTAACCGGCTAAACCGGCAAACCGGCTTAACCTGCAGGTTAGGCGGGTCCGATCAAGCGGTACAGCCAGGAACTGTAAAGACCGATGGCCTCTTCCGGGCAGACTTCGTGGCAGCAGTAGCAGCGGATACACTTGTCGTCATCGATAAAAGCGCGCTCTTTAACAAAGCTGATGGCTTCAACCGGACAGCCTTCAATGCACGTGCCGCAGGCGATACATCGGTGCCACATGACTCTGGGGCGGACGGTAAACGCATTTTTAAACATGGGTTCAATCATACGCTGATACCAGGGGCCCGGGTCCAGGCCAAATCTTCGGGCGGATGTCTGCGGTTGTTTGAAATCCGGCACGCTTACCTTATTGAGGTCTGCGCCAATGATCTCAATGTCTTCTCTGCGTATGGGTGAAAGCCCGCGACGTTCAGCCTCCACCAGGATGGGATTGCGGGTTCTATCCAGATTCATGATCTCGCCGGCGACCACATCCAGGGCCAGCGGATTTTTTGATCCCAGAAGCAAACCGACCGGTCGCGGATCACCCGCACCGGGGCCGTCACCCTCCATGGCCACAACCGCATCCATTATGGTTAGCCGCGGTGAAATATATGCGGCCAGATCCAGCAACATTCCGGCAAAGCGCTGTACATTATTCAGCTTGGCATGATAGCCGGGCTTGGACAGACCGGGGATCACGCCGAAAATGTTTTTGACCGCGCCGGTCATACCGGTAAACACGTGGGTTTTCATTTTGCACAGGTTAAAAACCGCCTGAGCCTCATACACCGGGGTGATGATATCAAAATGTTTGGTCAGCCGGCCCTCAGCATAAGATACCGGGCGGGCGGTTGTGTCCCAGTTGACCTCAATTTCAGCCTTTCGGGCTGCTTGGTGCATGCCGCAGGTGCGATAAATTTTATCCAGTGTTTTGGCGTTATAGCGATAGCCCCCGCCGGGGGAATCGGCGATGATTGGTGTGGCCCCCTCTTTTTTGGCCAATTGGGCGACAGCCGCCACCACAGTCGGATGGGTGGTCACCGCCGCCTCGGGCCGGGCTTCTCGCAGCAAATTGACTTTCAATACGATCTTTTCACCGCTCCGGGCAAAAAGCGGCATTCCGCCCATCAAATCCACCAGTTCTGTTAGTCTTGCCTGGATTTGTTCATAATCTTTGCACGCCACAATATAGACTGTGTTGTCCATTTTATTGTCCTTTATGGCTTAGCGATTTGGACCTAACGCCGCTACCACAATGTTCCTCTAACCATGCCAAAATCCGGGGTCGCTGTCAAATCAATCAACCACCCCGATGGATGATGAAAATCGAAAACCCGGCGCTGCAAAAGCGGATCTGCAGCCTGCGGCTACGCATCAGGCTGCGCTGCGGCTTTGCCCGGCGGGCAGTGGACCGCCAAAACCGAACAGGGGGCATCCTGGATGACCTGTTGAAGCACATTTTCTTTGAAAACGCGTATCCAACCATGACGTTTTTGAGCCGGCAGAACGATCAGATCCACATTCAGCTCGCGGGCCTTTTCAATAATGACATGCGCCGTCGGTGTGCCGGTTACCTGAATTTCGTCGACGGTAATCGAATCTTTAAATTTGTCTGGAATCAACTCTGATAATTCGGTTTGCTCTTTTTGGATCCGCTGATTCTGAACATGCTCCAATGCGCCGGCTGCAATGCGACCATGAACCGGATAGGGCGCTTTGACATGCAGCATCAGAAGGCGAGCCCGATGCGTTTGTGCCAAAGCGGCAGCGTAGCGGACGGCATACACGGCGGCTTCTGTTAATTCGACCGGAACCAGTATTGTGTCAATAGAGATCATGTCCACTGCTTTTGCCTTTGTCCGCTGGCTCAGCATCTGTTACAATTTCAATTGACGATATAAAACCAAAGCAGGTAGTATGAGCCAGAATGACGATACTAAAAAGGTTCAGATTCAACAAGGACCCTATGCATGAAAAAAGAAGATATCAAGAAACTGGCCGAAAACAAAGATTTCATACCCGGAATTTACAATTATTGTGATCGCTGGTGTGAGCGTTGCCCGTTTACCGCGCGATGCATGAATTTTGCTATGACCCGCGAGTATGACGACGATCCTGAAGCCAGTGATATAAACAATGTGAAGTTTTGGCAAAGCCTTTCTGATATTTTTAAAGTGACCCGGGAATTGCTGGAGGAAACCGCCGAGGAGATGGGGGTGAACCTCAATGCCATCGATTTTGAGGAAAGCGCGCGTGAGGAGGGCATCAGAGATAAAATTACGGAAAATCATGAGTGCTGTCGGGCCGCCAAAAAATATTATCAAATGGTCGCTGAATTTTTTGATTCAGAATATATTCCTTCCTTGCAGGTCGTCGACAAGGAACACGTTGAGAATACCGCCAAGGAGCAAAAAAGGGATGTTTTGGATGGACCGCTGACCCTGGATGAAATGGTTGAAATCATAAACTGGTATCAACATTTTATCTGCGTCAAGCTGATGCGTGCCGTACGGGGCACGCTGGGCAATGAAGAAGAGGAATGGGAAGATTTTCCAAAGGATTCAGACGGCTCAGCCAAGGTGGCGCTGATTGCCATCGACCGCTCCATGGCCGCCTGGGGGCACATGCACCGCTTTTTCCCTTCGCACCAGGATCAAATTATGGACATCATCGTGCTCCTCGAGCGGTTGCGCAACCGGACCGAAACCCTATTTCCAGAAGCCCGCAAGTTTGTGCGGCCCGGATTCGATGAAACCCATTAGTCCGTTTACCAATCCGTTTGCATATCAGAGGTATCATAATGAAAAAATGCTTCAGCATACTGGGTATATTGATTGTCGGCCTGGTTTTTACATCCTGCGGGGGGCAGCAAACCAAATTTAAACCTTTAATGCAGCAAGTAGACAACCGGATCGGTGAATCGGTCACCCTCGGTGGTTATATGCTGGACACCCGCGCGGCAGACAACCAAACGCATATCATCGTGCTGCAGGCGCCGCTTGGGCTGCGTGGCAGACCCCAATCCGAAGATAAATCTCAAGGGCGGTTTGTGGTTGTTTATCAAGGCAGGCTGGATCCCAATGATGTCGGTCCCAGACGCAAGCTTACAGTGACCGGTAAAGTCCTCGGAACCGCACAGGAAAAAATCGCAAACTGCCCCGATCCCTGTTTGATAATTGAAAACAGCGATCTTCATGTTTGGCCGCTATATGAAGAGCAGTTTTGGGGATACCCGACAGATGGTCCCTGAACTTAAAATGTTGCCCGCCGGGCCTGTTCATATTTGCATTTTGAGAGCAACCCGTACTTTAAGCGGCCGGTCAATTTGGTTTAAAAAACGAACATCTGGAATGGAAATTGGAAACTTATCGGTTGGGCAATCTGACGGTCGTCACCGACAAGCAAGGGGCTGTGCGCTATACCAAAGCCAGTTATCCGGTCCGCTACGGCAGGTATGGTGAGATCAAGACTGCGGATTACCTGTTTGAGATTAATTTATGCGGTGAAATTAAAACCATCCGGGGATTGAACGGCAGCTGGCCCCATCCGGCCGAATGGCTCAAGCGCACCGCTGCCAATGACTGGGTGTATTATTCGGTGGGCAGATACCACCGGCTTTTTTCCTTTTTAGGTGAATATTATCTTCCCTGTCTTTCTTATCCGAGCAACTCGCCATGGACGTATGATCCGTTTGACGACCTGCATATCCAAAAGGCGCTGACGGCGGGGTCCCGGCTGCAAGCAGACCTGCGACCGTTGCTAAGGAACGGCATTCCCGCAGGCATTAAGGATTTTCTGAGCCCCGTTGTCCATAATGATGCCGACAGCTTGGATTTGAAATCAGAAGAGCTGCATCGATTTATCGGGGGGCCGGTATCGGTGCTGCCGCCGGACACCCGTCACGTGGATTATGACGTTATTCCACTGATGGTCGCAGATGGTTGTTTGTATGATTGCGGCTTTTGCTGTGTAAAATCCCGGCAGCGTTTCCAGCGCCGGCCGCAGTTTAATGTTGAGCGGCAGATCCAACTTTTAAAGGGTTTTTATGGGGCTGATTTGCGCAATTACAATGCTTTGTTTCTGGGCAATCATGATGCCCTGGCCGCCGGAAGCGAATTGATCTGCCATGTGGCTGCCACAGCTTATCAGGTCTTTGGTTTTGAACGTTCCTACCTTAAAAATCCGGCCCTTTTCTTATTCGGCAGTGTGGATTCGCTGCTAAATGCTGAAAATAGGCTGTTAGAGGAGCTTAATCGACTTCCGTTCTACTGCTATATCAATGTCGGACTGGAGTCGGCCGACGCCGCCACCCTGACGCTGATTGGCAAACCTCTGGATCCCAACCAGATCAGAGATGCCTTCCAGAAGATGCTGGACATCAATCGCCAATATCTGAACGTTGAAGTCACCGCCAATTTTTTGCTCGGAGAGCACCTGCCGCCGGCACATCATGATGCGCTGATTGACTTGATTCGCAGTAACCTGAGTCGCCCATACAGCAAAGGCGCCCTTTACCTGTCACCCTTGAATACCAGCCTCAATCGGGCTGAACTGCTGCACCAATTTATCGAGATTAAAACCAAAAGCTGGCTGCCCACTTTCCTTTACTTGATTCAGCGGTTGTAATCCCCTGATCAGATATACTTGCTGAACCGGTATTTCGTTTCTCTGCCGTTCCACCCAGGGTTTGTAAAATTCAAATCGCTGCGTCTGCGTTGACAACCATCAGGATCGGTCAAAGATTTATGTATCCAAAACCATTCATAATGGTTTTTTCAGACTTACAAATTGCAAATGGATAACCTGATGAACAAAGCGCATTCTATGATAGGATGGTTAATTTCGGTTGCCGCATTCACTATCATTCTGGGCCTAATCAGCTGCAAAGGCCTTACGCCTGAAAAAGAAAGGGTGCCAACCTATCCCTCACTCTGGGAGCGTGCTAATGAGGATTTCCAGCAAGCCCTGACAACTGCACTACGCGAGGAATTTCGTGGTCAATACGCACGCGTCGTTGAAAATAAAAAAGCCGCTTTTGTTGTGGTGGACATCACCGATTTGAAAAATCCTAAGGTCGCCAGCATCAATCCGGATGTCATGCTATATGCCGCCAGCCTGCCCAAGATCGCCATTTTGCTGGGCGCCTTTGTCCAGATCGAGCGCGGGGAGATGACGTTAAACGATGAAACCCGGGCTGCCATGACGCGTATGATCCGCAATTCAACCAACAAAGATGCCACCGACATTCTGAACCAGGTGGGTTTTGAAAATTTGGCCCAAATTCTACAATCCGACAAATACCGCCTCTACGATCTGCAACGCAACGGCGGGCTGTGGGTCGGTCGCGACTACAGCGGTGGTTCCCGTTGGAAAGGAGACCCCTTGCATAATATTTCCCACGGTGCCACCGCCATGCAAGCGGCCCGATTCTATTATCTGGCCGAGACCGGTCGCCTGGTTTCGGATCAATATCAGGCCGACTTGGTTGAAATCATGTCCAGGCCCGGCATCGGTCATAAATTCGTAAAAGGGGTCAGACAATCCAATCCCGAGGCTGAAATTCTGCGCAAATCCGGCACCTGGAAAAATTTTCATGCCGACAGCGGTATTATCGTCAATAAGGCGGAGGGGTACAAATACATCATCGTGGCCTTGGTGGAGCATCCGGCCGGGAATGACGGGCTGGCGCGCTTTGCAATGGTGGTAGACCAGACCATGGACAGCCTATACAAATCCAAGAACTGATATTTATGCTTTTGCCCACCCAAAAAGGGACATCCACAACATAGGATGTCCCTTTTTGCTCTTTTATACATGAGATTGCATCCGCCTGCGGCGGGCTGATGATTTATGCAGCGACCGATTGCAGATTATCTGCGGCCCCCTCAATCATTCAGGATGCACAAGCATCAAAACTGGGCTTCTTCGGTGGACCCCTCCAGGGCCTCCACCGAACTTTCGCCTCCGGTCACACAGTTCATGACACGGTCAAAATACCCGGTGCCCACGAACTTTTGATGGGTAATGGCCATGTAGCCGTCATCTTTGCCATGTGCAAATTCCTCCTGCTGGAATTCGGAGTAGGCCTTCATGCCCTCTTTGCGGTAACTGAGCGCCAGCTCGAACATGCCCAGGTTAAGGGCGTGAAAACCGGCCAGGGTGACAAACTGAAACTTATACCCCATGGCGCCCAGCTCCCGTTGAAAAGTGGCGATTTCACTGTCAGCCAGATTGCCCTTCCAGTTAAAAGAAGGCGAGCAGTTATAGGCCAGCAATTTGTCCGGATAATCGGCCTTAATCGCCTCGGCAAATTGCTTGGCCTGTTTAAGATCGGGGGTTGATGTTTCACACCACACCAGATCCGCATAGGGGGCGTAGGCTCGGCCGCGAGCAATGGCCGCTTCAACGCCGTTTTTCACAGGATAGAAGCCTTCGGAGGTGCGTTTATCATCGATGATAAACGGTCGGTCTCGCTTATCGATGTTACTGGTTAGCAGATTGGCGGCATCGGCATCGGTGCGTGCCACTAATAAGGTCGGCACCCCGCAGACATCGGCTGCCAGGCGGGCCGCGATCAGCTTGGTGATAAACTCCTGCGTGGGCACCAGAACCTTGCCGCCCAGGTGGCCGCATTTTTTGGCGGATGCCAGTTGATCTTCAAAGTGCACCCCGGCCGCACCGGCATGGATCATCTGTTTCATTAATTCAAAGGCATTCAGGGGCCCGCCGAAGCCGGCTTCCGCATCGGCCACGATGGGTGCAAACCAATAGGGGCCGCGCTTACGGCCGTCGAGCACCTGGATTTGGTCGGCGCGCCGCAGGGCATTGTTGATTCGCCGCACGACTTCAGGAACACTATTAGCCGGATAAAGACTCTGGTCGGGGTACATCTCACCGGCCAGATTGGCATCAGCCGCCACCTGCCAGCCGCTCAGATAAATGGCTTTAAGGCCGGCTTCTACCTGCTGCACGGCCTGGTTGCCGGTCAGCGCTCCCAGGGCCGGAATGTAATCCTCGTTCTGCAGCAAATACCACAGTCGCTTGGCACCGGCGGTGGCAAAGGTATATTCAACTTTCAGCGTTCCACGCAGTGCCAGGACTTCCTCAGGGGCATACGGCCTGGTAATGCCTTGCCAGCGCGGGTCGTTTTCCCATTCGTCGCGCATGATGGCAGCATCATCCACATCAATTTCGTGGCATGAGAGCCGTTCACAGAGTTCCATGGCCTTTTCTTCTATTGTTTTTGGCATTGTTATCTTCCTTTCGTTAGACCCCTACTTGGATTATGCATGAAATAGATGGAGAATGTTTTAATACAAAATATAGGTTGTGCTTGGTTGTTGCACGGGTCGGAGGCTTTCATATGCAAGGCATTTAAGGGCGAGGCTATAGTGAACTATGCCTCGGTCTTAATAACGCAGCAGATTGAAGCCTCCGTCTCGCCCGAAGGGTGAAAATAGATGAGAAATAAAAATAGTTATTATCCGATTTACACAATAAGTAGAATATTCTCATATATTTTCATGCGACATTAGTCCAGGTATTCATAAGCCACCAGCGTTAAAAATTCTTCCAGCTCTTCATTGGCAATAATGTCGTCGAAAAGCCGGGCGGCCAGCTCATAATTGCCTGAGGCAAAGCGTTCTTGACCCATTGTTTGTTTTATCTTCTGCAATTCTTCGTTCATGACTTCCCGGAACATCTCAAGGGTGACCTTGCGGCCGTCCGACAACACCCCATCGGGATGATGAATCCATTGCCAGACCTGGGTGCGGGAGATTTCAGCCGTAGCGGCATCTTCCATTAAATTATAGATCGGAACACAGCCCAGGCCGCTGAGCCAGTTGGCCATGTATTGGATGCCGACATCGATGTTGGTGCGCAGCCCTTCTTCGGTAATGGTGCCTTCAGGCACTTTTAACAGGTCGGCGGTGGTTACGGTGACGTCTTCGCGCAGTTTTTCAATCTGATTGGGCTGGGGCATGATCTTATCAAATTCATCTTTGGCAATTTGCATCAAGCCCGGATGCGCCACCCATGTTCCATCATGACCGTCTGAGGCTTCGCGAACCTTGTCTTCCTGCACCTTTTTCAGGGCGGCTGCGTTGGCATCCGGATCATTTTTTATCGGAATCTGGGCCGCCATGCCGCCGAGCGCATGAGTGCCGCGTCGATGGCAGGTTTGGATGACCAGCAAGGAGTAGGCGTGCATGCAGTGCCGGGTCATGGTAATCTGGGCGCGGTCGGGGAATATGTAGCCCGGCACGTTTCTAAAGCGTTTGATGAAGCTGAAGATATAATCCCAGCGACCGCAATTTAAGCCGGCCATATGATCCTTAAGCTCGTAGATGATTTCATCAACTTCAAAGGCGGCTAAAATAGTTTCGATCAAGACCGTGGCTTTGATGGTACCGTTGGGAACGTTGAGCATTTCCTGGGCGCGAACAAAGATATCATTCCACAAGCGGGCTTCTAAGTGGCTTTCTATTTTCGGCAGATAAAAATAGGGTCCGGTCCCTTTGGCCAGCAGGGCCTTGGCATTGTGGAAAAAATACAGCCCGAAATCAAATATGCTTGCGGAAATCGGCTCCCCGTCAACAGCGACGTGTTTTTCAACCAGATGCCAGCCCCGCGGTCTGACGATCAAGGTAGCAATTTCGGGGTTTAGCGCATACTTTTTCCCCTGCGGGTTGACAAACGTAATTGCTTGGTTGACCGCATCGCATAAATTGATTTGCCCCTCGATGGTTCCCTGCCAGGTGGGCGAGTGGGAGTCTTCAAAATCCGCCATATATGTGCTGGCACCGGAGTTGAGTGCATTGATGATCATTTTGCGATCCACCGGTCCGGTGATTTCCACGCGTCGATCCTTCAAATCATTGGGAATCGGTGCCACCTTCCAAATGCTTTCTCGAATTTCCTGAGTTTCCTCCAAAAAATCGGGCAGCTTTCCGCTATCAATTTCAGCCTGTCGCTTTTGACGGTTTTGCAGCAGTGTTTTGCGTTGAGACTCGAATTCGCGCGCCAGGGCGCCAACGAATTGAAGGGCTTCTGGGGTCAGAATCCGGGAAAACGCTTCATTCACAGGGCCGAGTACTTCAATACCATCTATTTTAATGGGGTCGCCCATGGTTTATGTCCCTCCTTTGCAGCTTCTGTAGCTTTGAAGAAGACTTTAAGCTCGATTTGAGTCGAAGTCAACGGCCTCGTTTAGTTTGAAATTATCATTTTTGACAGGGTCATCCATATATTTCTTGGAAGATTTTTTAGAAGTTATCTTAAAACAGCCTTCGGCTTTCAGCGTATGGAAATATATGCGGTAATTTGCCGGCTTTGATGGCCGCTTGAGCCTTATGCCAGAAAGCGACATCCAGCAGATCGGCGTGGTGATCTAAAAAAATTTGCAATAAATGATCGGGCAGGCCCAGAAAATGTTTAAACTCCTGCGGAAAGACATCATTTTCAGCAACGGCATACCAGGGCTCAGATGCCAGATCGTCATCATAGCTGGCCGATGGCGGTATGCTGCGGAAATGACAGTCTGTCAGCGGGCAAATTTCATCGTAGTCATAGAAAACCACGCGACCGTGGCGGGTGACGCCAAAATTTTTCAGCAGGATATCACCGGGGAAGATATTGCTGACGGCCAGATCTTTAATGGCAGCGCCAAAGTCGATCACTGCTTCGCACGCCGCAGCCGGAGCTGCCGTTTGCAGGTAAATGTTTAGCGGCGTCACCCGGCGTTCGACATAAGCATAGGATAAAATCACCTGATCTTTGTCAACCTTTACGCTCTTTGTAGCCTCGGATCGTAGCTGGTCCAGCAGCTGCGGTGAAAAATGACAGTCATCCAATTTTAAATATTCAAAATCCTGCGCATCGATCAGTCGACCGGCGCGATCATGTTTAAATACCAGTCTGTATTTTTCTTTAACCTGTTGATGGGTGACTTTTTTGGGCCTTCCAAAGCGATCCCGGATGATTTTAAACACCAGATCATCATTGGGCATATTAAAGACGATCATGACCAGACCGCTCTCGCCGGGGGATATTTCAAAGCGCTCTTCGCGGCATTCCGACAAGTGACCCAACAGCTCCTGGTAGAGCACGGTTTTACCGTGTTTGTTAAAACCGATGGCCGTATACAGCTCCGCAACGCGCTTATGCGGCAAGATGCTTCTAAGAAAGCCGATTAAGTCATCAGGGCTTTCCGACATTACATGGAAATACGACCGCGTAAAGCTAAATAAAATACTGATATCGGTTTCCTGCAGCAAAACCGCATCCACGCAGATGCCCGCATCAGAATTCAACAATGCAATGGCCAGTGGAACCAGATGCGGGCCGCATTGGATGCGACCGATAAGATAAGCGCCCATCCCGCGATAAAAAATGCTTTTGGCGATGTCAATGCGATCAATCTCAGCCGGCAATTCCCTTTTGTCCAGGTGCGCTTTGATTCTGCCGGCCACCTGCCTGGCATCCTGTTCATGGTTTTGAAATCCGGTTGGCAAGGGACAGGCCAAAATTTTGCGGGTCAAATCAACGAGCGATTTTTCGCCTTTATACGACCGGTATACTGTTGATTTTGGCGAACCAGGGGATGTGGCACCATCGGTGTCGACAAATTCAATTTGCGGATTCACACCGATGGTGGCAAATATGCGTCGCGTAACGGAATTAAAAAAGGTTTCCGCCAGCTCCCGGTCCTGACGTGGGCTCACCAGCCCGGCGAATTCCGCCTTTAAGCCAGACCAGAGCAGTTTGTCTTCTATTTGATCACCCAGCAATTTGCGAATTGTGATTTCAACACTGTCGACTTCATTTTTATAGATATCCAAGCGTGCGGCGGCATCGGTGCGCATACCCTGCCAGTCAAGCGCTTCGAATTTTGATTGGGCACGCTTGGTGACCTCGTCAAACTGTGTCCGGTAGCTGACAAAGGTTTCCTTAATCGCTCTGGCAGCTTCTTTGGCGAGGCGGTTATTCGTATCTTTTCGAGGCATATTGATAAATTGTATTGCGAAAGATCGTATTAAGAAGCGGGTCTGTTTTTACTATAAATTTAATGGGGATCTTAATTTTATTCGACAATTTTTTCAACTGAGATCGACAATAATTTGTTGGAAAAGCGAGGAAAGGGTGGCGTCCGATTTAACTCTCTTTAGTCCGGTAACAGAAATTAACAAAAAATTACGAATAGCTGTCTCAAAAATAACAAGTCACGCTTATCGGTTGGCCAGTTGAGTCCGCCTCCGGCGGGTTGAGCCCGGAAAAAGAGGAATATCATCTAATTTCATTTTAATAACCGGCTAACGGGACAACGGGAAACGGGCATAACCTTGTGTGTTAGATGCATTATTGAGATAGCTTTTTATTTGAATTGACGGCCGCGGTCGAGATTGCGGTATTGGATGGCTTCGGAGATATGGGCGGCGTTGATATCTGCAGATTGTTCCAGGTCGGCAATGGTACGGGCAATCTTAAGGATGCGATTGTAGGCCCGGGCAGACAGCCCCAGTTTGTCGATGGCCGATTCGAGCAGGCGACAGGAGGCATCGTCAACCCGGCAATGACGCTTGATGTGGCGACTGCTCATCTGGGCATTGCAAAAAATTTTGGTGCGGGACAGGCGGCCTGCCTGAATCCGGCGGGCAGCGGCCACGCGCTGACGAATGGTTTCAGAGGCTTCGGCGGCATAATCCTGCATCAGGTCCTTATAGGGCACAGCCGGCACGTCCACATGCATGTCGATGCGATCCAACAGCGGCCCTGAAATCTTGGAGCGGTAACGGTGGATTTGCTGATGGGTGCAGCGGCATTCGTGTTTGGGATCGGACAGATAGCCGCAGGGGCAGGGATTCATGGCGGCCACCAGCATAAAATCGGCCGGATAGGTCAAGGTTGATTTGGCCCGCGAAATGGTCACCTGCAAATCCTCAAGCGGCTGCCGCAGCACTTCCAGAACGTGTTTTTTAAACTCCGGCATTTCATCTAAAAATAGCACCCCGTTATGCGCCAGGCTCACCTCACCGGGTCTGGGGATATGACCACCGCCGATCAAACCGGCATCGGATATGGTGTGGTGGGGTGCGCGAAACGGCCGGGTGGTCACCAAAGCCTGTCCTTTGGATAACAGACCGACAACACTGAATATTTTAGTGGTTTCCAATGCCTCTGCAAAGGATATGGGCGGCAGGATCGTTGGTAGGCGTTTGGCCAGCATGGTTTTTCCGGAACCCGGTGGTCCAATCATCACCAGATTATGGCCACCGGCGGCAGAAATTTCCAAAGCCCGTTTGGCATGCTCCTGACCCATAACCTCGGCATAATCAATGGCGTAATGACTGTCATTGGCCAACAATTGGTCGATATCGGTGGACTCTGATGTGATTCGGGTAAATCCTCTTAAAAACCCCACAATCTCAGACAGCGTTTTGGCCGGTAACACCTCGATATCTTGGATCACCGCAGCCTCACCTTTGTTCTCATAAGGAACGATGATGGCCGAATAACCGGCGGTTTTGGCAGCCAGAGCCATGGGTAAAGACCCTTTTACCGGCTTGATGCGCCCGTCCAAAGAGAGTTCGCCTAAGATAAGATAGTGGGAAAGTTGATCCTGGGGAATAATACCGGTGGCGGCCAAAATACCCAGCGCGATCGGCAGGTCAAAACCGGTGCCTTCTTTTTTTATATCCGCCGGCGCCAGGTTTACCGTTATGCGGTCTGCTGGGAAATGATAGCCGGAGTTGTTGACCGCCGATTTGACACGTTCTTTGCTTTCCTTGACCGCGGCTTCCGGAAGACCGACGGTTGTGAAAGTCGGTAGACCGGAAGTGATATCCACTTCCACCTCCACCGGATAGGCATCGATTCCCAGAACGGCACTGCTGAGGACTTTGGCAAGCAACAGCCTTCTCCCTTGCTTTGGGGTAACCGGATGGGCCGGATGGCCGATTGCAGACTGCTGAGAGCTATAGCAAATCTAATTGTCGGCGACAATCTTTTTTGTTGCGCTCTTCTCAAGGCCCCTGCCACCTTATACTGGTATGACCCTGGCACTGCTGTAGCAGCCAAATCACTTGCTATTTAAGTAAGTTTCGGCTATTTATTACTTAAATCGTGCATGAAAATTAATAAAAGAATTATATTCATCCTAATCACAGCAGGTATAGCCAGCAGATATCTCAGGTGTAATTCGCCTTCAAACAAAAAAGGATGTATATCATTTTATTAATTTTCACCCTTCGAGCGAGCCGGAGGCTCCCATCGGTCCGCCGCAGGCGGATTATTAAGGACGAAGCATAGTTGACTATTGCTTCGCCCTTAAATGCCTTGCATATGAAAACCGCAGACTTGTCCGCCTCTGGAGGACTCGTGCAAGATTTAAGTACAACTTGTATTCTGTATGAGAATTTATAAGAGAATCAAATTCATCAGACATCCTAATGGGCTGTATGGGCAGAGCCGCGAGCAATATTGAGCAGCATTTCGGACGCTCATTTTTCATTTTTGGTTATGATGCGCCAACGGAAAAAGCAGCAGATTTTAAAAATCGATAATTTTTTCTCATGATGGCATTGCGTAAACGGATAAAATTCATTTCCATTCTGGTTTCGGGTATGCTTTTTATGGCTTCCCATGCAGGATTTGCTCAAGACGCCACGCTGACCAATATTACGGTATCCAATAGCCAGGATGATCTGCTGCTCTTTTTAAATCTTGAAGGCGCTTTCCGTGAAGAGATGAAACAGGCCATTTTAAGCGGCGCGCCCTCTACATTTTCTTATTTTGCTAAATTGAATCGTGTGCGCAGTCTATGGTTCGACAATGCTATTGCCGATATAGAGGTCAGCCACACGATCATTTACGATAATCTCAAAAAAGAATTTACCGTCACACGGTCCTGGAAGGACAATAATCCTGAAGTCACCAAATCATTTGATGAAGCCAAGAAATGGATGACGGAGATCGACAGCTTAGAGATAATCCCATTAGACAGGCTGGAAAAAGGCGAGCAATACCAACTGAGAGTGAAGGCTGAAGTTAGCAAGAAAACCCTCCCTTTATATCTGCATTATATTCTGTTTTTTGTGTCTTTATGGGACTTTGAGACGGATTGGTATACCATCGATTTTATTTTCTAATGACAGCCTGTTGATGCACGATCCATCATTAATGCCATGAAAAGGCCTCGATTTAAAAGAAAATCTTCACTTTCGGAAAAAGAACGCAAAAGACGCAAGCGCGAATTTATTTTAATCTTGGTGATTTTGTTCGTGGTTGCTCTGTTGACGTTGGTCGAAAGCCGAATCATCAAGTTCGGAGCCGATATTGCCGTCTCCAATACGGTGTTGATGTTTATTCTGATTAACATCAATTTGCTCCTGCTGATCTTAATGATTTATCTGGTGTTTCGAAACCTGGTAAAACTGATTTACGACCGCCGGCGCAACGTCTTAGGCGCTAAAATCAGAACCAAGCTCGTTATTGCTTTTGTGTCGCTAACCCTTTTGCCGACCATCGTCTTATTTTTCTTTGCGCTTAATTTTATTACCACCAGCATTGAGTTCTGGTTCAATGTGCCGGTTGAACAGGCGTTGGACAATTCCCTGTGGGTAGGTGGACGCCTGTACAGTCGGGCAGAAGAGAACAATAAATTTTTCCTGGAGCGCATATCCTATCAGGTCAAAACCAAAAATTTGCTGGATGACAAAAACCGCAAAGCCCTATCCCATTATATCCGAATTGTACAACGCGAATTTAACCTTGATGCTGTCGAAGTTTATGCCCGCGATGCTGAGCGTTTGACATTCGCTTTGGCGCCCAAGCTTGAAAACGAATATTTCGGCATTATTTCGGCTGAAGACATCAAAAAGGAATTGCCTGCGGATGGGATTCGATCCATTTCACAATCCATTCCGTCCGGAGAATTCATTAAGACCGTAGGGACCATTCCATTTGGGGTACAGCCCGATGAAGCCATCGGTTTTGTTGTCGCCACCATCCTGATTCCAAAGGAACTTTCTGAAAATCTGCAGTTTATTCGCAAGGGCTTTACGGAATACCAGCAGATCAAACTGCTCAAAAAGCCGATTCAGATTACCTATTACATATCGCTTTCAATTGTTGCATTGCTGGTTTTATTTTGTGCTGTGTGGTTTGGATTTTTTATGGCGCGTTCTATCAGTCTGCCGATTAAAGAGTTGGCAGAAGGTACGCGGCGGGTGGCAGACGGCGATTTAGGCTATACCATTGATCCGGTCAGCGATGATGAGTTTGGCAGTCTGGTTCAATCCTTTAATCAGATGACGCAGGATCTTCGAATCAGCCGGGAACAACTGGAGTTGTCCGCTCGGATGTTGCGGCATCAGAATATTGAGATCGAAGAAAAGCGGCAGTTTATGGAGATCGTTTTAATAAGTGTTTCTGCTGGTGTCGTCACGCTGGATGCCAAAGGCATTATTTCGACCATGAATAAATCAGCAGAAAAGATGCTCAATCTCAAATCCGAACAAATACTGAACAAAAGCTATAAGCATTTATTAGATGGGGCCTTTTTAGAACTGGCCAATGAAGTTCTGGACAACCTTTCTTTAACCAGTGGTGACACAATTGAATTGCCGCTAAAGCTTACGATCGAGGGCCGACCGCGAAGCTTTCTGGTTTCTGTCAATGCACTCAAAGACGATGCCGGACGACACATGGGAACATTGATGGTTTTTGATGACCTGACCGAGCTGGAAAAGGGCCAGCGCATGGCGGCCTGGCGCGAAGTTGCCCGGCGCATCGCCCATGAGGTTAAAAATCCGTTGACACCGATTATTCTCTCCGCGCAGCGGCTCAAACGCAAATATGCCCAGTTTGTGGATGAAACCATATTTGAAGAATGCACGGAAACCATTATCAGCCAGGTGGAGCTGATTCGGAATTTGGTCAACGAATTTTCATCTTTTGCCCGCTTTCCAAGTGCCAATCCCGTTCCCGATCATTTGCTACCCATCATTGAAGAAACCGTTGCCCTTTATAGGGAAGGACATCCCGGGATTAATTTCAAAATAAACAACACCAGTGATATCCCGGTTCTAAACCTGGACCACCAGCAGATGAAGCAGGCACTCATTAACCTGATTGATAATGCGATTGGTGCCTTAAAAGGTCCTGGCAATATCATTATTAGCGTAGCACATGATCCCATACTCAAAAAGGTCCGCATGGAAGTTGCCGATGATGGGCCGGGTATTTCAGATGAAGATAAAACGCGTTTGTTTCAGCCCAATTTTTCGACCAAAAAGACAGGTATGGGTCTGGGATTGACGATCGTCAGCACCATTATCGCGGATCACAATGGCATGATAAATGTTCAGGACAATGCCCCCCGCGGGGCAAAATTTGTCATTGAATTGCCGGTATAAATCAAACGCTCGCTGCTGGCCCTATTCAGCCAGCAGCCAGCGACACGAAGCCAGAAGCCATACGACGACTATGTAAACAATTGCAAAGAGGAATACCATGCTAGCATCGGTGTTAATTGTTGATGATGAACAGTCTATCGTTCAGTCTTTAAGCGGTTTACTCTCTGATGAGGGCTATGAGGTCTCAACAGCCATCAACGGTTATGATGCCCTGACCGCGATTGAATCAGAAGCGCCTGACCTGGTTTTGCTCGACATCTGGATGCCGGGAATGGATGGCATTGAAACTTTGAAGGAAATCAAAAAATACAATCCCCAAATCCAGGTCATTATTATCACTGGTCACGGAACGATTGAAACGGCGGTTAGGGCCACAAAATTGGGGGCTTTTGATTTGGTTGAAAAGCCGCTTTCCATTGATAAGATCATCTTAACCATTAACAATGCCTTAAACTTCAAGCGTCTCGAAGAAGAAAATAAATATCTTCGGAACAAGACACTGGAAAAGCATTCAATTGACGGAGAATCTGAAAGAACAAAGGAACTCCGCAAAAATATTGAAGTCGCAGCTCCAACCGACACCTGGATACTGATCAGTGGAGAAAACGGCACTGGAAAAGAACTGGTGGCACGCACCATCCATCAGCTCAGCCCGCGTTTTGAGCAGTCAATGATTGATGTCAGTTGCGCGGCTATCAGAGATGAGCTTTTGGAAAGTGAGATGTTTGGGCATGAAAAGGGCTCATTTCCCGGTGCGACTGCCAAAAAAATAGGCAAGTTTGAGCTCGCCAACAATGGAACCATATTTCTGGATGAAATCGGCGATATGAGCTTAAGCTCGCAGGCCAAGATTTTACGAGTTCTGCAGGAACAGCAGATCCAGCGAGTGGGCGGAAGCCGCTTGATCGGCATCGATGTTAGAGTGATTGCCACCACTAATAAAAGCCTGGAGCAAGAAATTGAAAAAGGAACCTTTCGAGAGGATCTTTATTATCGATTAAATGTAATACCCATTGATGTGCCGCCTTTAAGAGAGCGTATCGAAGATTTACCCCTGTTGGTCGAGGCGTTTTTAGTAGAATTTGCTGTTCAAAATCGCAGCAAGCGCAAATCAATGAGTCCTGCGGCAATCAGTGTTTTGAGCAATTATGCCTGGCCTGGAAACGTCAGAGAATTGCGGAACCTGGTCGAACGTTTGGCCATCATGGTTGATAAAGATGTTATTGATGCAACTGACATACCGGATTCATATCGCCCCGGTGGCTTGACCAACCCATCCTTTGCGGCTTCGGCACCGTTTATGAAATTGGATAATTTCAAAGAAGCCAAAAAAGCGTTTGAAAAGGAATTTATCAAAATAAAACTGGTTCAAAATGAGAACAATATCACCAAAACCGCCAAGGCCATGAAGGTGGGCAGGAGTTATTTGCACAAGAAGATAAAATCTCTTAATTAGTGTTGCACCTCATAAATACGTGTAAAAAATTGAAAGGGTCATATAATTTTCTTTCGGACGCTATGATTGGCCCATTGCCAGTGGCCTGATATTTGGGATTATAGCCACAGTTTGCCGAATCCAAAGGCTTGCTTGGCGTACATCCCAAACATCAGGCCACACCATACATCGGGGGTATATTTTCTGCATAGCGTCTTTCAGAAAACAACATGACCCTTTAGACTTTGAGCTCTCATATTTTGGAAGGCTTTTTTTGAATATGACCATTCGCGTTATCGGGGGGAAATTGAAGGGCAGAAAATTGGTGACCGTGGCCGGGAAGGAAACAAGACCGACCGCCGATCGGGTGCGGGAATCCATTTTTAATATACTGGGCCAAAGCGTTCAGGGGGCCCGTGTTTTAGACCTGTATGCCGGAACCGGTGCAATGGGAATTGAGGCTTTAAGCCGGGGTGCCCAATTTGCTTTTTTTGTAGACGACCAGAAAACAGCTTTGGCTGCCTTGGCAAAAAATTTAAAAAGTTGTTCGCTGGAGAGCAGGGCCAGCACCGTCAAATGGAATATAAAAGACAATTTAAACATTCTTCGTTCGCACAGACCCGCCTTTGATCTTATTTTTATAGATCCGCCCTACCATCAGAATATGATTCAGCCAACCTTATCACATCTGAGTGTGAGCAAATGCCTGGGCAACGGCGCTCAGCTGACCATTGAACACTCGCCGCTTGAGCCGCTACCGGAAAACCAATCTGAGTTCAAATGCACTGACCAGCGCAGATATGGAAAAACGCTTGTCTCTTTTTTAATTTATATGTTATGAATTTGATTTATTACCTGAATCCTGCATGAAAATTAATGCGAAATTCTTATTATAGATTAATGATAGCCAGTTAGACGAATCATAGAAGTCATTCAAATTACCAATTAGGTATAAAGGATGGAAATCATTTTATCGCATTAATTTTCACTATCTGGGTTTGGCTTTGAGCTTTCGACTTCGCTTTTTGAGCGACGACGAGACAACAAGCCCAAACAAATCGGGCGAGCCGGAAGCTTTCATCTGCTGTGTTATTAAGGGCGAAGCATAGTTCACTATAGCTTCGCCCTTAAGTGCCTTGCATATGAAAGCCTCCGACTCGTGCAAAATTCAGGTATTAATTGGTCCTATCATCATTTTATATATGCCGCTTGTCCTTTCCATTGCCGCCGAACCCCAAATAAAAAGGAATGATAACAGATGCCTAAAATCGCGATTTACCCCGGATCCTTTGATCCGGTGACCAACGGCCATCTTGACATTGTTGAAAGAGGCTTAAAAATATTTGATAAAATTATCGTTGCCATTCTGTATAATCCGAACAAGGAGTATCTTTTTGGCCTCGAAGAACGATTGGAGATGCTTAAAGATTGCTTGAAGAAATTTAAAGGCGTTGAAATCGATAGCTTTGATGGTCTTCTGGTCAACTATGCCGCGCAACGAAAAGCACATGCCATCCTCCGGGGGCTGCGCGCCATGTCAGATTTTGAGTATGAATTCCAGATGGCCTTGATGAACCGACGACTCAATCGCGAGGTGCAGACCGTATTTCTTATGACCGGATTGCGCTGGATTTTTACCAGCTCTTCCATTATCAAGGAAGCCATTCAATTCGGCGGCAATATTGACGGTATGGTCCCCCGGTTGGTGCAGAAAAAGCTGAGAGATAAATTCGGTCTGGTTTCAAATTCTGAGCAAAGCGGGAAAAACTAAACGGACCATCGATTAAAGGTTAACTCAATCGGACAGCTGGATGGATCTTTGGCAGTTAAATACCTTCTGCAAAGTCATCGCGCTTAAAAGCTTTTCCAGAGCTGGATAAGCGGTACGCCTTTCTTAGCCCACCATCAGCAACCACTTCAAAGATTTGAAAGATCATTTCTATTGCCGGCTAATTGATCGCCTAACCAAAGAAGCAGCCCCGACCAATTAAAGTGAACGCATATTGGGTTTTCTGGCAAAGACGCAAAGAGTTGAAGCGGTTTTACGCCTTAGTCGTTTTTCCTGTCTCTGGCCAAGCGCTCAATCGCCATTACCGCTAAAAACCCGATGATCGCTAGAGCGATGGCAAAAAGTACTTCCGTGTTCAGCGTATCGGGAATGATATTGGGACCCCAGGTGACATGCGGTTTTCCGTTAATTTTTTCGGCTGCTAATATTTGTTTCCACGGCCAAATTTTGGGCATGGCGCCAACCATCAAACCGGTCAAAAACGCCATGGTCAGACCACGGAAATTCTTGAGGAAATAGTTGAGCAGTCTGGAAAAACTGAGCAGTCCAACCATACATCCCAGACAAAATACGATGATAATAATGAAGTGCTGCGGTACAAACGGATTTTTTAGGGTGGCTGTGATAAACTCATATTTGCCCAAGATCAACAAAATGAAGGCCCCGCTGATGCCGGGTAAAATCATGGCACAAATGGCGATGATGCCGCACAAGAATATAAACCACAGCGCCTCGGGGGTTGTTATTGGTATTAGATTCATAATGAAGGCGGCAACGGCAATTCCAACCGCCAGGCTGATACTGTTGCGCAGTGTCCAGGCGGTCACCTGCCGGCTGACCACCAGGATGGATGCCGCAATCAGACCGAAAAAAAGACTCCAGGTCAATACGGCATGATGATTGATCAAAAAATTCATCAGTCTTGCCAGGCTGATGATGGCAATGCCGATTCCAACAAACAATGATAGTAAAAAACGGATGTGAATACCCGCCACGGCACCTTTCACGTCAAGCTGCAGCAGTTTTTTAACCATTGCTAAATCCAGTGATTTAAGGGCTTTGATCAGATCTTCATATATTCCGGTTATAAGCGCTATGGTGCCGCCGGAAACGCCAGGGATCACATCAGCCGAACCCATACACAGTCCTTTTAAGGACAAAACACATGTCTTTTTAAGCGAATCTGGTCCTGGACCTGCAAAAAACGCTTCTTTCCACCTCAGCTGTGTTTTTGTTTTCACCGATTTATCCTGCTTCATTTTCTATTTCAGATCCAATGCCATCGAATCCATTGACCGCTCACCCGTTATATGCAAAAAAACCCGCATGCTGCGGGATAAATGCAAGGATAACATCACAATGCCGCAAAGATCTCAATCAAATAAAACAAAAGAACGACAGAAAAGAGCCTTTGTGTGTTTTTCTGTCTTTGTGGTTATGGACGATTTATCGGTTTTCTTTCCAACCCTGTGCCCCGATTAGTTTGACAAACCGGCATCCTCCCAGATTCGATTTGTGGATACCCATCTTATCTTTGGTAATTTTGATCAAATCCTGGGAGTGTTGGTTGCCTACCGGCACGATCATACGCCCACCCTCGGCCAGCTGGTCCAGCAATTTTGTCGGAACCTCCGGCGCACCCGCAGTGACCATGATGGCATCGAAGGGACTTTCATCCTGCCATCCGGCTGTGCCGTCGGTGCAGCGCATGACGATATTATGATAATGGAGTTTATCTAGCAGATTGCGTGCCTGAATATAGAGCGCCCGGATTCGTTCGATGGTGTATACCCGGAAGACAATCTCTGCTAAAATGGCTGCCTGATATCCGGATCCGGTTCCAATTTCCAGAACGCGGTCATCTTTGCAAAGCTCTAATGCCTGGGTCATTTCGGCCACAATGTAAGGCTGGGAAATGGTCTGCTGTTCGCCAATGGGCAACGGGTAATCGCCATAAGCCTGATCTCTTAACGCTTCACTGACAAACAGGTGTCTGGGTACGGTGCCAAGTGCTTCCAAGACATTGGCGTCATGTATGCCTCGCGGTTTGAGCTGCTGGCGTACCATTTCCTCTCTTTGGCGCTCATATTTCATGGCTTCTTTATTCATGACTGATTATCTACCAACTCAGCACATTCAGGTCAAGTATGCCCGGGGCATTCATCCGATGATTCATACAGACGGCTTTAAGCTATGGTGCGGTTAATGATCCCGGCAAACCCCTTTGTTTAAAAAAGACCTTGATCCTTTGGTAAAATACTACAATAATTATAGGATCCGTTAACTTCAGATGCCATATGGCTGGGACTGTGCATGGACGGCACGCGACATTTAATTTACTGCATATTGATATCGATTCTGATACTTGCTGTAGGAAGCATCGGGTACATGGCCATAGAAGGCTGGCCGTTTACCGATGCCATTTATATGACGGTGATCACCATTTCCACCGTCGGTTTTAAAGAAGTCAACCAGGTGGGTGAAACCGGACGCATATTTACGATTTTACTCGTTTTTAGCGGCGTCGGATTTTCCCTCTATGTTGCCGCAGCCGTGGTACAGTTTATGGTTGAGGGCCGCATCAGAATAATCATGGGGAGGCGCAGGTTGGATAAAAAGATAAACCGGTTAAAAAATCACTATATTGTTTGTGGGTATGGGCGTATCGGTCGGGTGCTTTGTCGCCATTTAAAAAAAGCCGACATCGAGGTGGCTGTTATCGAAAAATCCTCAGAACGAATTTCCGCGATGGATGAAGATGATATTCTTTACATTGCCGATGATGCCACTGATGAAAACAATCTTTTAAAAGCCGGCATCAAACGCGCCCGTGGACTGGTCGCTGTGTTGGCGACCGATACGGACAATGTCTTTTTGGTGCTGACCGCTAAACAATTGGCGCCGCAGTTGTTCATTATGGCCCGCGCGAGTCAGAGAAACGCCATTATTAAATTGCGCGCTGCCGGTGCCAACATGGTGGAATCGCCTTATGTGATGGGGGCCATGAGCATGGCCAATCGCATTATCCGTCCGACGGTGACCTCGTTTCTGGAATTGGCCTTTGCCCAACGCCATAAGGATATACAGATGGAGGAAATACCGGTAAGCTCAACCTCAGAACTGGTTAATATCGAGTTGAAAGATTCTGGTATACGGCAAAAATACAATCTAATCATTATTGCCATAAAAAAGCCCGATGGCAGTATGCAGTTTAATCCCTCTTTTGACGCCGTCATCAAACCCAATGATACGGTCATCGCAGTTGGTGAAGCTGCCAGTTTACAGAAGCTGGGCTGGGCGTTAAACCCTCAGACGGGCACTTCATAAAAGGGCCTGGCAGATGCCAGTGGCCGGGGATTTTAAATTTTATAGATGACGCGGTTTTCTGTGATGATAATATCAACGTGTTTGTCGTGCGCTTCAATGGGTACCTGCGGAATTATTTGCGCTTCGAGGGCAAGCGCCACCTTGCGGGTGGTAATAGACAGATTGGGGATCAAGCGGTCATAATAGCCTTCCCCGGAACCGATCCTGCCCCCTTTCTCATCCAGGGCCACCGCCGGAATGATGGCGATGTCGATCTTTTCAATCGGAACAATCTTGCAGCGGGTATCATGGGGCTGTGCAATATTGCGGGGACCTATTTGAAGGTCTTTTTTAAGGTTGTCGACTTTTTTCAAAAGCATTTCATAATTTTCAGGGTTATAAGCTGGCAATACAACAATTTTGCTATACTGAAATGCGCGCAGGAGAATGTTTCCGGTTGGGACTTCGTGTTCATTGTTCACATACATCAGCGCAATTTTGGATTCGAGAAAATTGGCAAAATCAAAGAGTCTGTTTTCAATGGCTTTTGTTTTTTCAGCGATTTCTTTGGTTGAGAGGGCACCAAGTTTCTGGGCAACTTCTTCACGAATCTGACCTTTGGTGATTTGAATTTCCTCCATCTGATAACTCCTGCTGCAAGTTTGAATGGTTTCGGATATAAAGGGGATGCTGTGCTAATCGTCAATAATCATTGACTATACAGCACGACCATGCTAATTGCGCCAATGTTTCATCCATCCGCCCGACAAAGGGATTGGATGATTTTCATCATGTGAACCTTCCATTATAAGGAAAGAAATGCTGGAAATCAAGTTTGTTAGGCAAAATTTAGCTGCCGTGCAAGATGCGTTAAGCGCGCGGGGTTATGCGATTGACCTGGATGCCTTTACATCTTGCGACGAGGAACGCAGGGCCATATTGCAAGAGCTAGAAGCCTTACGGCATAATCGCAATGTGGTTTCCGACCAGATCGCGGAAATGAAAAAAGCCGGTGAAAATGCAGATACCCCTGTAACCCAGATGCGCGAGGTTTCAGCCAAGATTAAAGCGCTGGATAAGTCGCTGGCCGATACTCAGGAAACACTCGAAAAAATGTTGCTGGGAATGCCGAATATTCCCCATTCATCGGTACCGGTGGGCAAGGATGAAGCCGACAACCCTGTTATAAAGACCGTTGGTGAACCCCCAGCGTTTGAGTTTGAACCCAAAGCGCACTGGGACATTGGAACCCAGCTCGGAATCCTGGATTTTGAGCGGGCTGCAAAAATTACAGGGGCGCGTTTCCCGCTTTACTATGGTGCCGGTGCCCGCCTGGAAAGGGCACTTATTAATTTTATGCTCGATATTCATACCCAGGCGCATGGCTACACAGAAACACTGCCACCTTTTATCGTCAACCGACAGAGCATGACGCATACCGGCCAGCTACCGAAATTTGAAGAAGATTTGTTTAAATTGGTAGACTGGGATTACTATCTGATCCCCACTGCCGAAGTGCCGGTCACCAATATTCATCAGGACGAAATTTTGGCTGAAGCGCAGCTGCCGATTTATTACACGGCCTATACGCCGTGCTTCAGATCTGAAGCAGGATCATACGGTAAAGATACGCGCGGATTAATTCGCCAGCATCAATTTAACAAGGTTGAACTGGTCAAATTTACTACCCCGCAAAGCTCCTATGACGAACTTGAATCGCTGCGCGCTAATGCCGAAACCATTTTGAAAAAACTTGAACTTCCCTATCAAGTCATTGAGCTGTGTACCGGGGATCTTGGCTTTTCGGCTGCCAAGACCTATGATCTTGAGGTCTGGATGCCGGCCCAAAGTGTTTATCGTGAAATTTCATCCTGCAGCAATTTTGAAAATTTTCAGGCACGCCGCGCAAACATCCGCTATAAGAAAAAAGGCCAAAAAGGGACTGAGCTCGTCCATACACTCAATGGATCCGGGCTTGCGGTGGGCCGCTGTCTGGCCGCAATCATTGAAAACTTCCAGCAAGAAGACGGCAGCGTGTCGATCCCCGCTGCGCTGCAACCTTACATGAGTGGAATGGAAACAATTCAACCGTGAAACTGGACGATCTTCCCGAAGAGATCCGATCTCAAATCCTGCCTCAGCATGAAGGCCAGCTGGTTTATCGCTGTTTGGGCTGTGGGCAGGAATTCGGCATTGAAGAGCTTTTATATGTCTGCCCGGCCTGCGGGCAGGTTTTTTTGATTCATGATCTGAATTCTAGCCGGTTATCCCGAATTTCAGGGGCGACATGGCGCCGGATTTTTGATTATCGAAAGCTGCTCAGTATTCCGGCGTTAAAGGGTATTTACCGATATCACGAGTTTATCGGGCCAGTGATACCGTTGGCAGCAGTCGTCTACCTGGGAGAGGGTCATACCCCGGTGGTCGAAGCCAATGCCCGACTACAAGAAAAGGTTGGTTTGCGGTTTTTTTTTAAAAATGACGGTCAGAACCCCAGTGCCTCATTTAAAGATCGCGGTATGGCGAGCGCCTTCAGTTACATTAATATGATGGTGCGCGCTGCAAAAGTGTCTGATGTCTTGGCCATCTGTGCCTCAACTGGCGACACCTCTGCCGCTGCGGCATTGTATGCATCTTATCTAGCGCCGCAAATCAAGTCCGCTGTGCTATTGCCCCATAAAAAAGTAACCCCCCAGCAGCTTTCCCAACCGCTGGGCAGCGGTGCGACGGTTTTTGAAATTCCCGGCGTTTTTGATGACTGCATGAAGGTGGTTGAGGCTTTATCGGATAATTATAATGTGGCCCTCTTAAATTCGAAAAATGCTTGGCGCATCCTGGGCCAGGAGTCCTATTGTTATGAGATTGCTCAGGACTTTGAATATGATGTGTCCCATTTAGCGGTGGTGGTGCCCATTGGCAATGCCGGCAATATCACTGCGGTCATGAGCGGGTTTTTAAAATTTTATGAAGCCGGTGTTATCGGCGGGCTGCCCAAAATACTGGGTGTGCAATCCGAACATGCCAATCCTGTCTATCGCTATTACCTGGAGCCGGCTATCGATAAACGCCAATTTAAACCGGTTACCGTAAAACCCAGTGTGGCTCAGGCAGCAATGATCGGCAACCCGGTCTCAATGCCCCGGGTGATTCATCTGGTGGAACGTTACAATCAGCTGGCCGGCCAGCAGCAGGTTTTTTTTATTGAGGTCGCCGAGCAGGACATCATGGACTGGGAAATCATTGCCAATCGCAACGGGCACATTGCCTGCACGCATGGTGGGGAATCGCTGGCGGGCCTGGTCGATGCCGTGGACCGCGGCATTGTATCCAACAGTGATGTGGCGATTGTCAAATCCACCGCACACGCATTAAAATTTGCTGAATTTCAGGAAATGTATTTTGAACAGCAGTTTCCACCGGAGTATAATGTCGAAACCGACACGGACTTGATCAACGCCCCAATTTATGTTCATCCCAAAGGTCTCAAACAGGTGCCGACAGCGGGTAAATCGTTGTCGGATAAAGATTTTAAAGCGTTTGTACGCCGGGTATCGAAAGACATTGCCGGTCATTTGAAACTTAAAAAGCGCTAAGGGTAACAATTGGCCTTTTGCGATAACACCTGTTTCGGGGTAGCGTCCATTGGGCAGCGGTAGAAAACCACACGTCATTTAGGATGTTGTCATATTGGCGCTTTAGCTTGGCGCTAACGTGAGAATGGCCTCAGGGTGAATTTCATATTGACAAGTCAATTAAGATATAGATATCATTCATTATAAATAATATTCCATCATTCCCACATTCCATTATTCCACTTTGGGCTGCCGCGGGATCACACGGAAAATGTCATTCTTTCAAATTGGTATCGCACTTTCAGGCTATGCAATAAAGTTGAGGTAACCACTAATGAAACGAAACTTAATAATATCTTTTGGATGTATTATTCTATTGGGTGTCGTTGCGGCGTGCGCAACAAAGGATATTGAGAAACAGAAAAAGGAGGCCGAGGTTGCCCGACGGCTCGGCGAAGCCTATTTACAACAGGGCAATTTTTCTGGTGCGCTAAAGGAGTTAAAAAAGGCCGAGGCGAAATACCCGGATGATCATTTGCTGCAATATGACCTGGGTCTGTTATACGCATTCAAAGAACGGTATGACGAAGCGATCGTGCACTATAAAAAGGCTTTGGAGCTGAGTCCCACCTATGGACCTGCAATGAACAGCCTGGGCAATGCCTATGCCGGAAAAAAGGACTGGGACCAGGCCATATTTTATTATCGTAAGGTCATCAATGATATCCTGTATGCCACCCCGCACTTTGCTTATACCGGCCTGGGCAATGCCTATTATTACAAAGGTGAATTAAAGCGTTCGGAAAAAAATTATCAGCAGGCACTAAAGATAAAGCCTGATTTTGTCAAGGCGCTTCAGGGAATCTCTGAAACCTATATCGCCATGGGGCGGGTGCCCGAAGCGGTCGAAAAATTAGAAAAAGCCGTGCGCATAGAACCTGAATTTGCGCGCTTGCATTTTCAATTGGCCAGGGCCTATCAGGTGGCGTTGGAGTTTGATAAAGCCTATCGTTCCTATCAGAAGGTCATAGAGCTGGCTCCGGAAACCGGACTGGCTGATCAAGCGGAGCAGGGGGCTAGGGAAGTCAAAAAATATCTTTAGAATTGGCTTTTAATACCTATCTTTTTCCCGCTAGCTGTGTTGCAATCCGCTTCAAAATGCTCACGTACTATCGTGTACGCTCCACTTTTGAAGCGAATTGCGTCGTGCTATCGGAAAAAATCTAAGCATTAAAAGCCAATTCTATGTTTATAAAAAAGCGAATGCGGCCTTGCTGTAGATCAAGGACCGCATTCGCTTTTTTAACGCTATCTTCTGGGACGCTGCCGGCTCTGCCGGTTTTGACACTTATGAAATCAACATGTCATTTTTAAAATCTGAAACGCTCAATGTAGGCTATGAAAGACGCTTTTGTTCGAGCTGAATGATTCTCGGCGTCAGAAAAATCAGCAGTTCGTTTTTAATATCGGTTTCTTCCTGAAATTTAAACAGCCAACCCAGCACGCCCATTCGACGCAATCCCGGAATGCCTCTTTCCGTCCAATTAAGCGTTGATTTGAGGATGCCGCCGATGACAATAGTATCGCCGTCATCAACCAATATTTCGGTCTCGGCCTCGTTGGTTGACAGCGCCGGTTCATCAGCAGAGGGGTCCACCAGGTCGTTTTTGGTGACAAAGATCGTCATGGTGATGCGACGGTCTGGTGTAACCGACGGGGTAACCTCCAGCAGCAGATCGACATCCTTAAATCTGACGGAGGCATTCCCTGAAGAGTCTCGCTCCAGATAGGGGACTTCAAACCCCTGTTTGATTTTGGCTTTTTTGTTGTCCAGGGTGACAATCTTGGGTGAAGAAAGGATATTGGTTTTACCTTCGACCTCACTGGCTGCCAAAGTAGCATCCACGATGGAAAAGTCCGTGCCGGCGGTTTTAAAAAGACTAAACTGCAACGATGCCGTCTCCACCAGCGTTGGCGGAATATTGTCGGCCGTAAACACTGTCGGGCCTGCGACCCAGTTGCTGGTGTAGGGCACGTTAAATGTTCCCAGGGTGACCTCGCCCCAATCAAAGCCGATTTGTCTGGTGAAGTTGGTGTTGGCTTCCACAACCCGGGCTTCAATGACCACCTGGGGGGTAACAGTATCGATTTTTTCGACAATCTCTTTGGCCTGCTTAATCTTGAGGGCCGTATCGGTAATGATGATTTGATTGTTGCGTTCATCCACATTGGCTTTGCCGCGTTCTGCAGTCAAAATGGTCTCTAAATGCGGCAACACTTCCGTGGTGGCATTGGAGTAGCTAATCGGAATGTATTCGGTAAACAACGGTTCAAGTGCTTCGGCCTGTTTCTGGGCCTGCTGGGCAGCCTTTAACTGGGCCTGTTTGAGTTTTTCTTCCTGGGCAAGGGTGCTGAGCGTTGCGATTCGGATGATGTCGCCCTCCATGGTCATCCCCAGCTGGTTCATTTTCAATAACAGCTCCATCACCTGATCCCACGGCACTGGTTTCGAAAATTTAAGGCTAACCTTGCCGCTGACATTTTTGTCGATCGCAAAACTTTTGCCGCTGATTTCCCTGAGGATACGAAAGACGTTTCGAATATCCATGTCGTAAAAATCAAAAGCGATCTTTTCTCCGGTATATTTTTGCTCAGGAGCAATGATGGCCAGCCGTTCTTCGGCGGTTTGGGCCTGATCGGTTTTGAGCACGTCCTTTTGAGATGACTTTTTCCTTGCTTCCGGTGCCATCTGGCTGTCGCCTTTGCCAGCTTTCTGGGCAGCGGTTGTCGGCGCGTCAGCCAGAACGGTTTTCCACTCGGGCAAATCAGCATTTTCATAGGGTTTGGGCGGAATAGCCGAGGCCGCAAATTCGAGTCGCAGCGTTTTGTTTTGTTGCACCATTTTATAAGGTACCGCCT